>WBZU01001700.1_pt2 | contig 14285 bp, 12 predicted proteins | sample 5204311 | NCBI WGS metagenome assembly WBZU01 (sample SAMN12344359, study PRJNA552823) | activated sludge metagenome | biome: Activated sludge suspended growth; feature: Nitrification reactor; material: Wastewater; isolation source: activated sludge from nitrification reactor of wastewater...
ATTTTTACTTCAACCTTTATTTACAAGCGAAAACGAACATGGCCAAGAAAAATCAATCCATTTTAACAAAAAATTCACTTAACTTTTTAGAGCAGTACATTAACAATGCAGCACCAACCGGCTTCGAAAGTGAAGGTCAAAAAATATGGCTCAACTATATCCGACCTTATGTTGACGAACACATAGTAGATACCTATGGAACCGTTGTGGGTGTTATTAATCCGAAGGCTGATTTTAAAGTTGTGATTGAAGCCCATGCCGATGAAATTTCGTGGTTTGTAAATTACATTACCAATGATGGATTTATTTACCTTAAAAGAAATGGCGGTTCCGATCATCAAATTGCCCCAAGTAAACGGGTAAATATTCATACTGAAAAAGGAATTGTAAAGGCAGTTTTTGGCTGGCCTGCTATACATGTTCGAGATGCTGCCAAGGAAGAAACTCCAACACTAAAAAATATTTTTTTGGATTGCGGTTGTACCAGCAAGGATGAAGTTGAAAAACTAGGAATTCATGTGGGTTGTGTAATTACCTATGAGGATGAGTTTATGGTACTCAATAACCGCTATTATGTTGGGAGAGCTTTAGATAACCGAATTGGAGGATTTATGATTGCGGAGGTAGCACGTTTACTGCATGAAAATAAAATAAAATTGCCCTTTGGTTTATACATCACTAATTCGGTACAAGAAGAAGTTGGATTGCGCGGGGCCGAAATGATTACCCATCGTATAAAGCCAAATGTGGCTATTGTTACCGATGTTACCCATGATACACAAACACCCATGATGAATAAAATTACTAGCGGAGATATTCATTGTGGAAAAGGGCCATCATTGACAGTAGGACCGGCTGTGCAAAACAACTTACTGAAATTAATTATTGATGCTGCTAATAAAAACAAAATACCTTTTCAACGCGCTGCAGTTTCGCGTGCAACCGGTACTGATACAGATGCATTTGCTTACTCAATAGGTGGAGTTGCCTCTGCCCTAATTTCACTTCCACTGCGATACATGCATACCACTGTTGAAGCCGTTCACAAAGAAGATGTTGAAAATGTAATTCGCTTAATTTATGAAAGTCTTCGTGTAATTAAGAACGGACATAATTTCAATTATTTGAAATAAATCGCCAATAAATAAAATCGATTTACTTCTTAAACCAACAACATTTTCGTTTGGTTTGCATTTGGAAGTGATGAATTGATTTACTAATTGCAAACAAAAAAGGAGGATAAATCAATTATCCTCCTTTTTTGTTGATCGTTTAACCTATTACATTTTACGCCCTGGGTAAATTTTCAAGGCTTCTTCGAGGCATTTCATGGCATTTTGTAGCGCTTCTAAATTCAACACATAAGCAATACGAACTTCATTAATTCCGGCGCCGGGTGTCGAATAAAAACCGGTGGCAGGTGCAAGCATTACTGTTGAGTTTTGATAACTGAATGATTCGAGTAACCACTGACAAAACACATCGGCATTGTCGATTGGTAATTTTGCTATGCAGTAAAAAGCTCCACTTGGCATTGGACAAAAAACTCCTTCCATTTTATTTAAACTGGATACAACAAAATTTCGTCTTGCGGTATATTCCTTTTTAACGGCATCAAAATAACTGGCAGGAGTATCAATTGCGGCTTCGGCTGCTACTTGGCCAAAGGTGGGTGGACTTAAACGTGCTTGGGCAAATTTTAGTGCAGCGCTCATTACTTCGCTGTTTTTGCTGATAAGTGCTCCAATACGAGCACCACAGGCACTGTATCGTTTTGAAATGGAATCAAGTAAAATAACATTGTTTTCTAGTCCGCTCAAATGCATTACTGAAACATATTCCTTGTTGTCGTAACAAAATTCCTTGTAAACTTCATCCGAAAACAAAAACAAATCGTGCTTTAAAACAATTTCCTTAAGCGATTCTAACTCCTTACGCGAATACAAATATCCGGTTGGGTTGCTAGGATTACAAATCATGATGGCCTTGGTTTTAGGTCCAATCATTTTCTCAAATTCACTAATTGGAGGTAGGGCAAATCCGCTTTCTATGGTGCTTCGAATGGGTTTTACCACAACATCGGCTTGGCAAGAAAAGCCGTTATAATTGGCATAAAATGGTTCTGGAATTATAACTTCATCGCCTGGATTTAAGCAAGCCATCATCGCAATTTCAATGGCTTCGGAACCGCCCGTTGTAATAATTATTTGATTGGAATTGATGTTTATTCCAAATGCATTATAGTAGCCTGCTAGTTTTTTACGGTAGCTTTCAATACCGGCACTGTGGCTATACTCGACCACTTTTGGCGAAAAGTTTTTAATTGCATTCAACATGGTTTCCGGTGTTTCAATATCGGGTTGACCAATGTTGAGGTGGTAAATGGTTTTACCTTCTTGTTTCGCTTTATCGGCAAAAGGTACTAGTTTACGGATTGGGCTTGCGGGCATGTTATTGCCCTTCATTGAAATTTTTGGCACGGCGCTGAGATAAAATGAATTTATAAATGCACAATTTTTTATGCCGCAAAATTAATAAAATACCCTTGCGAATTGAAAGAAAGCAATTGTATCGAAATGAGCGATAAAAAAAAGCGTCATCGAATTAAATTCGATGACGCTTTTTATACTACTTGTAAAAACCTAAACTAAGTATAGTTCGATTTTTACCATTAATTTAGTGTGACTCAGTTGGAGCAACAGCATCTTTAACAGGTGCTTCTGCAGGTGTTGGATCTGGCTTAACAACTCCTTTAATTTTAATTACTTTAGAAGGAGTTTTAGCATTTGAAGTAACAGTAACTGTTTTTTCAAATTGTCCAACTCGGTCGGTTGCATAGTGTACTTTTATTGAACTTGTAGCACCCGGCTTAATTGGTTCTTTTGGCCAAGTCGGTACTGTACAACCGCAAGATCCTTGGCAATTGGTAATAATTAAAGGCTCTTTACCGGTGTTTTTGAATTTAAATTCACGGTTTCCGTCAGCATTGTGCTCAATTGTTCCATAATCGATAGTTTCGGTAACGAAGCTAATTTCTGCTGCATTAGGATTAACTGCATCTGCTGCTTTTGCTGCGTCTTGTGCATTTGCTGCAAACATGCTGCATACTACTACAGCCATTGATAAGATTACTTTTTTCATGTTAGTTGTTTTTAGTTGTTAATTGTTTATGTTGATTTATTTTACTTGCTTGATTATTTCATTTCGAATGGACCACCGCTCTCCTTTTTGCCCGGAAAAGTTTCTTCTTGAGGAACTTCTTCAACTACTCCTTTGATGGTAATTACTTTTGAGGCAACTTTTGCATTTGAAGTGATGGTTACTGTTTTTGTGAAGGGACCTACGCGTTTAGTATCGTAAGTTACTTTAATAAGGTTGCTTTGGCCTGGCAGTATGGGTTCTTTTGGCCAAGAAGGTACTGTACATCCGCAACTTCCTTGTGCATTGCTAATAATGAGTGGTTCTTTACCCGAATTTTTAAATCGGAATTCATAAGAACCGTTAGCACCTTGTTTAATGTTGCCGTAATCGTGTACCTCTTGATCAAAGGTAATTTCGGCAGCATTCGGATTAATTGCATCTGTTGTTTTTGCTAAATCTTTGGCTGTTTCCTGTGCGTTAACACTTGTAATAAACAAGGCAAAGATGGAACTGAGAAGTAAAATTTTTTTCATTTTTAAAACCGGTTGAAATTTAACATTCACTCAAACAAATTTACAGTTTTTTGAGGCGCGAGCATCTAGCTAAAACCATGCCAAAACAGAAAGAGTGTTAGGTATTTTTCACCACTAGTTAATGAATGATTTTACTCTAGTGAATTTGTTTAGAAACCAGCATTGGCAGTGAAATAAATGACAAATAAATTATGAAGCTTAGCTGCTTTTGTACCTAAAATAAAATCAAAAGCAAAAAATTATGATTTAGATATACAGCTAAAGAGTTAGAATCAAAGGATTTAAAACACAAAGGCCACAAAGAAAAACACAATGTACATTAAGACGATTAATTATAAAAAAGCTATTGTGCCCTTTGCACAAACTTTTTGCTCTAAGTAGTTAAACTTCATGTTTTATAAAAGTCGAATACAAGATTACGCTATAACTATAAAAATAAATTGCATGTGTAGTTCAATTGCGGATTAACATATAACTTAGAGCATAAATCTTAATTAAGTACATTAATTTAATGGTTCGAAATACTTAATTCATTCGATTTAACTTCAACGTCCTTTAGTTCCAATTCTTCCACCAATTCAATTTGCTTTTCAATATTTAAAAAATAGAGAATTAACCAAGTTAATACTAAGAAGATGGCGAAAAACAGTAGGCTAATTTGCCAGTTAAAGCTTGAGCTGATTGGATTAATTAGTGCTGCAAAACTCATTTGACCTAAGTTTGCAATTGTCATGTACAAAGTAAATTGACTGGCCGATACCTTACGCCAGCAACACTGCATGGCTATTGCAAACAAACCAATGCAGGAAAATGTATAGAGAGAATTGAACAAAACCATAAATGAATAAATAACCGATTTATTGCCCCAATATGTTTTATTAAGAGCAAGAAATGAGATGAGTAAAATCAAGCAAAAAAAGTAAATAGACAGCATTCGCTTTTTCCCGAACTTGTCAATTAAAATACCACCTAGAAGCATTCCACTTATGCCTCCTATTAACTTTGCACTTGCAAAATATTGTGCATATTCAACGTTGGTCCATCCTAATACTTTTACTGTAAAAACTGGTAGTAAGGTACTTAGAAATTTAAAAGCCCCTTGGCTGACAAACAATACCCCGGCTATTAACAATGAATTTCGCAAAATAAAAACTGAATACAGCGACTTAAAAATTTCTCTCCAATTTTCGAGTTGAAACATTTCGGCTTCGGGTGCAGCTTTACCTTGCGTCCATGGAAGTATTTTTTCGCCATTTCGCTCACGCAGCAAAATTGGAACAAACATAATGCAAGAGATAATTGCTGAAAGTGTAAGTATTGAAGCAGTATATCCGTATTTATTTAAGATCCAACTACCCAATGCTAGTGAAATGGATATACCACTGATTTTGCTACCCCACATTAAACCATTTGCTTTTGCTTGCTGTTCGGCCGGAATTATATCAACCGCCATACCATCGGTTGCCACATCCTGAAAGGCTCCAAAAAAAGAAACAATAAAACCAGCCAGCATAAACTGATTTAGGTTGTTTAACGGATCGGGGATATAGGCCATATATACAAAACTCAATACCAGTCCTAATTGCCCTATTATTACCCAAGGCCGTTTGCGCCCCATCGACAAATACGTGTATCGGTCGATGAGCGGAGCTACTAGTATTTTAAAGCTCCAAGGCAGTACCACTACGATTGCAAAATTGGCGATTTCGGATGGCGATTTTCCGTTCATAGCCATCCATGCCGGTATACCAAAGGCAAGCATTCCTTCAGGAACTCCTTGTGCAAAATACAAGGCAATGAAATTAAAATAACGTAGAAAAGTATTTTCGCTAAGTGAGGGTATTCGTACTGTTTTACTTTGTTGCATAAAATTTGAATTTTTGAATCAATCACAAAACATCCATGATTACGAAATTAATACCTGTAAACCGAAATTATTCAGATAAGCAATTGTAAATATGAGCTAAAAAAAGCTAACCACAAATTATGCTACAGTTATATTGTTATTCAATACAACGAAACAGTACTAAATTGAAAATACAAGTTGAATTGGCATACTGATTTTTTTATACTGGGGCTCTAAAAAGCACCAAACACTTATATTTAGAAGAATTGAAAAAGGCTGAAATTGCATATAAATAGACATAACCAAAGCAAAAATTACAACCGGCAAAGTTGAATTAGTTTGCAGTGGATTATGAGTGTTGAATTATTTAAAAACTTTGACGAAATACTATTTAATCTCAAAGAAAAGGAATTACACAGCCTTTGAATAGCTACTCATTAATTAAAAGGCCCATTGTTTAATCAATAGGCCACTATTCACTTATAGCATAATTAAAGACAAGAATTTTATTCTCAAGATTTTCCTCTTTAGTTAATAATAATTACCTTCTTTGGATAAGTGCAATGAATCGAAATTCGGAATTTATTTGCTTAATTTTACTTCGCATTTATATCATTTAAGCACACTATTTGGTGTTTTTCTTTGGATAAATTGTTCGCCAAATTGTATATAGTTAGTAACAATTTCAATTGAAACTGTTTTGAATTAAGGTAGAACTATATTAAATGATGCATTAAATTTTAGCATTCGTAAAAATGGAAGAATATAATGAAGACAGTAAAATTAAAGTAGCATTGATTGAATTGTTCGATCGTTTCCAAATACCCAAAGATGCTTACACTGCTAAAAAATTTAGCATTAAAGTTGGAAATTTTCCTATCAACTTACCCAACATTCCATCTCGAGTAAAAGTTGCCCGCTTTCACGACATACACCATGTACTTACAGGCTATGCAGCCAATTGGAAAGGTGAAGCTGAAATTGGAGCATGGGAAATAGCTACAGGTTGTGAAAAATATTTTGTCGCCTGGTTTTTAAATTTTGGGGCGGTAATGGTAGGATTAATTCTTTATCCAAAAGCTGTAATTAAAGCTTTTAAACGTGGATTGAAAACCAAAACAAATTTGTATCACAATTTCGAATATGAGCCCCTTTTAGATATGAGTATTAAAGAGCTGAGAGAAAAAATTGGATTGAAATTAATCACCTAACTCTAAAGCAATTTAATAACTGTGTTTCATGTTTATGTTTTGCAGATAATTTTTATCCACCTTAATTTTTTAAATATTCTACCTCTATCGCCCCTTTTCGTGCAAGTCTTTCAGACTCATGCATTTTAATAATTCCCACATTACATTCTACCCAAACGATATTTACAAAGCATTCACTAATCAGCAGTTCAATATCAATTTTGCTTTTAACTCCTGTGTGATCGTTGGCACTACTGTCTTTATACTCTACATGCATTTTAACCAAGCCTGCTTTTAGGGGGATTTCATGTAAGTAGTTGAGACCTTGTTTTATCATTTTATTATTAATTAATTTGAAAATGAACAATGCTATCAATGTGGATGTCTATGCAAGTATTTCTTAACAACACAAATGCCAATCAACAACCAAGAAAGAAATAAAATAAATGCCATCCGGCTCTCTGAATTTAAAGCTGTTACGTTTTATCGGTTGTTTAAATGAAGGTTATCTCTATTTATAAATTAGCTGAATGAGCTAGGGAGCGATTAATCAAAAAGGATAAATTTTTAGTATATCATTTTCACTACCGTATTCAAATTAGAAGAGGTGACTTACTGATTGAAACACACAAGCCTGAAAGTACGCGCGAGAGTGAAGGTAATACTTTAAATTAACTATAACTTCGAAAATGGAACTTACAAAAATAAATCTTGGCTTAGGGATAGCAGTGGAAATCCTTTTGTGAGGAACGAGCAAAAGATTGTAACGAATAGCCCGCCCGTAGGGAAGCCCCAAATTTTTAAAGAGCACAACTTCAAAATGTGGATGTAGTTAAATTCCTTACTCTAATGAACCAAAATTCAGCATACTAGTGAATCGCTTAGCAGGCTATGCAATCTATTTTTAAATTTGCAGCTCATTTTTGAAAATTGATTATGGAAATTCCTAAAACCTTTGTTGCAAAAGACATTGAGAATAAATGGTACAGTTACTGGCTCGAAAAACAATTTTTTAAATCGCAGCCCGATGAGCGCGAGCCCTATACCATTGTAATACCTCCACCCAATGTTACCGGTGTGCTGCACATGGGGCATATGCTTAATAATACCATTCAAGATGTTTTGATTAGACGTGCCCGTATGCAAGGCAAGAATGCCTGCTGGGTGCCCGGAACCGACCATGCATCAATTGCTACGGAAGCAAAGGTGGTAGCCTTGTTGAAAGAAAAAGGAATTGAAAAATCGTCGCTTAGTCGGGATGAATTTTTAAAACATGCCTGGGAATGGAAAGAAAAATATGGAGGAATAATACTCGAACAGCTTAAAAAATTAGGTGCTTCCTGTGATTGGGATCGCACGCGTTTTACGATGGAAGACGATTTAAGTGAAGCGGTAATTGATGTATTTATTGACTTATATAAAAAAGGACAAATATATCGAGGAGTGCGCATGGTTAACTGGGATCCACAAGGATTAACAGCTGTTAGCGATGAGGAGGTAATTCACAAAGAAGTGAATTCGAAATTATACTATGTGCGTTATAAAATTGAGGGCACTGTTGATGAATGGATTACTATTGCAACTACTCGCCCAGAAACAATTTTGGGCGATACCGCGGTATGTGTGCATCCTGATGATGAGCGCTACAAACAGCTACATGGCAAATTTGCTGTAATCCCAATGGTCAATCGCAAAGTGCCTATTATTACGGATGATTACATTACCATGGATTTTGGTACCGGTGCTTTAAAAGTTACACCTGCTCACGATATTAATGATTACAACTTAGGTGTAAAGCACAAGTTGGAAGTAATTGATACCATTGCTGCCGATGGAAAGATGAGTGAAGCTGCACAATTTTATATTGGGGAAGATCGCTTTGCCGTTCGTAAAAAAATTGCCAAAGACTTAGAAGAGATGGGGCATGTGGTGAAGGTAGAAGATATAAAAAACAAAGTTGGATATTCAGAGCGAACCAATGCGGTTATTGAGCCTAAGCTTTCGATGCAATGGTTTTTGAAGATGGATAAAATTTCGAAGCCTGCTTTGGAACATGTGTTAGATGGCTCGATTAATCTAATTCCAGAAAAGTTTATAAATACCTATAAACACTGGATGGAAAATGTTCACGATTGGTGCATTAGTCGACAGTTGTGGTGGGGACAGCGCATACCTGCCTGGTACGATGAAAAAGGAAATACTGTAGTGGCAAAAACGCATGAACAGGCACTTGAAAAATTTAGCAAGGAATTTCCAGGTACCTCTATTAAACAACTGAAGCAAGATGAAGATGTATTGGATACTTGGTTTAGTTCATGGCTATGGCCAATTAGTGTATTTGATGGTTTTAAAAATCCGGAAAATCCAGATATCAAGTATTACTATCCAACGAATGACTTAGTAACAGCTCCTGAAATACTTTTCTTTTGGGTGGCAAGAATGATTATTGCAGGCTACGAATACCGCGGTGAAAAACCATTTACCAATGTGTATTTAACCGGAATTGTGCGCGACAAGCAAGGTCGTAAAATGAGTAAATCATTAGGAAATTCGCCTGACCCGCTTGATTTAATTGAAAAGTACGGAGCAGATGGAGTTCGCGTTGGAATGTTGCTTTCGTCGCCAGCCGGGAATGACTTGTTATTTGATGAATCGTCGTGTGAACAAGGAAGGAATTTTTCTAACAAGTTGTGGAATGCATTTCGTTTGATTAAAGGTTGGGAAGTTGATACTACCAAGCAATGCAGCGAAGGAAATAAAATGAGCATTACTTGGTTTGAAGCCCGTTTGCAACAACAATTGGTAGCGTTGAATGATTTGTATTCGAAATACCGCATGAGCGAGGCTTTAATGACTACCTATAAACTTATATGGGACGATTTTTGCGCCTGGTATCTTGAATTGGTGAAGCCGGAGTTTGTGAATGGAGTTGCATTGCCTGTTGATAAAGAAACTCACGCAGCTACACTGTTGTTTTTAGAACAACTGCTTAAACTGGTTCATCCATGGATGCCTTTTGTGAGTGAAGAAATATGGCACTTGTTAAAAGAACGCAAAGAAAATGAATGTTTAATTGTTGCAAGCTGGCCTGCTGAAAAATCAGTAGACGCCGGAATTTTGAATGCTTGTGATAAATTATTTGAATTGATTGCTCAAGTAAGGAATTACCGAAATAGCAAACAAATTTCGCCAAAAACTGCACTGAAACTTGCTGCTAAAAAACATACAACCGGTGTTAGCGAATTCGATAAACACCTGCAAACTTTTTCGGGAACGCTAAAGAAAATGGCCAATTTATCAGACTTTACTTCGGTAGAAAATGGAGAAAAAATGGTTTCTGTTTTAATCACTGATACACATGAGTTTTTTATTGCCAGCGAAGGTGCGCTTGATGTGGATAAAGAAATAGATATTTTGCAAAAGGAGCTCGATTATACCAAAGGATTCTTAAAGTCGGTAGAAGCTAAACTCCTAAACGAAAAATTTATTTCGAATGCAAAGCCTGAATTGGTAGCGAATGAAAAAAAGAAACAGGCAGATGCCATTTCAAAAATCAATGCACTTGAAACTCAATTGAAGGGATTGAAAAATTAGGCGTAGCCACTTATTTTATAAACTACATAGCCAACTAATTCGTGAATCAACATTTTCCATTCTTCAAAAGCTTGGGAAGATGGAATTAACAGGTAATCGAACTCTAACTTATAAGGACCGCTATAACGGTCGGTGGAATAGTAGTCGAACTGCATACCAACCTTTTTAAAACAGCCAATTGAGCGCCTCATGTGAAAGGCTGAAGTTATAAGTAAGCACTTGGCTGCCGGCATTTTTTGCGCCAGTAATTTTTGTGTGAATACTGCATTTTCACGGGTATTATTGGATTCACTTTCAATTAGTATATCTGCTTCAGGAATGCCCAAGTTGAGTAAAAATTGTTCGGCGTATTTTCCTTCTTTCATATCCTGATGTAAAATACTTCCAGAGCCACCTGTAAACACGATTTTTTTTATAATTCCACGTTTATATAAATCAACTGCTTGCATCACTCGGTCGGTGCTTCTAGTAAATTGCATACGGTCAAACTCTTTGTCGTACCAAAGCATTCCTCCTAATACTATCCCTGCATCGTAGCTGCTTAATTCGTTGTGCTTTTTGGGTGCAATTTCCCAGTTTCGCATCACTAAATTCAATAGAAATGAATTGGAAAATACATATAAAACAAGCAGTGCGCTAATCAATAGTTTACGTCTTTTATGCGCTTGTTTTGTGAAAATAGCCCATACTAACAGTGCAAAAATCCAAGTGAGTGGGGCAATTGCGAAGGAAAGTAGTTTTGAGAAAATGAAAAACATACATTTTTTTCTGTAAATATATTCATTATTTAAAGCAGGTACTTCGGGTAATAATTAATACAAAATGCTTTTTGCTGCTTACCTTTGGCGCATGAAAATTTTTTTGTTTTGGTTGAAACGTATTTTCCAAGTAGGGTTTATACTTTTAGTTATCGCCGGAATTTGGAAGTATAAATTGCTAAACTATGCTTTTTCGCAGGCTAAAGGTCAGCTTAAAATCTTTTGGAATACGAAGGATTGTGAAGAAGTTTTGAACTCGCCTGATTTTCCGGATTCACTAAAACCCAAATTGGCTTTAATAAAGGAAATTAAAAATTACGCCGAACATACCTTGGGCATTAAACATTCGGATAATTACAGCACTATTTACGATCAACATGGTAAAACCCTAATGTGGATGTTGATGGCATCACCAGCTTATGAAATGAAAGCCAAACAATGGGAGTTTCCATTCCTGGGATCTTTTTCATACAAAGGATATTTTGATAAACGTAAAGCTCGTCTCGAACAATATGAACTGCAACTAGCAGGCTTCGACACCGAATTAGGCCGTGCCAGTGCTTGGAGTACTTTAGGATGGTTTAAGGATCCGGTGCTTTCATCAATGTTGTATCAATCGAAAGGAGAATTATCTGAATTGATAATACATGAACTTACCCATGGCACTTTGTATGTAAAAAACGATGTAAATTTTAATGAGAATCTTGCAAGCTTTATTGGAGAACAAGGTGCTTTGGCTTTTTTAAAATTTAAGTATGGTGAAAAATCAGAAGCATTGTTGAAGTATGAATCGGATTTAATGGATGAACGAATTTTTGAAAAATTTTTATTTGGTTGTACACGACAGTTAATCGAATTATATGCAAGTATGAAGGACGAATCTGATGCAGTAAAGAAAGAGAAAAAAAAGGCACTCATACATCAATTTGTTGTTGAAGCATACAAACTACCTATTAGTAGCAAGAAAAAATACATGAAACGCATGCGTGGTGCAATCACTTCAGGAAATGCATTTTTTATGGGTTACCAACGGTATGATGCTCAAAAAGACAGTCTGGCAATGGTATTGTCCACTCAGTATAATGGCGATATTAAAAGCTATTTAACCAATCTTAAATCACGTTTCCAAAGTTTGTAACATGAACTTAAAGGCTGCACTCTTAAAGGAAAACAGCAAAAAGCAAACCTTACTCATTGCTGCTACCATAGCTACAAATCCTAAATTATTTGAAGAAGCTATGGAAGTATTTTTTGCGAATGAGTACATTTTAACACAACGTTGTGCTGCTGTAATTAACGCCTGTTTTGAAAAGAACCCCAAATTAATTGAGCCCTATCTGTTAAAATTAATCGACAATTTATCGAAGAAAGGGTTACATGATGCTGTAAAGCGAAATACTGTGCGCATGTTACAATTTATGGATATACCAAAAAACTTGCAAGGCTTAGCTTTTGAAAATTGTATGAAATTATTGCTTTCGGCTGAAGAGGCAATTGCCATTAAAGTATTTTCGATGACAGTATTGGTGAATATTTGCAAAACTGAACCTGATTTAAAAAATGAGGTAAAACTTGTTATTGAAACACAATTGCCTTATGCCTCAAAAGGTTATATTAGTAGATCGAAAGTACTATTGACTCAGCTAAAAAAGTTGAACTAACAGGTTAGAAATCGCTCATTGCAAATAGAATCGTGTTCTTGGTGTTTTTCTATGCGCCCCTTTGTGGTAAAAAAAATAAAACCACAAGGGACACAAAGGTTGCACAAAGTTCACAAAGGAAGCTTGTTCTCTAAAACCTTCGTGCCTTTTGTGTTTTTCTTCCTGTGCTTTGTGGTAAAAATTTTCTCTTATGACATAAAATCCTGCAAAAATCCATTTCGTGCAATTTTGTGCTTTGGAGATTTAGTGGCAAAAAAAAACAGCCAACCTTCTGTTTGCAGAAAGTAAATGATACCCATTAAAAATAACAAAACCTGCTTTCTTTATAAACTAGTATTTGCAATTAAGCATGCAGCTAATTTAGCTATACTTAGATTTCATTAAACTGTGTACGTTTTTAACTTGCTCAACAAGTTTTTTAGGAGAAATCACCGTAATATTTTCGGCATAGGATAGCAGTTCGTGCAGAAAATCATAGGTTAAATAAACGCAAACTTCTAACCGAACTTCAGTATTGCTTTCACTGATTATTTTTTGCGAATGATGCAAGGGATAAGACTTGATGTACTGCCCCTGTTCTTTTGTGAAACTTAACACTACTCGCTCCGGTTCGCCCTTTTCGGGAACAAAAATTCCGAATGCATCTTTAAAGTATTGCTCAGCATTAAATGATTTGCCTGCAGGAATTTTTAAACGGAGCGTTTCAATATCACTTATTCTGTCTAATCCAAAAGTACGTATACTTTCTTCTCCTTGTTTTCGTGATATTAAATACCATCGACCTTTGAACTCTTTTAGTAGCAAGGGTTCAACTGTCCTATTCTCAGAATCATCCGTATAGTATTTTGAATAAACAAACTTTACCAACAACTTATTTTTAATGGCATGCAGGAGGGGAAATATATGTTCGTTGCCTCGAGCAGCACGTTTTTCAAATTGTATCAATGGCAGGTAGAAGGACGAAAATTTGAGTGCATTGTACAAGTCAAATGTTTCGAGCATGCGGCTATTGCTGTGTGTTTCTTCCTCTTCGGCAATAAAGTAATTTCCGCTTCGCTTGTTGCATTCGATGGTAATTCCGTATAAGGTATATATCTCTTTTATATCACGTTGAAAAGTACGCTGTGAGATAGTAAATTTTAATCCTTGTTCATGACTTTCGCGTTCGAGCAATTCGCTAATCTCAGCAAAGTTGGCTTCTCCCCGTCTTCGCAGGTAGTTAACGATATGCATGTAGCGTGCAATGTATTCGCGTTTCGACACGGTATTTTTTTTTTGCAAAAATGAAACAATTTAACTGATTGTCAATTTTTAAAATCCAACAGCTTTTTTAGTTTGCATTGAAATAATTTGCGCTTCGCGGTTGCTGTATATTTCAGACAATGATACCGGATGATTGTAAATACGATTGAAACCAAGACTTTTGCTTAATGTGTTAGCTTTTACAACATCAAGTTCGTTAAATTCATACTTGGTAAGTAAGCGACCTGGCCGAAGCAACGCTGCATCTACATTTTTAATATCGGTATTGAAAGTGCAGATGATTTGCATGTTTAGAATAT
>WBZU01002065.1_pt1 | contig 14271 bp, 17 predicted proteins | sample 5204311 | NCBI WGS metagenome assembly WBZU01 (sample SAMN12344359, study PRJNA552823) | activated sludge metagenome | biome: Activated sludge suspended growth; feature: Nitrification reactor; material: Wastewater; isolation source: activated sludge from nitrification reactor of wastewater...
CGAGAACCTCGATCGTCGCGTCGTCCAGCGGCGCGGCGTTGTAGGGCATCGGAGCCCTCGCCGGCGGCGAGGTTGTTGGTCAGTTTGGCGACCAGGAAGGAGTGGGCGACGTCGCCCGGCCAGACGCGACGCATGCCGCGGGTGGCGGCGGCGCGATTGGAGGGGGCGTGATCGGCGAGCTCATCCCACGAATAGCCGGCTTCGAGGATCAGTCCGCCGGCTCGGCCGGCGCTGCTGTGGCAGGAATCGGAGCGATCATCGCGGCGGGACGCACGCCACGACGATACCGGCGTGCCGTCCGCTGGTACAACCCGCTTGACGGTCCGCGCGGTGGATCAGGCCTTCTGCCAGTGGTGCTGCTGGCCGTAGAAGATCGGGCCGCCGAAGGCAGCGCCTTCCACCGAATCGCCATCACAACGGCGCGTGCAGTGCCGTCCGGTGAACACGAACTCAAACTTGCCTGACCCCGGCGTGCCAAAGAGCGCGACCGCGGCAGTCTCGAATCCTTTGTCGCCCTTGCCAGTGTCTTCATTGAACTGGCGCAGCACCTCATCGCGATACTCATCGCTGTGCAGGCTCATGAAGATCTGCCGCACCAGATCGATCTGGTCCGGCTTCAATACCTTGCCGACGGGCGTGTCGACGATGTGCCAGTTGTTGTTCACCTTCGAGCGAAGCGCGTGATCGAAGTCAAAGCAGATGACCTTGCGCTGTTCCTCGGTGAGGGAGCCGTGAAGCTGTTGCACGAGTGTCTCGCCAGCGGGTTTGGGCGCGGCATTGGCGATCAACGGCAGACCTGCGGCAAAGCCCGCGGTTTGCAGGATGAAGTCGCGACGTGAATACGGGCGGAGTGGTGACGAGGCGTTCATGGTGGTGCGATTCGGTTTACGAGAGCGAACCTACCAAATTGCCCTGAACGCAGGAAGGCAAAACTTGCCGGCGGACCCTCGCCAGGATTTTTGGCGGGCGAGCGAGCGCTTGCGCCGCAGGACCTCCGGGCTTGGATTCAGGACGGAATCGTCACGAATGTCCGGAGCAGCACCACCCCGATCGAACTCCATCCCCTGGCCGGGTGGCAGGCGGTTCGCCTTCACGGTGTTCGATGATACCGAACATGCTTCGGTGGAAAACAACCGCGCGATCTATGGACTCCTGCGCGATCTGGGCATGCGCGGCACGAAGTCCGTGTGGATGTTCGATGGACGCCTGCCGGAATTGACCGCAGGGGCGACATGCGCGGATCCTGTGTATCTGGCGCTCATGCGCGAACTGCAGCGGGATGGATTTGAGATCGGCTGGCACAATGCCACGTGGAGCACCTCGGATCGCGAGGCGACGCTGCGGGGGCTCGACTTGTTTCGCGACGTGTTTGGGCATGACCCGGCGACCATGGCAAATCATGCATCCAATCGCGAAGGTATTTACTGGGGGGCGGCGCGCGTTGGTGGCTGGCGCGCACGCCTTTATCGGTGCATGAATCCTCAGCGATTCGAAGGCCACGAGCCGGACAGTCCGCTGTTCTGGGGTGATCTTTGCGCGCAGCGCATCCGCTACGTGCGCAACTTCACTTTCGGCGGAATCAATACGCTGAAAGCCTGCCCGCTTATGCCCTACCATGACATGGGGCGGCCACACGTGCGTGCGTGGTTCGCGTCTTCGGACGCAGGCAATGTCACGCAGTGGAACGCAGTTTTGAATGAGGCCGCCATCGACCGGCTGGAGGAGGAAGGAGGCGCGTGCATCGCCTACACGCACTTTGGCAAAGGCTTTCACTCGCACGGCGAACTCAATCGCAGGTTCCGCGAGGTCGCCGGCTATCTCGCGCGAAAAAATGCCTGGTTTCCAACGGTGGCGGAACTGCTGGATCATCTTGCCGGGCAGCGGCCCGCGCACGAAATCTCCGCGAACGAACTGGCGGCGATGGAGACGCGGTGGCTGGCGGACTGTCTGAAGGAACGAGTGGGGCAGCGCCTGCGCGCGCTTGCACGCGAGGGGCGCGCACGCATGCTGGGTCAATGACTGGGATCTCCATCGTTCCGTTTCCGCCGGATTCACCACCGCACTCCGCGGCGGCACGCCGGTTCAATGAGCGGCTGACGAAGGGGGGCTACGGCGAGTTCTGCTTCGCTGAAAAGCACAGTTCCCAGGTGCTGCCGAAGGCGCCCGATCGCGCCACGTGGATCGAATACTTCCTCGCCGTGGATGAAGGGCCGGAAGTGCGCGGCGGCTACATCCTCCGCTATCAGCCTTGGTTTGCCCGCGGCCGGGCGCTCGATCTGGTGTCTCTGAAACTGCCGGTCTCGGAAGGTGTGATCGACAGGACTTATGCGATGCTTGGAGTGACGTTGCTCCAGGATGCTGCGCAGCGGGCTCCATCGCTTTATGCGCTTGGCATGGGCGGCGTGAGAAACAAGTTGCCGCGCATTCTTCAGCGTCTGGGCTGGCACGTGGTGGAGGTGCCATTCTTCTTCCGTGTGTGCAGAGCGCCGCGTGTGCTGAGGCAGACAAAGCCCATGCGCAACACCGCCCTGCGCGCGCGATTGTGCGATGCAGCGGCGCTCACCGGCGCGGGATCGCTGGCCTTTGCCATGTTGCAGCGCTGGCGCCAAAGACCGGCATCCCTCACGGATGTAGCCGTGACTTTGGAGCCGGACTTCGGCGACTGGTGCGATCCCATCTGGCGTGCTTGTCATGCGAGCTATGACTGGGCAGGCCAGCGTGATGTGCGCACGCTGCCGCTGCTCTACGCGAATGATGATGCACGTTACATCCGCATGCATGTGCGCCGCGCCGGGATGTCCATCGGCTGGGTGCTCGGGCTCTGCACGGATGTGCGCGGGCACAAGCAGTTCGGCGATCTCCGCCTGGCGAGTCTGGTGGATGGCATGGCGAAGCCCGGGGATGCGGCTGTCGTCGTGCATGCTGCCACTCGCCATCTGGAATCGCTGCAGCCCGATTTGATCGTATCGAACCAGCTCCACGCCCACTGGCAAAAGGCGGTGATGCGTGCTGGCTTTCTGTCTGGTCCGTCGAATTTCGCACTGGCGCTGAGCCCGCACGCGTATGAGTCGTTGCGCAGCCGCGGTGGCAGCCTGGATGGCATGCTGATCAACCGCGGTGATGGCGACGGGCCGGGCAATTTGTAGATCCAGGCGCGCCTGGCTCAGGCCAGGATGGCTTTCACCACGTGCTTCTCCTCCACGCCGGTCAGTCTTTGATCGAGACCCTGGAACTTGAAGCTGAAGCGTGCGTGATCGATGCCCATCAGGTGCAGGATGGTGGCGTTGATCTCATTAATGTGCACGGGGTCGGCCACCACGTTGTAACTGTAATCATCGGTCTCGCCGTGAATGGTGCCGCCTTTGATGCCGCCGCCGGCGAGCCACATGGTGAAGCAGCGCGGATGGTGATCGCGTCCATAGTTTTTGTCCGTGAGTGTGCCCTGCGAATAGACGGTGCGCCCGAATTCGCCGCCCCACACCACGAGCGTGTCCTCCAGCAGGCCGCGTTCATGCAGGTCTTTGATCAGGCCGGCGCAGGCTTGGTCGGTGTCCCGGCACTGGCTGGTGATATCACGCGGCAGATTGCCGTGCTGATCCCAGCCGCGATGCAGGATCTGCACCACGCGCGTGCCGCGCTCCACGAGCTTTCTTGCGAGCAGGGCGCTGTGAGCAAACGTGCCGGGTGTGGTCGCCTCCGGCCCATACATGTCGAGCGTCGCCTTCGATTCTTTGCTCAAATCGACGAGGTCAGGCACGCTGCTCTGCATGCGGAAGGCCATCTCGTATTGCGCGATGCGGGTGAGCGTCTCGGGATCACCGTAGTGGTGGTAAGTGAGGGCATTTAATTCTCCCAGCGCATCGAGCATGACACGGCGGTCGCTGGGGAGCACTCCGGGCGGGTTCTTGATATAGAGCACGGGATCGCCGGAGGAACGCAGTGCGACTCCGGTGTATTTGGTGGGCAGAAAGCCGCTGCTCCACATGCGCGTGAACAGCGCCTGCGCGGCGGCGCCGGACGACCAGCGCGGTGTGAGCACCACGAATGCCGGCAGATCATTGCTCTCACTGCCCAGACCGTAGGCCAGCCACGAACCGAGGCTCGCCTTCCCAGGCACTTCGCTGCCCGTCATCACGAATGTGCATGCCGGGTCGTGATTGATCGCCGTGGTCCAGACGGACTTCACGACGGCGAGATGATCCACGACCTTCGCGGTGTGCGGAACCAGTTCGCTGGCCCAGCGTCCGCACTGGCCGTGCTGCTGGAACTGGAACATGCTGGGCGCCACCGGCAGCCGGGCCTGCCCGCTCGTCATGGTGGTGATGCGCTGGCCGTTGCGAATCGATTCCGGCAGGTCTTTGTCAAACTGTGCCTTGAGCCGCGGCTTGTAGTCCCACATGTCCAGCTGCGACGGGCCGCCGTTCATGTGGAGGTAGATGAGCCTCCTGGCTTTGGGCGCAAAGTGCGGCATTCCAGGCATGGCCGGGTGCACGCTCGCTGCTTTCCCCATCATCTCACTGCCCAAAAAGGACGCCAGTGCGATGTTCCCCGCGCGCAGCCCGACGCCGCCAAAGAACTGGCGGCGCGTCTGGTGATGGTGAAAATCGAGAAGAGGATTCATGGCTGCGATCAGGGCTCAATACGCTCGGTCATGGGCGCATCCTTCGCATCGACTTTACGCGGAGGGCGTGGCCGGGGCGGGTGGCATTGTTTGCGTGCGCGCCTTTGTGATGAATGCCTCCTGAACATAGAGCGGCTCTACGACCGTGCTCGCAGCGGGCTTCTGGGCCAGCACGTGACGGGCGAGAACGATCGCGTCCGGGTCGGCATGCTCTGCCGCGGGACACGCGGCAGGAGGTGCGGCGTCACTGGTGAAACAAGGCAGCCCGGCATGCCGGGCGAGCCACGCATCCATGGCTGATTGATCGAGCACCACCATCGGCTCTGCGCTTCTGCCATGACGCACGAGCGTGCCATGGAACAACCCGCGCCGGGCATCCCCCACGGCCAGGTATTCGTCTGCTTCACGAAAGCTGAGCACGCTGGGAATCGAATAGATTGGCACGCCGCGCGCGATCGCGATGCCTTGCGCCACTGCGATGGCGATGCGCACGCCCGTGTAGCTGCCTGGGCCAGTGCCAACGACGATGCCGTCGAGATCCCTGTCTGCTGCATGCAGCGCCGCTTCGAGCGGTGTGTAGAGCATCGAATTGTGCGAGCGGTTGGAGGTGAACGCATGCTCCACAAGCACGCTCCCATCGGCGCGCACGGCGGCAATGTGGCCGCGCGGCGTGGACAGTTCGATGGCGAGCAGGCAGTTCATTCCGATGGTGCTGCGATGCGCGTAACACGGCGTGCATCCTGGGGCAACACCTCGAATCGAAACCAGCGCGCTTGCGTGGGCAGCAGGGCGGGGAAAAGATCCGCCCACTCCACGATGATGGCGCCCGGCTCATCCAGGTATTCATCCCAGCCCAATCGCAGAAGATCCTCCGCCCTTTCCACGCGATAGAAATCAAAGTGAAACACTGGCAGCCTGCCCCGCACATATTCGTGCACCATGCTGAAAGTCGGGCTGGTGGCGGCCTCACTTGATCCGACGCCGGCGAGAATGCCTTTCACCGCATGTGTCTTGCCCGCGCCGAGCTGGCCGCACAGCGCGATCACATCGCCCGCCCGCAGGGATTCCCCCAACGCCTGTCCCCAGGCGAACGTCGCATCCGGAGATGCCAGGTCGGTATTCTCGTTCATGCGCGCTCGGTGGACTTGAGTTCGCTCCGAAAGTGCTCCCAACCTTGGGTGGCAAAGCCGGGAGTGCGGCCTTCGCCTTTGGCCGTAATGCTGCCGATGCGTGTGAGTTCGAGATCGGGAAACGTTTGCCGCCAGTGCCGCATCAGGCTTTCGACCAAAGCAGCGTCGATTGTGAAGAGAAGTTCGTAATCCTCGCCATCGCCCCACGCCTGCGCGGGCGTGCAGCCTTCCGCGCACGGCAGAGCGGATTCATCGATGATGAACTCCACGCCGCTCGCCGCTGCCAGCCGGGGCAGATCCTTCGCCAGGCCATCGCTGAGGTCCATCATCGCGTGCGGACGAAACAAACGCAGCAGCCAGCTCGACTGCTCCAGCCGCGGCTCGAAGCTCAGATGCCTGCCACGAATCGAACCGCCGAGCCTGCCGGTGACCATCAGCGCATCTCCCGGCAGCGCGCCGCTGCGCCCGACCGGCGGACCATGCGTGGCCTCGCCCACAATCGTCACGCTGATCACCAATTGCGAACCGCGTGATGTCTCTCCGCCGACGACGTTCACGCCATGCTCGCGGGCGAGAGCAATCATGCCTGCATAGATTCGTTCCACCCTGTCCACGCTCGCGTCGGCGGGCAGCACGAGCGTGATCAATGCATGCCGCGGCACGCCACCGGCCGCGGCGATGTCGCTTAGCGCACGCGCCAACGCTTTTCGTCCGATCAACTCCGGCGCGGTCTCGCGAGTGAAGTGGATGCCCTCCACGACGGCATCCGCTTTGAGCAACAGATCGTGCCCGGGACGCACCACGACCGCGCAATCATCACCCGGCCCGGCGAGCACGCGCGCATCACACGGCAGCGACGCCGTGAGCCTGCGCACGAGCGCGTCTTCGCCAATGTCGGACACCGTGGAACCCATGCCGCGCACAGTAGCGCGATGCGCCTGCGCGCAAGCTCCAGCCGATATCAGCGCCGGCGCGGGCCATCTCCTCCCGGATGGTCACCAGCATCGGATGAACGGCTGGCCGCGCGCTCCAGCGAACTGATGCGGCCTTGCAGGCAGGAAAGCTCCTGGCGCAGGTGACTGTTCTCGCTTTCAAGGCAGCTGTTGCGTGAAGATAGAGCGGCGCGATCGGATTCGAGTGTCGCCAAGGACTGTCGCAGACGGCTGATCTCGCCGTCCTTGCGCGCAAGATCGTTCGACAGCTGCGAGTTTTCGCCGTCGAGGCTCCGCGCCTTCGCAGCCAGTGCGTTTGCTTCGCCCTCAAGAGACAGGGCCCGCTGTTCCATGCCGGTCTTTGACTCGTTCAGGTCGGCGATCTGCTGCCGCGCCTTGTCCTGCTCCTGACGCAGCGTGTCCGATGCGGCCGCCAGCTCCAGCTTCGCACCGCCCAGATTTTGCTCCAGTGACCGCGCATACTCCGACCACTGCTGCTGGGTCTGGTCCGTTTCATTCTTCAAATCGCGATGTGCTCTTTGCCAGTCGCCGAGCAGTCTTCCCAGCGCGGCAGTCATCGTCTCGGACTTCTGCAAAGCGTTGAGCAGATCCCGCCGCTGCTCGCCCATCACGTCAATGACTCCGCGAGCAGCGGCCACTTCGGCAACCATGCGGTCAGCGAACGATGAGGCAAACTGCGACTCGTGCTCGGCCTGGCGTGTTCGGAGTTCCATCTGCGACTGTTGCCGCAGGAGGTGCACCGAGAGCCCTGCCAGTGCGATGAGTGCGCCCACCAGCATGAGGTGCGACCTGAAGGCTGATGGCGAAGGATCCGGCGCGGGTGCCGGCGGTAGTGGTCGCTCCCTGACTAGTCGCCTGGGCAAGTCCGCGCCCAGGTCAATGCGCCCCGTGGGCGTGTAAACGAGCGGGCTGCCGGGTGAAGAATGAGTCGAACTGGGCGTGCGCATGGCCGCATGGACCGTGCACCGCGTAAATCTATTCAATCCGTTCGCTACCAGTTCAGCGGCCCCAGCAGGTGTGCCGCTTTCGCGTAGTTTGGTTTTGCCAGCAGGAGCCAGGTCGTAAGCACGGCGGTCAGCACGGTCAGTGCGATAACCCAGATGTTTTGCATCAGCTTCTCCGGCTCCAGCCGTGCGTTCTCTGACTTCATGGCGTGATGGAAGTAGGCGATCACAGCGGCCACGATGAAGGGAAACACGAATACCAGATTGTTCAGTCTCTCATAAACCGCCATGGCGATGCCGGTGCAGAAGCAAAACAGGTTCGCATAGGCGATCATGGCCAGCACGAGAGTCTTCTCCGTGTAGGTCTGGAACGACCTGCGGTAGCGGCCGCTGAGTTCGGCGTCGCCGATGAAGCGGAACTCTGCGTAGCGCTTCCCGGTCATGAGCAGCGCGCCAAAGAACCACCATGCCAGCACGATGCTCGCCGGCGGCACGTGGCGCGGTTCGACCAGCGCGTAGTAGCCGAGCCAGAGACGGATCGGATTGTTGAAACTCTCCGCGATGACATCCAGGAACGCGCGGTCTTTGAGACGCAGCGGCGGCACATTGTAAACCAGACCGCTGAACAGCAGCAGCAGGAGCGCAGCGTGGTAGGCCCAGTTGAAATGGCAGAGCCACGCAACACCAAATCCGGCGAGGATCAGCGCGGCTTTGATCCACCAGAGCACGGACACGCGCACCTTGCCGGCGGGGATGCCGCGGAGCTTCTTCGTGGGATGCATCGCATCGAAGGGCGCATCGAGAATTTCATTCAGCACGTAGTTCGCCGAGGCGATGAGGCACGCGGGAATCAGCGAGAGCAACGCGAGCGAGATGATGTGCGCGTCTACCTGGAAGTCCAGCACCAGCACCAGCGCCACCACATGCCCGAAGACGATGAAGATGTTTTTGAGCCAGTGTTCCGGGCGGCAAATTTTGATGTATTCGATCACGCGCCTGCCTGTTGGCTTATGGGGCGGAAAAGGCAAAGAGATAGACGGATGAAGAGCAGAAATTATTGATGCGACCGTGACGGCCTGCGGGTGCCTGCCGTCACGGTGCCAATCAATGCCAGCAGTTCAATCAGGCGGCGCCTCCGCCCTCTTGAGGCGGACGCGGACGCTCTCCGCCTTCGCGGCGATTGCCCTCGCCGGCCGGCGGTGCTCCCCGCGAGTTCTCGGGCGGGCTCGGAGGTCCGCGCCGGGCTTCACCGCCCTGGCCACCCTGCGATGGCGGGCCGCCGCGGCCTGCTGGCCGGGCGTGCTGGTCACCTTGATTCGATGCGCCCCGGCCGGGCTGACCCTGCTGTGGCTGTGGCCGACGCTGCGATGCGCCAGCCTGAGGGGATGGCTGCCCGCGTCCCTCTGGATGAGCACCGGGCTGCGGCTGGCCTTGTGGTTGCGCTTGGCTCTGCGGGCGCGGTCCATTCTGCGGCGGTCCGCGACGACCTTCCATGTTGGAGGGGCCACGTTGTGCTGGCTGGTGCATTTGCTGCGGCGGTCCGCGGCGGTCATCGCCCCGGCCCTGAGGAGGCTGGAAGCGGGGCATGGGCCGATGCATCATCATGCCTGGGCCACCATCCGGATGGCCCCGTCCACCGCGTCCCACGTCGGGTCCACCCGGTCCCTGCGGTCCGCGCCCCCCCGGCTGCTGAGGCCCCGGTCCGTGCATGCCCGGCTGCGGTGCGCCAAAACGTGGCCCACCATGCTGCGGTGGCGGACCGCCGCGATGATCTCTTCCGAATGGCTGCGGGCCAGGGCCGCGACCCTGCCTTTGCATTTCAGGTCCGGCTCCTGGGCGACCCTGGTGCATCATCCCTCCCGGAGGTCCCCTGCGGTGCCCGCGGCGATGGTGCCGCTGCCCGTCGCCACGAGGCCCTTCGCCTCTGCCTTGACCCTGAAATGCCCTGGGCTGATTCGGCGGACCACCGCGATTGGCTGGTCCCTGTTCCTGACGAGGATGCTGTTCCGGCTGGTGTGAGTGCTGCATGTCATGGCCGCGCTGATCGCCGCCGCGCGGACCGCCAGCCTCAGGGCGGCCACGTTGTGGCTCAGGCTGCGGGCGCCGGCTGGGCTCCTCACGTTTTGGTTCAGGCCGGCGTGCCGGTTCCTGCTGGCGAGCCGCAGCAGGCGGACTCGGTGGTGCATCAGGCTTGCGCGACTGCTCGGCAGGACCTGAAGGTGGAGGGGAGGGTTGCTGCGCATGCAGGCCCGGCGTGCTGAGTGCAGCGCAGGCGAGAGCGAGACTCAGGGTGCGGTATTTGATGTTCATGGCGACTGGCTTGGTTTTGATCCAGCCCAGTGCGATCAGAGTGTTGTGCCCGGTGCAGCGAGCCCCGGGCGTCCGATCGGCATCGGGAGGCTGTCACCCAAACAACGACACCGCCCTGAGGTTTCGTCTGCCGCTCCGCCAAATTCTCAACCGTAGCGGCGACCGCTCCGAAGAACGGTCGCCGCCGGTGGAATGGGATCACTCGTCAGCCAGTGCCGGCACCAGTCGCAGCCGCACGTGAGGCGTGCGTTTGCGCTGAAGCTCGGCCGCCAGTGCCGCCCGCAGAGATGGCGCAAGCATTTGCACGCTTGCCTCCAAGGCTGCGAGTTCCGGCCACGTCAGCGGCGGCGCCAGCAGGTTCACCGTGAGCACCGCGCCTTCCAGCTTCGCATCGATAACCGTCAGCGATTGAATCGCCGGATCATCGCTCAAGCCAAAGAGCGCGGATTCCACCGCACGACCTGCCGCCTTCCCGTATTGCAGGGAATGCGTGTTGGTCTTGCGCCTGTGATGTTGCTGGCGTCGTGCCACGTGGCGCGGATCGACACCGTCGTCGTTTTTAGTATCAGTGGCGGCACGTTGAAACGCGCGTGCCGCAGCGCGTGAAGAATCATTCATTCAGTGATTAACAAAGAGTCGCATACAACAAACCGGCTGCTGATCTCAGCAGTCCGTGAGATCGGGACGCGCGGCCTTCAGGCACACTGACGTATCAGCACACCTGGGCCGCGCCCTTTGCAAAGGGCTGCGTCATCTTGGAAGCTGGTGGGAATGCGTTCATCGCGGACCTCCGTGGCTGGGTGCACGCCATTTGTAAACGCTCCTGCGAGCCTTGCAAGCCGCCTGCCCGGCCATTTTCACAGATGGCTGGTGAGCACTTCGGCATTCCGCTTGCGCATACGGGAGGCCATCGAGCGTGCGATGTTCGCCAGCACTTGTCCGTGGATTGCCGGCGCCGTTATTACCAGCTGCGCAAAGTTTGCTGCCGACAGGACAAGTGCATCGATGTTCGTGTCGGCGCGCACCGTCGCGGATCGCGCCGAATGATCCAGCAGCGCCATCTCTCCGAATGTCATGCCCGGCGTGCAGGTGGTGAGCCGGTAGTTGGAGCCGGCAGGAAAGCCTGGAACGGCGACACAACGGGCGAGGCTGACATTTGGCTGGAACTCCGCCTCTCACCACAAGGGGTGCAAACACTGCGGAGAAGTCTCCCAGGCGTCCGTTCCCATCACGCCAGCACCACCGCGTGAGCCTCCGCCAGCGTCGGCACTTCGATCTTCGCGGCCAGGCGTCGAATCACACTCTCCGGCACAGATGCACTGCGTTCTCTATTTTGTTTCAAGATCAGGCTCAGCGGCGGCTCGACGTAAACAATCTCCACCCGCGCGCGGTAGCCGGCGAAGAGGTCAACCCACCGCTTCCGGGTGAGCGCGGTGATGTTTGTCGCATTGAACGCGAAGTGATGCTTCGCACGCAAGTGCTCACGGCATTGCTCGCGTGCAGTTTGAATCACCGTGCCCTGGTCGTCGGTCGCATCCACATCGAGTTCCTCGCGCACCGCATCGAGCGATACGACAGGAAGCTTCGGTCGCTGGAGGGCCAGCCAGGTATCTTTGCCCGCGCCCGGCAGTCCGCTCATCATTGTCACCGTGCAGACATACGCCTCATGCGGCGTGTAATGCAGGCTGGTAAGATCATCGCGGTAGAAGAGGAAGCGTGCGTGATCATTTGCGAACGGATAGCTGCTCTCGAAGCAGCGATGCTCAATCGCCGTATCGCGCCAGAGATGCAGCGTCTCTTCGGGGCGCGACATCTCTTTGCTCGTGCGACCACGCGTGTCCGCGAGCGCGAAGAGATAGAGCAGCCGGTTCGACAGCAGCCACGATAAACGAATCACTTCGCGCTCGGGATCACGTGCCTCCAGCAGGTAAGGCGGACGACCGTGGTAGCGCACGAGGTTCACGATGTGCTCGCGCGTCGCCAGATCGCACTTCAATTCTCGCAACACTTCACGCGCGAGCACGGCGCCGACGATGGAGTGCTTCGGCGATCGCGTGCGGCCTGTTTCGGGATCGAGCACCGTTGTCGCGGGCTTTCCTGCGTCATGCAGCAGTGCCACGAAGAGCAGCATCACCTGCTCAACACGACTCAGTGCCGCATAATCATCGAGTCGCGTGACTTGATCGAAGACCATGGCTGTATGCGTCCACACATCGCCCTCGGCGTGCCATGCCGCATCCTGCAGGCACGCGCGCATCGGCGCTGCCCACGGCTGATCGCCAGCCCAGAGCAGGATGCCGGCATCCGTCGCCTTCAGCATGTCCGCCCATGTTTTCATGACCAGATGTCCGCATCGGGCGCGAGCTGATTGGGCACCATCTGCTGATGCTGCCAGTGCTCGCTTTGTTTTACCTTCTCCACAAACTCCGGCCGCACGATCTTCGCCCGGCCCGTCGCCCTGCCATCCGCTTCGATGCGCAAATACAATCCCTCCATCCGCGCATCGATCTTCCCCGTCAGCGGGTTCTCAAACTGCGCGCCAAACACCGAGTCACCGATCATCTCCAGCAACTGCTCGTGCGTCGCCCTGCCCTGATGCACCACCGGAACCGTCTGAATACCCGTGCCATCGAGCATCGCCAGCCGGCGCTCCAGCGACAGGAAGCAGGACTCTGCCTTGTCGTAGATATCGAACTCGAACAGGTAATGCGGCAGCGCCGTGTAGAACACGCTGTGCTTCGCATACAGCCACTCACCGAAGAGGATGAAGCGATCTTCCAGCATCGCCTCCAGCACCGGACGCTTGACCGCCACCCATTGTTTGAAGAGATCATACTGCGGATGCATGCCCTCCGTGATCTCATGCCCGCGACACTGCAAAACCATGCGCCCCGTGCTAAGGAAGTGCATGCCGACATTCGTGCCATCGAGCTTCTCTTCCGCGATCAACGACGCATCCGCAATGAACGCCGCTGAGTCCTTCGCATTCATGTGGCGATCATCATCCGTGCCCTTCGAACCAAAGAGGTGCGGGGTGCGCGGGTATTTGAAGAAGCTGTCCGTGGAAGCGCCCATGGCGAAAGAGGGGCGGGTGGAACGGGCGAATCGCCAGCCGCTTAGAGTTTGCGGCAATTTCTCCGAAGTAAGCGTGGCGAGGATCGCTCGGAAGATCTTGTCTTGGAGAGGACTCGACCTGCGATGATTTGGCGCTCCCAGGGGTGAATCATTCGCGCGGGAGTGAGGCGTTTCACCGCAGCCGAGACACGCCCGCCGAAGAGTCACGCGAATCAGCGAGCAGCACGAAGGCTCTGCCTCGTAAGGTAAAGCGAGTCTCAGAATCGCCCTCCCAAGCGGCCCGCCTGGAAGCCTGGCGCTCCATCACGCCGTGAACCGCAACACCACGCAGCCGAAGTCCAGCCCCCGCGTTCCGTCCGGCAGGCTGCTGCGGAAGGCTGCGGGGATCTGGTAATACTTCGCCCGCTGATCCGCCGCATCGTCCGGGTTCACGCGTATGATCAGACCCGCCTTCTTCATGCGCTGCAAGTGGCGGCCCATCTGGTCGGGGGGGGCAGCCCAGCTTCTTCGCCAGCGAGATCACCGGCGGATAGCTGCCGTCGGCCAGCTCGCGCAGCACCGCGTAGCGCATGGGGTCCGTGATCGCATTCAGCACCCCCAGCGGCTTCAGCGAAGGGGGGTGCACCACCGGAGCAGGCTCAGCGGACGTCCCAGGCATCGGGTCCTCACTCATGCGGCGCATCCTGCCAGACCGAAGCTGCGGAGGCCATTCTGGAATGCATCGCCGATCCCGCTCTGCTGCCGTAAAACCAGAGCCATCAGGCAGGGTAATCGCAGCCCGAGAGGTCCGATGCCAGAGCTATGCAGGTGGGTAATCGGAGCCCAAGGCTACCACCACTCAGATGGTATTGTGCTTGATACGAGCGAAGCCGTTTGAAGGTCAACTTTCTCGGCCGCACTTTTTTCGTGCGAACTGGCAAGGGTCTAAGGTCAAACGCACATGAACTTCATGCGTGGCGAACAGGCGGAGCAAGTCTTTGAAATCGGAGTTCATCGGGATCGCGGTTCTGCGCCTGCCAAGTCTCGACAACCAAATCCCAGGCGGCTTGGCGGATGGCGGCACCACCGGCACGCTGCCAGAAGCGGATGTTCTGGGTGCGCATGTCGTCCAGGCTGGAGCATTTCACAGCCTGCCAGCCTTCGCGAACGGGTTCCTTGGCCATGGATTGCTTGGGCGGGACGGTAGTGGACGGAGCCCAAGATGCAAGAAGGCGGCTGAGTTGCCTCAGCCGCCCTCG
>WBZU01002066.1_pt1 | contig 14266 bp, 8 predicted proteins | sample 5204311 | NCBI WGS metagenome assembly WBZU01 (sample SAMN12344359, study PRJNA552823) | activated sludge metagenome | biome: Activated sludge suspended growth; feature: Nitrification reactor; material: Wastewater; isolation source: activated sludge from nitrification reactor of wastewater treatment...
GTCGTGGGCGCAAGAAAATCAAATGGTCTTCGACCATGTTTTCGAGCTTCGCGATGAACTCGGTCTTGTCGACGTAGAAGTAGTTCTGGGTCCGGATCGCAGCAAAATCGGCTTTGGCGTAGGGAACTCTCATGACGGCTCTCGCGCTGGCGCGCCGACCCTACCACGAGCCAAACCCCGGAGGCAAGAGAAATAAAAGCGGCCGTGTGGAAAGAAAAACCCGGGTTCGAGGGACGCGAAACCGATACGTTTATTTCATCGTCGCCGCTCTCTTCGCCGCGACTTTCTTTTTCGCGACGGTTTTCTCCGGCTTCGGCCACGGATACCAATCGATTCGTTTCGACCCGACGAACACCATGACGCCGGCTCTGATTTCGCGGCCCATCGTCAGCATTTTCACGAGGCCCTCGTCGCTCATGTATTTGTCGATTTGGGCGTACGCGTCGTCGACGGCTTGGGCATGGGTTTCGGGTTTGGCTTTGACGGCGACGTATTTGGCTTCGATGATCCAGGCAAACTTTTCGCGTTGGGAAGCGTTGCGCAGACTGAGCAATAGATCGCAATAGCCCTGCTTCATTTCGAGTTCGGTGGCGACGCGGAAGACGCGAGATTGGCAAAGATAGGCCATGAGCATGAGCTTCATGATCTTTTCGTTGAACTTGGCCAAGTCCCGATTGCTGATGCGTTCGAGCACCTCTTTGGTGAAAACGTCGAGCAACGGCTGAATGTTCGCTTCTTTGGCCATCGCCAGGAGCGCCGTTTCGATGTGGGTCATATCGACGACGATACGTTCGTGATCGGCGAGGGCGTAGCCCATGTATTCCCATTGCAATTCGCGAATGACGCGGTTGGGAATGACGAGCGTGGGTACCGATTCATTGGCAGCATTGGGTCCGTACGTCAACATGCCCATGTAATAAAAGAGCGAAGTGACCTGAGCTTCCGCGAGCGGGAACCGAGTGCCGAATTGCTCGACCAGCGGTATGTTGACTTCGCCTACCGTCAAGGCTTGTTCGAGCAACGTGCGCACGCCGCTTTCGTGCTCCGTCGCGGCTTTGGCCAAAGCATAGAGGCGACCGTAATCGGTGCGAGCGTTCAAATCGAGCATTTGCTCGGGATACTCTCCAAGTCTCGAGACTCGAGATAAAAAGTAGAGCACGAGCGTCGCATTGTACAACCGTTCCTTGGCTTTTGGGGAAAAACGGTAGCCGTCGTAATAGGCTTCCAACGTGGCAAGCACCAGCGTACGATTTGCGAGTCGAGGGTCCTGGGTTAATTCCGGTTGTTCTCGCAACAGCGTATCGACGGCACGCTCGATCTCGGGATGAGTAAAACCCGCCATGGCGTTGAATTGTTCGTCGCGCGAAATATGGCTGATGATGTTGAAGCCGCTCGACAGGTCATCCAGCACAATCGGTGAAACGCCCGTGATGAACGTTCGGGCAATGGTGCTGGTCCCGGCAAAGGTTTTGATGGCGGCATAGAAGCTGCGCAAAAAGCCGGACGAATCGACCAATTCCCGATACGTGGACATCTTGCCGTCCGAGATGAGCCGGTTGCCGAAATGATCATATTCGTCAATGAGGACGTAAACTTGGCGCCCGGCTTTTTCCACCGTCGTCAACAGATCCGTCATCAATGCGGCGGCGTCGGTCTCCGTCGACGAAGGAGAAACGTTGGACGTAAGCTCGTTCAATTCGGGAATGAGCGCAGCGTATCGGCTGATGAACAAGGAGATCGGGGATTTGACTTGTTTGGCGAAACTCTTGCGAATCTCCTCGGGCGTTCCTTCGGACGCCACCGCGGAAAAATCGAACCTGAGTACCAAATACGCATTTTTCTTCGGCGTGGGATGCTCGTGAATCCACAATCCGCCAAAGAGTTTATCGAATTGGTCGGTCTTGTTGATGTCGTAATAACTGGCCAGCGTGCTGATCAAGGTGGACTTGCCAAAACGTCGTGGGCGCAAGAAAACCAAATGGTGCTCGACCATGTTTTCGAGCTTCGCGATGAACTCGGTCTTGTCGATGTAAAAGTAGCCCTCGGTGCGGATGGCGGCAAAATCGGCGTTGGCGTAGGGAACTCTCATGACGGCTCTCGCGCTGGCGCGCCGACCCTACCACGAGCCAAACCCCGGAGGCAAGAGAAATAAAAGCGGCCGTGTGGAAAGAAAAACCCGGCCCCTTGGCGAGGCCGGGTTGGACTTACGGAAAACCGTTCGTCATTCTATGGCCCGGCCCCATTCGACGCTTCCGGCTTTTTCGTTTTACCGGGACGATCCGGAATCACGGCGTGAATCTCGGTTTCACTAAAACCTTCGATCTTGTACGCTCGTTTCAGGTTCGTCAGTTCGGTATGCACGACCTTGGCCAACGCGGTTCGTACCCGCGACAGCACTTTGACCTTCGCCCCTGTTTGTCGCCCCGCAACGACCGCCGCTTCGAGCGTATCCGCCTCCGCCGATAACTCCGCAGCACACGCTTGGGCGATGTTCGGCGACAGCTTCGGATGAATGCCTGCTTCGAGCAAAGCCACGAGAATACGCATTCGGTCCGGTTGTTCGGACGTCTCGCCTTCGGTATACGTGCCGATGCCTTCCGGGAAGAGCACCGAAAGCGCCGCATCCGCAGCGGGACGTCCCACATCGTTCCACACGAAATCGTAAGCTTTGCCGATTTTCTTGTCGGCTTGCACATTGAGCGCCGCAATCGTCGCCGCATGGGGGGCATGCGCCAGCTTCGCCGCCTCGAATTGCCCATTGAAATCCGCAAACAGCGCACAGGGGCCACCGAGGCGTGCGTCGGCAAGCTCTTTCCAACGCCCACCGCGGGCCGTCGCATTCGTGAGCGCCTTGTTGGCATCGGTAAGGATATCGTCGGCCGCCGCATCTTTCTGAATCATCTGTCCCATTGCAGCACCTCCTGCATCGGGCTTGTTACTTCTTGCCCCCGGATGTGAAGCCCGATGTTTCATGAAGCAGGAATTTTGCGTCCCTACATGAACCGGATGGTGCCGAAATGAATGTCGGCTTGCGCAAATGGCGATCCGGAGTCGGCCGAAGTGGCGTCTGGTTGCGCGAAAGGTGATCCAGGAAGGTCGGGATCGACATGCGGCGAGGGCGAATGGCGATCCCGGACGAGGCGAATCGGGGATTGGGGCGGGCGAATGGCGATTCGGTAAGACACGAATCGGGGATTGGGATGGGCGAATGGCGATCCGGGACGAGGCGAATCGGGGATTGGGGTGGACGAATGGCGATTCGGGGCGGGCGGGATCAACGAATGCGGTGACGGAGAGCGATCCGGAACGGGCGGGATGAGCGAATGCGGTGGCGGAGGTGGGAGTGGGGAGGTTGGGGGCGGGATTTGGGGATGAGCAGTGGAAGGGGTTTGGTGAGTCGACTACGTTTGTACAGGTTTCCTGAACAGTGCAACGAGTTCAGTGGTTGAATGGACCTTGAGTTTTTTATGGACATTTTCGATATGCTTACGCACGGTGGCGACGCTTATTCGCAACTGCGCTGCGATCTCCATGGCCGACAAGCCATGTTGTACGAGCAGCCAGGCAATTTCACGTTCCCGCTTTGTCAATGAGTTCCGAGCTACCACCTGGGTCATTGGGAGCGACTCGATGTGCTCACGCAGAACAATCAACCACCAATCACCGGATTTCGGTTCAGCCGATTGTTTTAGCAGTTGAACGTGGACGTCGAGCGTGGCGTTCTTCTGCAAGTCCGGGATCTGCCAGACTGGGTTGATACGCGTTTCGAATACTGCACGCATGGAGAAATTGCGCTCCATATCCTGATCTTGGACGACACGAGCACGAGGCGCATAATGCGCGATGAGTTGCCGTCCACGAGGATTTGCCACGAAATGATCTGCGGACGTTGGTGCCACGAGCATGATTCCAATGTTCGGGTCGGACACCAACGCTTGCGGAATCGAAGTTTTCCACGCGCGATACATGCGCACTTTGAGAGTGACGTTGGTCGTGAAATCATCGATGGATTGTTCGCTGATCGGTTGAAATGCGGTCCATGCGGCTCTCGCTTCTTCGGAGTGCTGCCCCCAAGCTCGAAGCTCCGCGATCTCTTTCGGCGAGGCTTCTCCGAAGACGAGCGATTTCCAGCGGGGATCATCCAAAACCGATGAAGTTTCTGGAACGGGTTCCTGCGCGATGCTCCGACGCTTGATGTTGGTCATGGTTCACCTTCCAGCGTTGCGGCAACTTCTTCAATACGGAGTCCCAGGCGACTGCGCCAAACATAAACGGCGCCTCTTTGCATGTTCAGGGTCGTGCAAACTTCATCAACTTCGCGACCGTCGACGAATAACAACTCGAAGATCTGTTGACCCAAGGGCGACAATTCCGTTTTGAGTCGAGCAAAAATGCGATGCAGCATCTCGTTTGACATGGCCAAACGTTCCGGCGTTCGGCTGCTATCCGTTGCCTGGTCGAGATAGCCGTGAACATCGCCATCGTCGATTTCGAAGCGCTGTTTTCTGTTCTGGTTCACGTATTGGAGCGCGAGCCGCTTGGCCATCAATCCGGTATAATTCTCGAACGACCTTCCGCGCGTGGGATCCCAGCCGCGTAGAAGCCGACCGTCATCGATTAGGAGCGCAACGAAAGAATCCTGACAAACGTCTTCGATGGTATCGCGAGAACGAACGCCGTGGCGAACCAAGACGCGGCCGATTCGGTACATGAACAGCGGCGTAAGGGCCTTGATGAGCTGGTTTATGGCGCGAGTTTCGCCTGAAATCGCCCGTTCGACGAGGTCCGCAGTGATCTTCGCCCGTGCCATTGGCGACGGCGATACATCGGTCCCGGGTGGTTGGCAAGATGAATTTTCGGACGAGCCCCGAGGTCGGTCGCGAAGTTGGGGCACGGCAAAAAAAAGATCATCGGTCATGTTAGAAATGCGGGCGTCGATTCCTATATCGCCTTTGTAACTCTGACGAAGAACCGGCACATGCGGCGTCAAACGTCGCGTTATGTGCTCACGTGTCGTCGTGGATGAGGTCCACCAGCTGATTTCATCGACGGGAGTCGTGTACGCCACGTAATCGGTGCCGATATTCCTCATTGGTTGCTCACGTCAATTCCATTGCCACGCCCAACGGAAAGGCAAGCCGCGAGCTTTCATGCATTTTTCCGTGGAATGTGCCGAGGTGTACCCGTGTCCCGATTTGCAAAATCGACTACCCCGTGCCTCACCCCTCGCCAGCGCGAAGTCGCCGGTATGCTCTGTTCCACCGGCCTTTCGTACAAGGAACTTGCCGACAAACTCGATATGTCGTTCGGTACCGTGCGCAAACATGTCGAAAACATTTATCGACGCGTCGGCGTCCATTCACGTGCGGAGCTCACGGTGGCCTTGCGCAACCTCGAACCGGAACGCTCCATGCAATTCGATAACCCCGTCTCCCGCAGTGCTCGTACATCCGACGTCGTGCGACGGAGAAACCACGAATCGTGTTGCCATTGCGCACCGTGCAATGCTCGATTGGCCCCTCGAACCGTTCGGCGTCGACGCATCGCGGCCCGATTGGCTTTGCGTTGGTGAGCGTATATAAAGAAAACCCCGGCCTCTCGCGAGGCCGGGTTCGTTTTTCCGAGCGGAACCAAACGTATTGGGGAGCGCTACAGATCGATTCGCGTCATGAATGCATCGCTCTCGCCGTTGTAGGTGCTGTCAGCCCCGGGAGCGACCGCATTCAATGCAAAGTTGCTGGAGTTCGTCACGCCAACCACGACCGCGTCGTCCCCGATGAGCGCGACGTCGCGTCCGTAATCATACGAGCTGCCACCCAGGTACGACAGAAACGTGAAGTCCGGAATGCCGCTCGTATCGTCGATGCGTCCCACGAACGCGTCCGTCGCGCCCTTGAGGTTCGTGCCTTGCGGAACGGCCAGGAAGGTCGGCAGGTTCGACGACCCGGTCGTCCCGACGAACGTCGCCACACCGGTCGAGGAATTCACGGCGACGCCGTTCAAGTAATCGTCGCCCGTGCCGCCGAAGTAGGTCCAAAACGGAATTTGGGTGCCGTCGGAGCTGATCTTGATGAAAAGCCCATCGGTACCGCCGGTACGCAACCCGATGAGCGCAGGCCACGTTTCGAGCATCCAATCGGATTGACTCTCTCCGACGACGTTGACATTGCCCATGGCGTCGACGGCGATATCTCGGCCGATGTCCGATCCTGTGCCGCCCAGGTACGTGCTGAACACCAATGCGCTGCCGTCGGGCATGATCTTCGACACGAACACGTCATTCGATCCACCCGGTGTCGATTGGATCGCGGACATCAAGGGGAAGTCCGACGACGTCGTGCCACCCGTGACAAACGCATTGCCCAAACTGTCGGTCGCGACGCCGTACGCAATGTCATTGCCCAGGCCGCCCAAGAACGTCTTGTACGTGAACACCGGCGTCGCGCCGCTCAAATTGATACGAGCGACGAAAGCGTCATTGCCCATTCCCTTCATCTGTTGGAGCACGCCGTTGGTGACCGGGAAATCCACCGACGCCGTTTGTCCCACGACGATGGCTTGTCCCGACCCGTCAAGCGCGACGTCTTGTGCGTAGTCCGATGCGGCTCCGCCGAAACGGAAGCTCGTTGTCAATCCATTGCCCGCGCTGTTGAGCCGCGACAAGAATGCATCGTAATTACCCTGCGCTCCAAGGCCTGTCGGCACATTGAAGTTCGGAAAGCCCGTCGAGCTCCTCGAATACCCGACCACCGTGGCTTGTCCCATGCTGTCCACCGAAATGCCCGTGGCAAAATCGGCGTCGGTGCCACCAATGAACGTGCTGTAGAGCATCGAATTCGACAAAGAGTCGAGTTTCGTGACGAACGCATCGTTTGACCCGCCCGCATACGAGGACCCAGGCGAACTTGGAAACCCCGCGGATGTGGTCGACCCGGCAATGAAAACGGCATTACCCACGGTTGCAACGGCGTTGGCTTCTTCCGCGGCAATGCCGTCCAGGTACGTGCTGAATTGCAGAGACGAGCCCGTGGTTGCGATTTTCGTGACGACCGGCGAAGTGCCGCCGGCAAGCGCCGTATCATAGGCAAAAAGACCCGGCGGAGCGGCGACGGGATAATTGCTGGATGTCGACGTGCCGGCCACGTAAATGCCGGCCGCATTCACGGCGACATCGTACCCGTCATCGGTTCCGTTTCCGCCAAGAATGGTATTGAACGAGGAAACCGTGGCTCCCGAGGTCAATTTCGTCACGAAGATGTCGGAGCCGGAACGAGCGCCGAAGACGTACGTCGGAGCGCTGGGGCTTCCGAAGGATGGCGACGCCGTCGAACCGGTGACGAAAAGGTTGTTGGACGAGTCAATTGCAATTCCGCGAGCGACATCGTCCTGCGGGCCCGCCAGGCGCGTCAAGCTGTAGGCCCCCCAGACGTCAGCATAGGTTCTGGCAATGAACACATCCTTGCCCCCGTTCGTACCCAATTGGTATGCCGTGCCAAACGAAAGTGTTGTCGAAGTGGTGTCACCAACGACGTACGTATAACCGCTGCTATCCACTGCCACGCCTCGGGCAACATCGTCCTGCGGGCCGCCGATGTACGATCCTCCGTAAATACTCGGACCGACAAAACTGACGACGAAACCATCGATTCCGCCGTTGGCCGTCATGTCTGCTCCGCCGTACATCGCGGGGCCGAAATTCGTTGAAGCTGTTTCGCCCGCAATGAGCACGTAGCCCCACGGAGTTGTCGAGATTGCGCGGCCGATGTCGCTGCCCGAGCCACCCAAATAGGTGCCGAAGGTTCGAGCTCCCGTGCTCGACCAAGTCGTGTAGAAGGCGTCATTTCCGCCGCTGGCCGAAGGGAAGGGAGCATTGGCGGTCGTATGGAAATTCGTCGAAGTCGTCGATCCCGTGACGTGTCCATTGCCACTTGAATCCACGGCCACGGCGTACACGTAGTCATCCCCATTTCCCGCCGTCAACCCACCGTGGTACGAGCTGAATACGAAATCGGTCCCGGTTGCATTGAGCTTGGTGACAAACCCTTCCCAGATGCCCGCACGAAACCCTTGCGCCGCAAGTTTGAGCGGCCAAGTGCCCTTCGTCGCTCCCACGACCCACGCTTGTTGCTGGCCATCCACGGCGATGTCGTACGCAATGTCGTCGCCCGCATTGCCTAAATACGTGGAGTAAAGCAGGTTCGAACCATTGGCGTCGAGTTTCGCCACGAAAACATCCTGGCCCCCGTTGTACGTCGTGTCTTTGCCGCTGGGGTTTGGAAAGAGCGTACTCGAGGAGGTGTCGCCCGTAATGTACGTGTTTCCCCCGGCATCCAGGGCCATGGCTCGACCGTTGGTGGTGGTCGAACTTCCCAGAAAGGTATTGTAAATGATGGCCGGATCAATCACGAGCGGGAGGGAATGGTCGTATTCGCCCAGCTGGTAATAAGCGGCGCCATGTTCGTCCAAGCGAAACCGTACATCGACCAACATGTTTTCACCGTGAATGGTTTGCCAGGCAATGGGCGCGGTTTCGACCAGCGTATCGTCGCCGTCTTCGCCATCTCGTTCGGCATGACCGACGACCACGACGAGGTTGCCAGTTTTCTCGTCAATGTGCTGCGACAGGGCTCCGTCGTATTTCCATTTCACCAACGAGGGATCTGCGAATGGCGCGACTTCAATGGTGCTTTCGAGGTTGTTCTCGACGCCTTCATAACGGACACGAATGTTCGGATAAAGGTCTTCGTAGACGATACCGGCATACGTCGGGACGTTGGTATGCCACGTGGAAGGATCGTCTCCGATGAGGAAGTTGGCCACGCCGGGCAATTTTTCTCCGTGGCTGACTTTGGCCTGTTCGTTTGCTCCTTCATAACGAACACGCAATGTCGTGAATTGGCTCGTCTCCGAGGTTTGGGCATCACGGCGCGTCGGAGCAGTTTGAGAACGAGGGACGCTAAAGGTCGGTCCCCCGGACGTGAAGAACGCCATGCCCCCGAGCGCTCGGGCTTGGAAATGAACGGACGCGTCCGTTTGTCCCGCATTGACGATAAACGACACCGGCAACTTGCCGGAGCCCGGCGATATGGCCGTTTCCGTGGCCGAGTTGCACCCCGCCAAACCAATCAAGGCCAACGACGCAAGACGCGAGACCAAACGTCCGATCGACGTCGTGCGCTTTTTGCGTTGAACTTCGCTACCCATGGTATTCGACTCCTTCATGACGTAAACCCGTTGTTGCGCTTCTTTGACGACGCGAATCAATGCGAGCGCCCCGCATTTGTGGTGATCAATGTCGTGTGGCCCGTGTACAGCCACTTGTATTCGCACGTGCGCCGGTCGCGCTCGTTGTATTGGACGGTTTCGCCTTCGAGAGGCTCGACGACGGTGACCGCCCCCGAAAGGAAGGGCGAAAGTGTCGACGGTGTATTCGCTGCTCGCGGCGAGATATGAAAATTGTTTGTCTTGGTTTCGGCTTGGCTGTGGCAGCCGTTGCAGGTGGAAAAACCAAACAAGCGCCGAACGTCACCCTCCGTATCGGGATAAGGTACCGAATTCAGCGGCGCGTCGGCCATCCACACGCCGAAGGGATTGACCGCCGGGTCGATCGGACGCGAAAACGTGGCGAGCATCGTCGTCGGCACGATATGCGTACCATTCACAATGGCCGTCATGTTGTTGTTCATGTAGCTCGTCAGGGTCGGGCTTGAATCGAGGTTGTTTCGTGGTGTCAGGGCCAACGTCGACGGCAGCAGGAGCTTGCCGGTTTGCGAGCAGATCGTATTCGGACGGCATTGCAATCGTTGTTCGCGCATCTCGAAGACCTGCATCGAGTCGAATGCCTTTTCCGCCGTACGTACTTGAGAAAGCGCACTTCCATTGGGCCCGCTTGGATTTGCGTTGGCCCTTGTGAACAAGTCCGTCAAGTCCGCCAAGGCTTCGTTGTATTTCTGCGGGTCGGATTGCGCCCGGAGCGCTTGGAACCGATTGGCCCATTGCACTGCAGAAAGCGTCGTCGGAAGCGCGTACTCCAGAATGACCGTACCGTCGAGCGGCGTGCCGTCCATTTTGGTAAAACCAAAAACGAACCGAGCTTCCCCGGCGCCTCCCCCATACCCGGGAACTCGAAGATCCGTGCGATTCACAATCGCGAGCAAACGAAAAGGCGCGATGGTCAAGTCGAGATCGCACGGGTCCGAATCGACCTTGCCGTTCGCGCTGCAAGGCAGAGCGCTACCCGGCTTTTTGCCGGCCTGCCGCCATGGGCCAATGATGGTCGAACGAATGCTGTTTCGAGGGATGAACGTTTGAGCATTGACGTTTTGCGCTTCCTCGAACGATTCGAGCCATTTCAGGATCAATGTGGAAACATTCACGTCCGCCGTCGCCACTTGCTGCATCAAATGGCCGAACGTCCACTTCGATACATGCGACGGTTTGGCGCAAACGGCTGCATTCCAGCCCGTACGACAGGGATCATTGACCACATCGAGCGCCGTAATGACCATCTCCCGGCCGTAATTCACGTCCGAAGTGTCAACCGGACATCGAAACATTCCATTGGGATCGAACGTCTCGGCCTGTTCCACCTCCGCCAAAACCTCGTTTTCATAGAACCCTTCGACGTTCGCACAGCCCATCCCGAGCACGGTACCAAGTCCGAGCATAACCTGCGTCAGTCGATACTTCATTGATGTCATCGTGTCCTCATACACCCCGCCGGAGCGCTCGGTATGGGTGCATCTTCCAAGCGTTCATGCGCTCGCGTTCTCGTTTGTCCGAACGAAGCACACCCTAGCGGACTGACGGCGCACGACCAATACGCAAAAATGCCACCAGGTAAAACCACAACGGGGAATCATGGTTTACGCAGCAATGCGTATCAGTTCTACGTAATTGTTCGCATTGACAAATCGTAACGTCGGATTTCTCGCGGTTACAAGGCTTCGGGACGGCGACGCAATACGCTTACGCGGATTTTCGTACGGACAGCGTGTTCAGATGTCCAGACCCGCCGAAGGAGGGACGCTGAAGTCGATCATTGTGGGGTGAGCGTGTGTCGCGGTATGACCAGTCGTAGGGAGACAACTCGTCCGGGCGACTTCCGCGCCGCATTCTTCTTTCTTCGTCGCCACGGCTTTCTCCGGTCTCGGCCACGGATACCAATTGATTCGTTTCGCACCGACGAACAGATGACCCCCACTCTGAGTTTCCGCCTCGTTATCAACGTTTCCCGATACGCCATTGGGACCGAGGGGTTCCCCCACGCACCTCTTGCGTGGCGGCGACGAATTTGCGCCGACCTCGCCCTTGATCGTCGCTTCTCCCGGCAATCATGCGGGCACGGCGTTTGCCACGGGGCCGATCGCCGTCAACCCCATCCCGAGTCGAGTCCATGAGCAAGCTTCCGATTCCCCACGCCCAACTCCATTACGCCGATCCGGCCATCAATGACGAAGCCCAAACATTACCCATCGGCCGATTCGTCGATCGTATTCATCATCCGACGCTGGGTTGTCCCGCGCTTCTCACGCCCGATCAATCGCTCGAGGTTTTGCTCAGCTTGCCCGAAGGTGCCGACCCCCGGGCCTGCGTGGTGACGCTCGTCGATCGTCACGGAGAAACGGGCGAATATGCTCTGAAAGCCGTGGGTTCTCCCGTATCGTTGGGCAAAGGGCCGGCCGGGAAAGACGGTCGCCGCGAATTGTGGCAGCTCAGCTTCGATATCGCTGGAAAAGCCTTTCGTCTTTATGATTTGCGACTTCAATGGGAAGGCAAAGAGGAGACGCAACCCAATGCGGTTCGGTTGTACGAACGCATTACGGGCGATGAGAAGGTCGTCTTTTGCGGCGATGCTCAGTATCACGTGGATAACGAGGTTTGCCTCGAGAGGTTCATCGAGCGCATCAATCGCTTGGACGACATTGCGTGGGTGGCTCTCATCGGCGACGTTTGTGACAATGGCGTTCGCGGCGAAATGAACGTCCTCAAGCTGGCTTTGACTGCCAAACCGAGCCCCGTGCATTCGTATTATGCGGCCGAATATGCCCGTACGGCCGGGAAACTCCTGCCGCGACTCAACAAACCCATCGTGCTCGTGCCGGGAAATCACGACGGAATGGTCGCGTACGAGGATTACGAGCGCGGCGAGTCGACGAATGCGTACCTCGGGCCGGATCCGAAAAACACCGTGGCTTATGACGGATTGCACCATTTCCGTCGCAGCTTCGGTCCGCTGTTCCATGCATTCACGTGGCATCGTACTCGATACCTCTGCACCAATACGTTCGAGCTCGATCGGCACGAGCGGCTTGGATACCACGCGGTCGTTGCGAATTGGGGCGGCTGGATGCGTGACGAGCAGCTTGGTTGGATCGAATCCGAGCTGAAAACGGCCACGGCGGCGGATATGCACAAAGTCATGCTGGCCCATCACGATCCGCGCGGCGGCTGCTTGGGCAAAGCGCTCGGGTATTACAGCGAGATGCGACCATACGAATTCGACAAGGTGTACGATGTCGTGGTGGCCTATCTGCGCTATTTGGCGAATCACGCGCGCACGTGGCAAGAAGAATGGATGGTGCGGACAAACCAATCTCTCGCCGATCACCCGGTCAAGCGTCTGCTCGAAACATTGGTCGAACACCGGACTTGGGCCGTCATCATGGGTCACGATAACGAGAATTGGGTCGAGACGTACCTGCAAGGCGATACGGTCTTCAAGTCGGATCCCGAGGTGCGGACGTATCCCGCAAGTGATGAGGATCCTGTCGATCCCAAGCTGGTCCGTGCCGCGGCCGATTTACTGGCGGATCGCGACCTCGAGGCCCTCGCGCAGCAGCTCGCCGAATGCAATGAAGCGGAGGCTTCGGTCGTGATTGGTAAAGCGCTCGAGAGGCTCGATGCCGAACGGCATTTCGATGCGGCGGCGTCGTACGCTCCGGCCGAGGTCGAGAATTGGCGTATTCGGGCGCAGGCTCCCATTCATTTTGCGCACGTTGACGATGTCGGGGCCTACAAATACCAAAAAGAGGCGCACTTTTCCCATTATGGGTACGTCATCGCGCAGCTCAGCGAAGGACGTCCCGTGAACCTTCAGCGTTTCGACTTGACCCAATCCGCAACGGAGGGGCCGGTCGTCGATTTGCTTGCCGCTACGGAGTAATCGATGCGTTCGTCACGGCGTATTTCATTCGCGGGCTGGAATGCCGCCGCGGGTCAACCCGCGGAGCTCGACGTCGATGTCGGGGCCCTCGTCGATCGACTGAAGGGGGTTGATGTCGACAAACTGGTCGGCAGGCCCGAGAAGGTCAAGGGTTCGGTTCGCAAGCAAGGCCTGGCAAAGAAGAAAAAACGGGCGATAGCTGCTCGACGGGCAGGTCCAAGCCAGAGCCCCGAGAAACCCGAGATTGGTCAATGGGCTATCGTTGTCCTGGAAGACGATGCGGATCAGGCCGAAGAAGCGCTCCGCCCGCTCATCGAGCATCGAATTGGGCAAGGGATTGCATTCCATGCGCCGAATACGCAGCCCAAGCGCGGCATTATCCGGGTGCCTTCGGTCGCGAGCGCGAATCCCGAGCGGTGGAGACGCGCGCTGGAGGAATCGACAGGGGGCAAATTGCCGTATTACCTCCTTTTGGTAGGAGGCCCGCGTCGAATTCCCTTCGACGTGCAGATGGCGCTGGAGCAGGGGTTTGCAACGGGTCGCATCGATGCGGGCGCCGGCGTTGACGGAGCCGGCGATTGGGACGCGTATCGCGTTTGGGCAGACAAACTCGTGCGGTACGAGACCGGCAAGATGGACGTCGAGCGTCGTGCGCTGCTTTATTCCTTCGCCACGGACGATGCGACTCGCCGCAGCCACGCGGAGCTCTCCGAGCCGCTCGCCGCGTACCTCGACGACTTGGGGCGGATGTTACCGTCGAAGCCTTTGGAGCCCAAACGTTTGTTCGGCCACGACGCGACGACGGCGCGATTATGCCTGGAGGTCGAGAAATCGCGACCGGCGGTCATCGTCACGGCGTCGCACGGACTCGAATGGTTCGACTCGCCAAACCCGCGCGAGGATTGGGGGGCGCTCACGGACGAGGGTTTTTCCGGGACGACGGGTACGGCGCTCGATGCGGCGCGCGTGCGTCAATGCGCGTCGTTCGCACCGGGAGCGGTGATGGTGAGTTTCGCGTGTTTCAGCGCCGGTGTTCCGGCCGAGAGTGTGCATCGGTTGTTGTACCAAAAGGCGCCCAATGCGATTGCCGGTGCCCCGTAT
>WBZU01002068.1_pt1 | contig 14262 bp, 9 predicted proteins | sample 5204311 | NCBI WGS metagenome assembly WBZU01 (sample SAMN12344359, study PRJNA552823) | activated sludge metagenome | biome: Activated sludge suspended growth; feature: Nitrification reactor; material: Wastewater; isolation source: activated sludge from nitrification reactor of wastewater treatment...
TAATCTGTGGATTATATTTCTTTTGTAACAGTGTACTGAAGTGCCTGACTACGAACGAAGCCACTATTATCCCAGATAACAGCGCGCCCCGGAAGAGAATCAACCCTTTCTTAAAATCTGTGTAATCTGCGAAATCTGTGGATTCTCTCTTCTTAAAATCTGTGGATTCCCTTTCCTAAAGTTGCCGGTAGCGCAAGCGAACCGCGCCCAGTTGGATCTCGTCGCCGTCGGCCAGTTGCAGCCCATATTCCGGCACCGGGCGCTCGTTGACGTAGGTGCCGCTGGTGCTGCCCGCGTCGTAGATGCGGTAGCGGGTGCCTTCCAGCCGCAAGACGGCATGGTAGCGAGAGACGGTGATGTCGTCGCGAAAGGCGATGGTCGCCAGCGCCGGCGAGCGGCCGAGGCGCACTTCGGCGTCGCCCAGGGTCAACTCTTCGGGCATGAGCGTCTGCGCGTCCAGCACTTCCAGATGGGCCATCACGAACGGCGATTCGTAAACGTTGGTGCTCATGAAATCGACTTCGCCGGTGACATCGACGCCTTCGGACGGCGTGGGCACGGATGGGTAGCCCGCCGGTGTTCGGCCGCGACGACGGCGGCGCGAACGTCCTCCTGCGGGTTCGGCGGGGCGGTTAGCCCGACTACGCCACAGCCAGAAGCCCACGATCGCCAGTCCGGCCAGCGCCAACAACCACAACAGCCACGTCCAACTGAAACCCCCGCTCGGTTGCAGCGCTTCGGGCACTTCCAGCCGCTCGCCTTCGGCCACGGTGATGATGACCGGCGCGCTGGTCGAGGTGATGCCCTGGCTGTCGGTCGCCACGACTTCCAGTCGGTTGTCGCCGATGATCAGATTGGAGATGGGGACCTTGAAGGAGGCCAGGTCGCCGACGGGAATATCGGCCATGGGGACGCCGTTGACCAGCAACTGCGCGGCCGTCACATCGCGCTCCTGGCCGTCGAGCCAGGAGACGGCCGCCGAGAGTTGTAGTTCGACCGGCTTGTCGAGATTGGGCACGGTCAGGTTGCGGCTCTCGCGCGGCAGATCGATGACCACGTTGGGCGCGGCGGCGGAAATGGTGACCTCAGTAGTCGCCTTCGTATCGCGGTTGTTGAGCAGGCTGACCTCGACCGGCACCGTGCCGCCGGCCGCCTGCGGGACGGTATAGCGAATCCAGGAGTGGTCGCGCAGCCCGGCGATGCGCGCCCAGACGGCGTTCAGGGCGTCGGGGTCGGCCAGTTCGGCGGCCACGCCGCGCGAGCCGGTTGCCAGATCGCGCATGTAGGTGCGGCCCAGTTCCACCCCCGCGCCCAGCGCCGGGTTCTCCAGATGCAGCGTGTGGATGGGCACGCCGGCCTCGGCAGCGCGCAGAATCACGTCGCTCGGCTGGGCTTGCGACGTGCCGGGGTCGGTGCCGTCGCTGATGAGGACGATGGACGCGGCCATCTCCGGGCGCGGCTTCAGGCCGTCGATCTCGCCCACCAGGCTGATGACGCTATCGTAGAGGGAGGTAGCGCCCTCTTCGGGCGTCAGCTCGGTGGTGTCCAGAAAGTTGTTGACGCCGTTGTAGAATTGCGTGGGGGCCAGGAGCTGTTGCGGGCCGCCGGCGCGAATCTGGTAGACGGCCACGTAGTCGAGTTGCTCCTGCATGTTGCCGGGCGAGGCGAACTGCCGGATAGCCCCCTTGATGGCCGGAATTTGATCGCTCGTGCCCCCGGCGGCGTCGACGAGGAACACGGTCAACGTGCCCACCGGCGTCTTGCCGTCGAAGATCACTTCGTCCACGGGGAAGCCGTCGTGGCTGACAAAAAGCGGCTCGGTGGCGAAGTCTATCGGCACGCCCCGACCGTCGATGCCGTAGACTTGCAGCCGGACGGATGGAAAGCCCTCGGTATTGGATCCGGTGATAAAGAGTTGGCCGATCTGGTTCGTCTCTTGCGCCCCGGCGGCGGCGGCCAGGCCGAGGAGCAAAACAAAGGCGACCAGGAGATTATACAAGGGACGACCGGCGGCATGTCGCATGAGACTTCTCCCTTCCACAGAAGTTATGTTGATATAATACCAGACGAGGGGCGGAAAGGAAACAGATGATCGACCAGGGGACAGCGAGGCGAATTCTTTTTTACGGGGCGACCGTCATCCTGTTGTTGGTCGCCTCGCCCTCGTTTGCCCAACAGGTGCCGCGCGAGAGCGACGATCTGCGCATCACGGCCGTCGACAGCGGCGCGTTCCCCACCGTCACCGTGCGCGTCCTGACCACGGCCGCCGGCAGCGCCCCCATCGACGACCTGACGCGCCTGGTGCTGCGCGAGAACGGCGTGCCCATCCCCGACACGACGGCGGCGCAAACGCCGGTGGGCGTCGATCTGGCGCTGGTGCTCGACGCCAACGCCGACTTCCTGCTGTTCGACGACAACAGCGGCCTCAGCCGCCGCGACAAGGTGGCCGCCGGCATCAGCCGCTACGCCGAGCAGTTCATGAACCCCACCGGGCTGGATCGCGTGTCGCTGATCGTCCCCGACGAGACGGGCCAGGGGGCGACTTTCCTGACGAAAGACGCCAACCGGCCGGGCGATCTGGCCGACGCCGTGAACGCCTACAGTCCCACGACAACGGGGGCGACGCCGCTGCAAGCCATGCTGACCGCGGCCATCGACCATCTGGCGACCAGCGCCGACGGCCGCTTCCAGGCCGTGGTGCTCTACAGCGACGGCGCGCGCCTCGACCGGCAACTCGATTACCCGGCGCTGACCGCCGCGGCGCTGGCGGCGCGGATTCCGATCTACGTCGCCATTCTGGGCGCCGACGCCTCGGCCGAGGAGACGGCCAACGCCGACGGTCTCTCTTCGCCGACCAACGGCCTCACCCTCCACGTGGCGGAGCCGGAGGCGGCCGACCCGCTCTACGCCCTCTTCCAGGCCCAGGGGCAGCAGACCGCGTTGTCCTACCGCTCGTCGCTGCGCGAGGAGGGCACGCATCAGGTATCGGTCAGCCTGGGCAACGTGCGCGACACGGCATCATTCGATCTGACCCTGACCCCGCCGGACCTGCGCATCGACGCGCCGGCCTCGCCCGTGCGCCGGGCGGGCAGCGCCGTGGACACGCCTTTATCGCTCCTGCAACCGGCGGCGCTGCCGCTGACGGTCCACGTCACCTGGCCCGACGGCCGGCCGCGGGCGCTGTCGGCGGTGACGTTTCGCGTCGACGGCGAGACGCAGCCGCCGGCGGAGGCCACGTCGCCCGACGGCGCGGGCAATCTGCCGCTGCTATGGGACATCAGCGCGCGTGACGCGGGCACGTATCGCCTGGAAGTCGAAGTGGTGGACGAGTTGGGGCTGCGGGCGACCGCGCCGCCGGTGGAAGTCACCCTGGAGGTGGCCCGGCCCACGCCGCCCACGCCGACCCCGGCTCCCACCCGCGCGCCCGCGCCGCCGCTGGGCCAACGTCTCGGTCGTCTGGGGCCGGTTGCGCTATTGGCGGCGCTGCCGGTTCTGGCGGCCGTGCTGTGGTGGCTGCGGCGGCGGGCGCGGCCCCCGGCTCCCGCTGAACCGTCGCCCGGCTCGCCCATCGTCGCCGCCGAAGATGCGGCCCCCGTCGACGGCCACGTGGCCGTGCTCAGCTGGCAGCCGGATGACGGCGGGGACGGCGAGCAGATCGAACTGACGGCGGCCGACGTCACCATCGGCCGCGATGAGGCGGCGGTCGACATCATCGTCGACGCGCCGTCGATCTCGCGCCTGCACGCGCGCATCCGGCGCACGGCCGAGGGCGAATACTGGCTCTATGACGAGGGCAGCGAGGCGGGGACTTTTCTGAACTACGAACGGCTGGGGCTGGCCCCGCGGCCGTTGCAGCACAATGACGTGGTCCAGTTGGGCCGGGTGACGTTGCGCTTCCGGCTGGAGCTGCCGCGGCCGGGGCTGCGCGCGGCGACCGCAGCAACCGACAACTAACGACCCCAGAGGAGACGCGAGCATGAAGCACTCATTGAAACGACGTTTGAAGGTGGGCGCGTTCCTGTTGCCGCTGGCGGCGGCGGCCTGCGGGAGTTTCAACCCGCCACAGTCCCTTCCCCCAGCCGGGGGCGACACAGCCGCGCCCCAGGTGGAGTTGCCGGCGGCCACGCTTCCGACCGAACCGGACATGACCGCCGTCCTGATGTGTACGCCGCCCGCCTGCGCGCCGGGCGAGGGCTACGCTTGCCCCAGCGGCGATTGTCGCGGCGGCTGCGGCACGATCTGTCTGGCTCCCACGCCCGTTACCGGCCCGTTGGCCGCCGCGCCGACCGACTGGGAGAACCTGGAAAGCTGGCTGGCGACGCTATGGCGCAGCAACATGAATCCGGCGGCCGTGCGCGCCGCGCTGCAACAGTCGGGGATGCAGCATGACCTGAGCGACTGGGCCGCGGCCGATTTTGACGGCGACCTGCAAGACGAGTGGGTGCTCGTGCTCTATGACCAGTCGCTGCCCGGCGTGCCCTTCGGCGCGGCCGGCGATCTGTGGGTGGTCAACGGCGACGGGGTCATCTTTCGCTACTATGCCGCGCCCAGTAACGACATCTACGAGTTCCTGGCGCCATCCATCGTGGCCGTGGCCGATATGACCGGCGACGGCCTGCCCGAACTGGTCGCCGACGCGCCCCTGTGCGGCGCCCACACCTGCTTCGACAATTTTCGCGTCATCGGCCGGCGCGACGGGCAGTTGGCCGACCTGGTGCAGGCCCCGCCGGCGGACGGCGAGACGACGCCCGGCACGGTGATCTCGCTCAGCTACGCCGACACCCGCCTGGGCGACGTGGACGGCGACGGGCTGACGGAGTTCCTCGTCCACGGCGGAACCATCGGCTCGGCCGGGGCGGGGGTCGTGCGGCCGTGGACGGAGGTCTGGGGCTGGGACGGCGCGGCCGTCACCCGGGCCGACGTCATCCTCGACCCGGCGTTCTACCGCCACCATGTGCTCTACGAGGCCAACGACCGGATGGCTGCGGGCGATCTGGACGGGGCGCTGGCCCTCTACGAGGCGGCCATCAACGAGGGCACGCTGCGCGACGACGGCTTCGCCTACCCGCCGGAGCAAACCCGGGCCGACGTCAGCAGCTTCGCCGCCTTCCGGCTCATCCTGATCGACCTGCTGCAAAACAACGTCGAACGGGCTAACAGCCGGCTGGCCTGGCTCCAGGGCGCGTATCCCCAGTCGGCCGCGGTGGGGGCGGCGGCGGCCCTGCTCGGCGGCTGGAGTGGGCCGGCGAACGTGGGAGCGCTGTGCGACCAGATCGAGAGCAGTCTGGCCGCGTTGCAGAATCCGGCCGGCGCGCTGGCCGACATGGGCTACGGCAATCCCAGCCTGGGAGCGGGCGATTTTTGTCCGTGAGGTAGGGATCGACGGCTTTAGAAACCGAGTTTCTCGGAAGAAACTCGGTTTCTAGGAGTAGCGCCTACCCAGGGCCTTTGAGCGAGCGGGTCGCCCCCGCCCAGTGGGCCAGCCCGCCCTGCCGGGCGATCTCCTGCACCAGCGCCTCGGCCAGCGCCAGCAGCGCCTTGTCGCCGGCGGGCAGGTCGCCGTAGGCGACGTCGACGCGGCCGTCGCGCGTGGGCACGGACAGGGCGACGATGTGGTCGTCCGGCCGGTAGTCGACGTGATAGTTGCGCTCGGCGTAGATGCCCCGTTCCTTCAGCGTGGCGTAGAGCCGGTCGACGTATGGCCCGCCCTCGATGAACAGGTCGTTGATCTCCGTCGCGTCCCGAAAGCGATCCCAGGTGGTGTGGAGGAAGGTGACGCGCCGCCAGCGGAGGCTGACGATGGGCTGCGACAACTTTTGCAGCGGGCCGAGCTGCACCTTGTAGTAGATGTCGTCGGCGCGGGGATGATCCGGCTGGTCGGGCAGCAGGTCGCGGCGGCGCACCAGCTCGTGGCCGACGCGCGAGGCGTAGTAGTGGATGGCCCATTTCTCGCCGCCGAACCGGCTGCCGAAGTAGAAGGCCAGGTATTCGGCATGGATACCCTTGGGCGCGAAGCGTTGGGGGATGCGATACCAGCCGTCGCGGCGGATGATATCGAAATCCGACGGCTGCGGGACGTAGGCTACCAGGACACGATCTTCGGGGTACATGGTGGCTAGTTTACCGCGAAACGCCCGAATGTTCTATAGCGTTCGATCCGAATCATTTCAGTAAATAAGTCGAGGATGGTATAATCTTATCGAGAAAATCAATGTCCGGGATCGATGTTTCAACCGAACTGATTAAACCCCTTGAGCAGTTGGCCGCCGAGCGTGGCGAATCAGTGAATGCGATTGTCGAGCAACTGATCGTCAGCTTCTTGCGAGACCAACGACATCTCTATCTCCACGACGAGATGGAACGTTTTCGCCGTCATCACGAGATCATACGCCAACAATATGAAGGCCAATTTGTCGGATTGCGCGACGGGCAAGTGCTTGACCACGATGCTGACGGCCATCAGTTATACATTCGCTTGCGCCAAAAATATGGTGACTTGCCCATTCTCATTGTTCAGGTGACCGATCAGCCGGACCAAATCTTTACGCGCTTAGGTCAACGAATCGCATCGTGAAAGAGCCTTACAATGCTCGATACCGGCCCCCTAGTATGTTAGGCGTATACCGAAATCTAGCTCTGTGTGGTAAGAAAAGGAGGACACGGCAGGCCGTTGCCCCCTGGGTGATTAGACCGTAGTTGTAGCCAGGTCGCCGTGTCCACGAGGATTGCCCGAACAGTTGACAGGGCCGACAAGCCCGTATTCTGCTAGACCGGGCCAGTTAATCATACAGAGCGAGGGTGAAATGACAAGTACCAAAGCGATTGAATATGTGGGCATCGATGTGTCCAAGGCCCGACTGGATGTTGCCGTGGAATCGACAGGAGAATGCTGGAACGTCGCCAACGACGAGACAGAGGTCAGCGGCCTCGTCACCCGGCTGAGCCGGATGGCGCTGGGTCGAGTCGTGGTTGAGGCCACGGGCGGACAAGAGCGGCGGCTGGTTGAATGCTTGAGTGCGGCGGGATTGCCTGTATCGCTGGTCAATCCCCAGCAGGTGCGGCACTTTGCCCGCGGTCTGGGACGACGAGCCAAGACCGACCGGATTGATGCCCTGGTGTTGGCCCGTTTTGGGCAAGTAACCCAGCCCCTGCTGTATGTCAGGCCTTCCGACCAGGAAGAGGCGTTGGCCGCTCTGGTCGAGCGCCGTCAACAATTGGTCAACGACCTGACCGCCGAGAAAAACCGGCTCGCTACCGCCCGACCGGCGGCACGCGAATCGCTGGAGGCTCATATCCGTTGGCTGGAGCAGGAGACCGAGAGCCTACGCCGGCAGATCGAGACCTTGCTCCAGCAGACAGCCGACCTCAAAAGCAAGGACGAGATTCTCCAGAGCACACCCGGCGTCGGTCTCATCACGTCCGTCACCTTTCTGGCGGGACTGCCCGAACTGGGCCGACTTAATCGCAAACAGGCGGCGGCCCTGGTGGGGGTCGCGCCTTTCAGTCACGATAGCGGCTCGACTCGTGGCACTCGTTATTGCTCTGGAGGACGGGCGTTGGTGCGCACAGCACTATACATGGCTACCCTCAGCGCCATTCGCTGCAATCCGCTGATCCGGGATTTCTACACTCAGCTAAAGAACCGGGGTAAGCCCTCCAAGGTCGCCCTTGTTGCCTGTATGCGCAAGCTGCTGACCATCCTGAACGCCATGATTCGTGACAACAAACGCTGGATGAACCAGGCGGTTGCCCCTGTGTAGCCTTGACTTTCAACACAGTTGCTATTCCGGTGCTGAAGGTACGTATTTACTCATCAGTCAGCGATGCGTTTACCTCTCCCGTCACTGCTATCGTTGACACCGGCTCGGATGCTACTCTCATTCCGTTGACACAGTTGATCGAACTGGGAGCTGAAGAAACCGCACCTGGTTGGCTTGTCGGCATCACCGGCGAACGAAAGCCGGTCTCGCTCTTTTTTGTCGATATATACGTCGACACCAGGTCGTTGTCCGGCATACGAGTCATAGGCGATGCCGATACCGACGAAGTAATTCTGGGTCGGGATGTCTTAAATAAACTCCCGCTCTTCCTGGATGGATCACAAACGACGTTGATCATCCCCGACGAAAAAACCGTCAATCGTCTGCGTCGAGATTAACGACAATATGCCCGAACTACCCGAAGTCGAGACCTTCGTCCGCGCCCTGCGCGCGCCGCTGGTCGGCCGCACAATTACCGCCGTGAGCGTCGCCTGGCCGCGCCACGTCGTCGTGCCCCCGGCGGACGAACTGCGCCGGCGGATCGCCGGCCGCCGGGTCGAAGCCATCGACCGGCGCGGCAAGTACCTGGTGTTCACGCTGAGCGACGACGAGACGCTGATCATCCATCTCAAAATGACCGGCCACCTATCCGTAGTCGAGGCGCAGACGCCTACCGACCCCTACGCCCACACGGTGTTCGCGCTGGACGACGGCCGCGAGTTGCGCTTTCGCGACCCGCGCAAGTTCGGCCGCGTTTACCTGGTGCGCGACCCGGCCGACGTGCTGGGGCCGCTGGGGCCGGAGCCGCTGACGGACGGCTTCAGCGTCGCCGAGTTGACCGCCCGGCTGGCGGGGCGCAAGCGGGTGCTCAAGCCGCTGTTGCTCGACCAGACGTTCATCGCCGGCATCGGCAACATCTACGCCGACGAGGCGCTATTTTACGCCGGGATCCGGCCGACGCGCCGCAGCGACACGCTGACGCCCGGCGACATCACCGCCCTCCACGCCGCCATCCGCCGGGTGCTGGCGATGGGCATCGAGCGCGAGGGGGCCAGCATCAGCACCTACGTGAAGGCCGACGGCGAGAAGGGCGACATGCAGAACGCGGTGGCTGTCTTTCGGCGCACCGGCCAATCATGCTACACGTGCGGCCGGCCCATCGAGCGGATCGTGCTGGGCGGGCGGAGTACACATTATTGCCCGTATTGCCAGAGGTAGAGAATTAGGAATTTTGAATCTTAATTGTGTCGGCTGTAACTTTATCAGGGGGTATCAAAACATTTGCAATTACTTATTGCCGTCTTCGCGATGAACCCATTGGTATCCACAGAGCTTACATTGAACCTTTTCACCCTTGTTAGGATCAGAAACAAGAGCTGAAATGATAAACCAAGGAATGTACACTAAAAGCCACATGCCAAATGTAAGAAAGATTAAGACGACATGCAGCGAAGTACCGCTTAGAGATTTTACTCTATACCCTTGGCAATTAGGACATTGAAGCCCATCAACTTCATCAAATGTAAAATCAAAAGGGCCTGGTCGATTCATGATTTTGCTCAAGATCCATAGCTGTCAAGCAGCCAATTTAAATTCTTAGACTAAACGTATACTCAAATGAGAGGTTCATGTCGCCGGAGTTGTCCATCGAATTAATCGGTGATCATAAACAATTTCCGGCTCATCTTGAATGGGTCGTATAAGAACGAACTCGTTGGGGTACAGAGTGTCAATCCGTTCCAGCAATTTCTCGAAGGCAGGATCATGGTCAATGAGTTGTCCCCCATGGACGGCCACGTATTCGCCGGCAAACTCTCCGCGCCATAGGGGGTACAACCGTTGGAAGGCCTCGAACTCCTGCTCTTGCTCGGCCGGTACAGTCGCCTCTTCCAGAAGCGGCAGCCCGCGCTGGAGCGCGTCGACCACGACCTCGTGAATTTGCCGCTCCTGCTGCCGGGCCAGACGTCGGGCGCGTTCCATTAAGTGAGAGGGAATGACAAGCGGTTGTCCTGAATCCATGAACCTGATTATAACCCAAATTGTTTGAACAAGGCCTCAGAAATTTTCCGAAACCTTCGAGGTCTGAATCTCGGCCACGCGCCCGCGCAGCAGCGGCTCCTCAATCGCCGCCGCGTCCACCTTGTCTGCCCCTAAAAATGTGACGAAGCGCGCGAACCCGTGGGCCAATGCCTCCGCAAAAGCCTCATCCGTGCCCAGCGCCCCATCCTCCAGCCAAAAGCCCAGGATGACGAACGTGTTGGTCGTCCGGTCGAGCTTGCTGTCGAAGCGGCCGACGAGCCGGTCGCCCCACAAAATCGGCAGCGTGTAGTAGCCGAACTTACGCTTGTCGACCGGCTTGTAGACTTCCCATACGTAATCAAAGTCGAACAGGATTTTGGCCCGGCCGCGCGCGCTGACCGGATCGAGCGGGGCCAGAAAGACGACCTCGTCGGTCGTGGTCGTCTCCAGCGGCTGCCATTCGGCCGGCACGCGCCCGGCGCTCAAATCGCTCAATAGCCCGGCGTCCTGCCCCAGCGCGTAATGGAGGAACTTCCAGCCTTCGACCTTGACCACGATGAGTTCGCCGTCAGCCACCATCGCCTGGCGGATGGCCGGCACGCGGCTGGAGGGCACGCCGCGATGATACGAATCCTGTGCCCGGTTCATCCGCGACAGGCCGGCGAAGGCGACGTCCTTGCGGATCAGAAAGCGATCCACCTCGTCCGCGTCGCTTTCGCGCAGCAGGCCGGCCGGGGCGACGGTTTCGGCCAGGGCGTAGACGCGCTCAAAGTTCTCGCGATGGTGGGTCATCACCTCGCCGGTGCGCCAGAGATAGTATAGCGCCAGGGCGCTGTCCTTGCGGCCGCGGTAGCTTTGCGTCCGGGTGCGCGTCGCCATCTTGAAGTCGCGGTTGCTCACCGTGCCGCGCTCGCGCAGGATGGTTCGCATTTCTGCGACGGCCTCGGCGTGCTCAATGCCCATCTGGCGAATCCGCGAATCGTGGCCGGGGTCGCCGTCGTGCTCGCGGCGCATGACCACCCGCCAGTGGGGCAGCTCGTCCATCGGCCGGACGGCCAGCCAGCCGCCCCAGTCAAAAAATTGGCGCTGATCGTAGGTGACTTGCTCCCACAGGCCGGGCGTGTAATCGAGCACGCGGCCGTAGAGCTTGATGTCCTGGCTGCGCGCGACGATCTGCAACGGGTCGAGTTGCAGGTACTCCATCTCCCGCATCGCTTGCGCCGTGCCGTCCAGTCCCTGCCGGCGACGCCCCGGCCATAAGCCTTGCTTGCCCAGGATGAAGCGGCGGGCGGTAGCGCTGTCGATGGTTAACATTCGACCTTGCTTAGTGCTCCTACCGCCGCGCCTTTTTCTTCTGAGCCTTCTTCTTGCCGCCGCTCGGCTGCGCCGTCTGGCCGTTACCACCGGCGGTGGCCGTCGCCAGGCCCGGCCGGCCGTGGCAATTCTTGTACTTCCGGCCGCTGCCGCAGGGGCAGGGGTCGTTGCGGCCGACGTCGGGCGTATCCTTGCGCAGTTCGGTGCCTTTGCCGCGCTCGCGCTTCACGGTCTGATAGCCGGCATCCTGCGTCTGCTCCTGGTAGATAACCTGCTGCTGCTGTTGCTGGACAAAGGCCTGATGGCCGGAGATGTCGCGGAAGAAGCGGTCGGCGATGTCGCGGTCGATGTTCTTGCGCATGTCGCCGAACATCTCGAAAGAGCGCTTCTTGTATTCGATCTTCGGGTCGCGCTGGCCGAAGGCCTGCAAGCCGATCTCCCGCCGCAGGTCGTCCATGGCCGTCAGATAGTCGCGCCACTCGCGGTCGATGGCTTGCAGCAACAGCAACTGCTCGTAGTTGCGATACTCTGTCACACCAATATGGTTGCGCCACCTCTCCTGTTGCTTGTCGACGTAATCCTTCAGGGCTTCCGTCAGTTGCTCGGCGTCCAGCGCGGCCAGACTCTGCAGCAACAAATCGAGCAACACCGCGTCCACACTCTCGCGGAAGTGGGTTTGCCGCTCGACCATGTTCTTGATCGACAGGCCATCGAGGCTGAAGCGGGAGAAGGCCTGATTGATCCCGGCCTCGGCCTCGCTCCAGATGGCGTCGCGTTCGGCTTTGTCGGCGTAGTCGGCCAGAAACTCGTTGAATAGCGAATCGACCTGGGCCAGATAGTCGGCGCGCAAGCGTTCGCGCGTCTGCACCTGGCCGCCCTTGTGCGTCGCCAGCGCGCCCAGATTGGGTACGGGCGGCACGAGCGGCAGAAAGCGGCCCATCGCTTGCAAGAGTTGCAGCAGGTTCGTGCCCTGGCGCTCCTGCTCGTGGGCCAGCGAGATCAGCTTGGCCGTCAGCCGGTCGGGCGACATGCTTTCGAGTTCTTCGCGGTCTAACTCGCTGAGGAGCGGCAAAAAGCTGCCGACGCGGCGCAGGACGGCGGCCACGTTGACCGTGTTCGTGGCGTCGGTGGTGAAGTCCTCCACCACGCGCTCGACCTCGGCCCGGATGAAGCCGCCGTAGTCGTTGACGTAGTGGTCGACCAACTCCTCGATGGCCTGATCGAAGGCCGCATCGACTTTCTGGTCGAGGTCAAAGTCCTCGCCCAACAGGATTTCGCGCCGTTCGCCGTAGATGGCTTGGCGCTGCTTGTTCATCACGTCATCGTACTCGACGATGTTCTTGCGCATGTCGAAGTTGTAACCTTCGATGCGCTCCTGGGAGCTTTCGATGATGCGGTCGAGCAGCCCGCTCTCGATGGGCATATCGTCGGGGATGTTGGTGCGCGTCATGAAGCCCTTCAGCCGCTCGCCGCCGAAGCGTCGCATCAGGTCATCTTCCAGCGACAGGAAGAAGCGCGAGGAACCCGGGTCGCCCTGGCGGGCGGCGCGGCCGCGCAACTGATTGTCGATGCGCCGCGATTCGTGACGCTCCGACCCGACGACGTGGAGGCCGCCCAGCCGCCAGATTTCGGTCTTGTCGGCCTTCGCCTGCTCGCGCAGTTGCTCGATACGCTCGATGTGATGGGGAGCCAGGCCGGGGATGGTATCGACCAGTCGCCGGGCTTCGTCCGGCCGGTCGCCCAGCACGGCGCGGATGAGCGCGGCGCGGGCTTTGTAGTGGCGCTCAAACGTCTGCTCGGCCAGAAATTGGGCCACGTGATTGTCGTCGGCCTGGATATTCTGGAAGCGAACCAGATCGTTCCAGCGGCGCATGATGTCGTCGACCAGGGCTACGTCCTTGTCCAGCCCTTCGACGTAGAGGCGCGCCTCGGCCAGTTCGCCCGTTCGCACCCGGCGCAACACCTCCAGCAGGTCGTTGTAGTCGATGCCGTAAGGCTCCTGCAGGGCGCGCGCCAAATGGCCGACGATCTGGACCTGATCGATCTCGTCCATCGCCGCGACAAACTGGGCCTTCGTCTCCACCAGGGCGTCGACCAGGTCTTCGGTCAGCTTGCTGTTCTTGCGGGCCGTGTCGCGGGCGGCTTCTTCGCCCTCGTTCAGCAGCTTGAGGGCCAACTGCACCAGCATCGGCCGGTCGAGCATCTCATTTTCCAGCGCTTCGGCCGCCAGTCCCTCGGCGTTGCCGCCCAACAGGATGTCGGTGCCGCGGCCGGCCATGTTGGTCGAGATGGTCACCGCGCCCCTACGCCCGGCCTGGGCCACGATCAGCGCCTCGGACTGGTGAATCTTGGCGTTGAGCACGGTATGGGGAATTTTTTCGCGCTCCAGATAGTGGTGGATCGTCTCGGAATGCTCCACCGATGTCGTGCCGACCAGAATCGGCCGGCCGGTCTGATGCACCGTCTTGATCTCGTTCAGGATGGCCTGGTCCTTGGCGCTGATGTTGCCATAGACCTGATCGGCGAAGTCGACGCGCTTGTAGAAGACCGGCTCGTTGGTCTCCGGGCGGACGTAGACGGTGGCCTCAGCCCCATCGACCTTCTCGCGCTTCTCCACCAGCCCCATCTGTCCGGTATCGACGATGTATTCGACGTTGGTCGGCAGGGGGGTCACGCCCAGCTCGTAGATTTTGTCGAACTCCTCGGCGTCGGTCAGAGCCGTGCCGGTCATACCGGCCAGTTTTTCGTAGAGACGGAAGTAGTTCTGCAAGGTAATGGTGCCGACGGTCACCGTCTCGCGTTGGACATTGACGCCCTCTTTGGCCTCGATGGCCTCGTGCAGGCCGTCGGAATAGCGGCGGCCGGGCATGAGGCGGCCGGTGAAGTCGTCGACGATGATCACTTCGTCGCCCTGAACGACGTAGTCCACGTCACGCTTGAACAAATACTGGGCGCGCAGGGCGTTGTCGAGATAGTAGGTCAAATGATAGAAGCGCGGGTCATAGAGGTTGTCGCCCGCGTCCTGGTCGATCTCCTCGATGCGCTTCTCGACTTCGGCGATGCCCGGCTCGGTCAGGCTGATGCTGCGGCTCTTCTCGTCGATATCGTAGTGGCCGTCGGGTTCTTCGTCCTCGTCGGCCGTGTTGGGCCGCAGCCGGCGCACGTATTC
>WBZU01000483.1_pt2 | contig 14245 bp, 11 predicted proteins | sample 5204311 | NCBI WGS metagenome assembly WBZU01 (sample SAMN12344359, study PRJNA552823) | activated sludge metagenome | biome: Activated sludge suspended growth; feature: Nitrification reactor; material: Wastewater; isolation source: activated sludge from nitrification reactor of wastewater...
GGGCGCAGGGCGGCATGCCGTCCTGCGCCTTCTCTTTTGGTGTACAATGGGAGAGCATCCGCTTCGGAACGAGGACCGCGCCAACCGTCGCCGGACAGCGTCCTCTTACACGTAGAGGCAGCCACCCTATGATCCAGATGTCCCGCATTTTGCTACGCTATGCGATCTTGGGCACCGTCGTTGCGACGGCGGCGCTCGTCGTTCTCTTTGGCTGCACGCCGCTGACGCGTAGCGACGCCGTTGCGCAGGAAGCCCCGCACGCCGTGACCACCGGCGACGCCGACTGGCCGCAGCTCGGCCGCGACGCCCAGCACACCAATTACAGCCCGCAACAGGTCGACCCGCCCTACTGCTATGCCTGGAAGTGGTATGGCGCGCCGCTCGCATCGCGCGCACAGCCGGTGATAGCGGCCGGCCGCCTCTTTGTCGGCACACTTGACGGCTGGGTGCTGGCCCGCGATGCCAGCACCGGCGCGCCGTTGTGGCAGGCGCAGACAAGCGGCCCCATCCGTCACTCCCTGGCGGCGACCGCCGACACGGTGATTACCAGCAACTTTGCCGGGGATACGATCGCCTATGCAGCGAGCAATGGCGCGCGACGGTGGGCCATCAACACTGGCTCCAGCGCCACCGCACCGCTGCTCGACGAAGCGCGCAACCGCGTCTACGTTGCCGCTACCGACGGCACCCTGACCGCACTCGCCCTGGACAGCGGTGCGCGCCTCTGGTCCGTTGACCTCGGCGCGCCCGTGCTGGCAACGCCTGCCTTGAGTCTCGATGGCGCCACGCTCTACGCCGGTGTCGAAGCGGTCGATGCGGTGGCGATTGCCGCGGCCGACGGCGCCGTGCGCTGGCGCACGACACTGCACGGCCAAAGCTTGGCCGACCGCTACCCAGTGGTGGCCGGCGATAGGGTCTACTTCCGCTCGCAGCCGCTGGACTTCTTCCACCACGCACTCCACGCCGGCGACGATGTGCTGGATCGGGCTGGCGGTGTCAACACGAACGACTGGGCAGCGGACTGGGCGGCCATCAAGCCGCAGATCACCGGCCTTCTCACCCAGAACCCGGCGCAGCAGAGCTTCTTTGTCCTCGATGCCAGCACCGGTGCGCCGACCGGTGCCCTGCCGCCGATCCTCTACACCTACGGCAACAACGACATTCCCGCCGCGCCGGTGATTGGCGGAGACGCCGCGTACGTGGCCTATCGGGCGCGCAACGGCATCCAGAATCGCAGCCCGAACGCCGTACACGTCACAACGAAATATGACGCCGAGTTGGGGCGCATGGACTTGCAGAGCCATGACATCGTCGGGCTGCGAACGCAGGATTACCCAACCTCCAAATTCAACTACGAATTTAGGCTGACTTCCGACGAGCCCGCGGTCATGACCATGGGCGGCAATCTGCTCCTGGTGGACAACTGGGAGCGGCTAGGCGCGGTTCGCCTAACGAGCGCGTCCCAGGGGACGCTCACCTACATCGGGCATGTTTCCTCTGACTGGCCCGAATGCTTTGCACAATGCGGGCCGGGCGGCGCCAACCCATTCTTCCCCATGAGCGGCAACGCGGGTGATCCGGCCTACCCGTTTCCATCGCCGCGCGTCATGGAAGGGCGCGTGCGCGGCGGTGCGGCGATCGCCAATAGCATGATCTACTGGCGCGTTGCCGAGGGCGGTCTTGCCGCCATCGAACATCGCGCCGCCAACACCTGCCCGCCGCCCAAGGTCTACCTGGAGAATGCGGGGCAGATCGCCGCCGCCGGTGTGGTGCCGCAGGTGTCAGCCGCCCGCCCACTGACCGACTACGTGACGCTCGACTTGACCGTGCCGGTGAGCCGCCCCCCGTCCGATCTGGCCAACCGCCTGCGCGACGAAGTAAACGCGCTCGTCGCAACGCAGGGCCATCTCCTCCCGTATTATGTGCAGCGCGGCTTCTCGAAGCCGCAACTGTGGCCGTACAACACGACCAATCCGCCCGGGCCGCCGATCGTCACCTACGACAACCAGGGCAACGTCTACTGGCACGACCCTGGCGAGTTGCTCTATACGATGGCGTTGGCCTACCCATACCTTGACGCCGACCTCCAGGGTAAGGTAAAGCAATACATGGCGCAGGAGATGGAGCGCTACCCGCCCCTGCGTGCGCTGCCCTACGGGGGAATGCCGTGGCTCAAGCAAGGTACGGCGCGCGAGTTGTATGATGTGCCCATCCGCGCCGAACTCAACAACTGGCCGCCGGTCGATGTCAATCTCTCCGCACTCTACGCGCTGTGGCTATGGTCCAAAAACACAGATGACTGGAGCTATGCACAGGCACACTGGGGAGAGGCGAAGGCCCTCTTTTCGGCCCGCTCCAACAGCATCCGCTACTACGCCGACATCGGCGGACTCATCGGCTTTGCACGGCTTGCCGCGGCCATCGACGGCGCCGACAGCGCGACCTATCGCCAGGCCGAGGCGGCCGCCGTGCAGGCCATGCAGGCGGGCCGCGACTTTGATGCCTTCCGCGAGCGCGCCGACAACGAATATCTGGATCCGCGCGACCAGAATACCGGCTGGTATCTTCCTGTCTACTTTGGTATGACGCCAGAAGTCGGGCTCTACCTCAGCGAGCAGGTTCAGGGAGCCGCCAGCCTCGTCCTCGAACGCGAGCAGGGCGACGGGCTGCGCTGGTGGTACATGACGCGCGCCGGCGTCCACGCCGAGTATGGCGAGACCGCGTTCGTCGCGCCCAATGCGGCCTGGTCGCACTTCCTGGCCCACGCCTACGTGCTGGGCGAACGCCAGCAGACGCTGCGCCAATACCTCGATCGCCCGTGGGCGGTTGGCGACCTCTTCTCGCTTCAGAAATTGGCGGCAACGATCGGCGCACCGGCGATTGTCGACACCGATTTCATCTACCTGCCGCTCGTGGATGGCGAGTAAGGCAGGCGATCAATGCCGCTCACTCGACCTTGATCTGCGCCAGCACCACGCCCTGCTCGCTCCCACCCACCGGCAGGCGAGCGTAGGTGTCTTTGTCGTAGATGCCCACCTCGATGCGGTAAATGCCCGGCGGCGCCGTCGCCGGCAGCGCCAGCGTGTACTGGGCGCGCAACCGATCGCCCACCGCCCAGGTCGACGTGCGCGCGCCGTCCAGTTCCAGCAGCCGGTCGTCCTGCGCCCACACAGCGTCGGGCGGCAGCAGCAGGTGCGCAAAAGCCACGTAGTCACGCGCCATGGGTGCCGCCGCATCCCACCACATGGTCAGCGTCACAGGTTCGCCCGGAGCCACGCGGCGCCGGTCCACGTCATAGCCCGCCAGGATCAACTTGCCGTCAAAGTCGATGGCGCCGGCATTGGGCAGATCGCCGGGCGCCGGCGCCACGGCAATGTCGGCCAGTGCAACGCGGTCAGCGCTGCCGGCTGCCAGCCGCTCGCCGCTGCGCGCGTCGTAGAGGCCGGCCTCGATGCGCAACGTTGCCGGCGCCGGCACACCCGGCGGAATCGTCAGCAGGTGAAGGTCGACGACGATCGCGCCCGGCTGCCACTCGCTGGTCGGATAGTTGCCCTGGCCGGGATGGCTGTCGTGCTGCGCCTGGAGGATGCCGGCGGCGTCCGTGGCATGGATGAACACGCTGTAATCCGCGTCCGGCGTGCCATCCGCCTGCCAGTAGAGCGTCACGGCGACGGTGCCGCGCGGCGTCACCTGGCGCGGCGTCACGTCGTAGCCCACCAGCCGGAGCGCCTCACCGAAGCGCAGGTTCACCGGGTTCGGCACCTCGCTCGACGGCGCGAGCAGTGGCGGCGGCGCATAGGCCGGTGCGATCCACGCAACCGGCGCCACACCGGCAAGGATGGCCAGCCCGCTTGCCACGATCGCCGTAACCCAGCGCTGGCGCACCACCGGCCACGGCGCCAGCAAGCCGCCCGCCGCCAACACGGCAAATCCTGCCAGGGCCGGGAAGAGCAGGCGCCCCTGGGCGTAGCTCATCTGCGCCCAGCGCAACACCGCCACGCCTGCCAGTCCGCACCACAGCAGCACCAGGCCCAGCAGCGCCGGCCGGATCGCTGCCCGCACCGACGGCCGCGCCACCACGAAGCCGAACCCCCAGCCCGCCAGCGACGCCAGCGTCAGCCCGCCATAGAGCCAGTAAAGCCACTCCGCTGCGACAATGTTGAACCAGCCAAAGACCGCCCACGTCGAGCGCCAGATGCCGGGCAGCATGGCCAACACCTGGGCCGGGGCCGCCAGTTCCGGCCGCGGCGGCAGCACGGCAAACATGACGGTGAGCAGCAACGGATCGCCGAAGAGCCGCCAGTTGCGCCAGTACCACCAGCCGGCGACAAGCAGAAAAACTGCCCCAACCAGTACCGCTGCGCGCCAGGCTACGCGCCATGACCGCTGCCCGTATGCCACAAGCAAGATCGTCACGCCGATCAGCGGCAGGAGCAGCAGCCCGCTCAGCTTGCTCAGCGCGGCCAGCCCGGCCGCCAGTCCTAGCGCCGCCCACCAGTGCCACTCCGGCGCGCGATCCAGGCTTGCCACGCGCACGCACAGGTAGAGCCCGGCCGCACCCAGCAGCGTTACCAGGTTGTCGTTGTTGGTGGAAGCGGTGATGAAGAGAAACTGTGGCGTGAACGCGACCAGCGCCGCAGCAAGCGGCGCCGCGACCGGCCACCCCGGCGCCACGGATCGCGCCAGCGCATAGGCCAGCGCCACGGTGATCGCGCCCAGCACTATCGAGAGAAAGCGGGTCAGGTGCGCGGCCAGGGTCACGCCCTGCCACGGCCACGCGTGGATGCGCCCGTGCAGCAGGACATTCTTGTTGCTGTCGCCTTCGGCATTGCCCACCACGGCGTGCACATTGTTGCGGATCGCCTGCGCCGCGTTGCCTGTCTCCACCGGCGCCGTGAGCAACGCGCCCAGTGCATAGTAGAGCGGCGGCTGCGAGCCCTCCTGCGCCCACGGCGCGACGCCCACATCCTCCGGCGCCGGCAGGCCATGACCCTCTGCCAGCCAGCGCACGTATTCGTAGTGCCACACCTCGTCGGGCGCCTCGAAGAGCGGCACGGCGAGGCTGTACGCTGTCGCGAGACAAATATACGCCGCCAGAATGACGGCCAGGGGCCAGTGCTTTGTGCTCATTGTCGTGCCCGGGGAGAGCCTCACTATGCCGCAACCTCATCTGATGCCGCAGCGGCGGTCTGTGACTGCAGTTCTCCGATGCCCACAACTCTCTACTGTCGGCCACGGCGGTCACAGACCGCCGCTACGTCAGGGAGATTTCCGCTGCAAACGCCCGCATTCCCTCTGCGCATCTCTGCGCCTCCGCGTCTCTGCGTCAAACGGAAGCTGAGCGACAATTCACAACGTCTCCGCGGCGGGATTGAGGGGCAACTTCACCGGCGCGCCACCGGCCGCACTCGACATACGCAGCGCCAGGATCAACTCTTGGTCGAGGCGCGCCTGCTGCGCGCCATAGCTCGGCTCGCCGCCGCTGCGCACCGCATCGACCAGGCTGAGCAGGCAGCCCGCCACGCCGATCTCGTCGTCGTGCCACTGCCGGCCATGCCCTTGCGCGGCCGGCCGGAAGGGATTCTCCCAGGTGACAATGGGCTGGCCGGCGTCGCCCGTGTGCGCGACCATGGCAACCAACGCGCCGCCGTCGACGCGCTCCCAGCGCCGCTCCAGCGTGATGAAGTACGGCGCCTCACCGCCCGGCGCCAGCAGGCTCAGCCGCTCCTGCACCTCCAGCCCCACGCCCACGGTAATGCCCATGCCGCGCTCGGCGAGGAAGCGGCTGCTGCGCCACCAGCGCGTCGCCGAGTCGTAGCCCACGCTCGTCCAGTGGAAGATGCCGACCTGCCCGCCGGCAAAGTCGACGATGCCGTGCTCCTGCGTCTCCGTGCGTTCGCCGCGCGTGCCGGCCAGCCGCGACCAGTGCGCGGCCAGCGGGTAGTCGCGCACGACGCCCGTCACCTGCACCGGCCGCGCATCGAAGCCCAGATAGCTGCGCATGACGCTGACACCATGATAGCCATGGCCGGCAAAGTCGTTGAAGGAGGTATGTACGCGGCCGAAGAGCCCGGCGCCGATCAGCGCGAGCTTGATCTGCTCCGGCGGGCGGCGGTGGAACTGCTCGGCCACCTCGATCTTGCGCCCGCGCTGCGCCGCCGCGGCGATGATGGCGTCGGCCTCGCTCAGCTTGTGGGCGATTGGCGTCTCCAGCAGCACGTGCAGCTCCGCCTCGACGGCCATCAACCCGACCTCGCCGTTCGCATCATACGCCACCGAGACGATGCCGATCGCCGGCGCCTGCTCGCGCATGAGCCGATCCATGTCGGTATACCACGGCACGCCGAGGCTCTCACCCAGATGCCGTGTCGATTCCGCGCTGCGTCCCCACACGCCGACCAGCTCCACGTCATCCGGCAGCGCCTGCACGATAGGCCCGTAGAGATAGTCCGACCGCCGCGCCGTGCCGATGATGGCTACGCGCAGCGGTCCCTTGCTTTCGTTCGCCACTGTAGTGAATCCTCTCTTTGATTACGCAAAGACTGCTGGGGCAACGACTCAATCTTTGACGCAAAGGCGCAGAGGGGCGCAGAGAAAAGCCAAATGCAGAGATTTCCTGAATCTTCTCTACATTTTCTCTGCCTCTCCGCGTCTCTGCGTCAAATACAGTTCTGTTCTACCACGCGTACGCTTCCGGCGCGGCGCCGCCCGGCCCCGGCCAGATCTCATCCAGCCGTGCCAGGACTTCGGGCGCCAGCGCAATGTCCAGCGCGCGCAGATTGCCCTCGAACTGCGCCATGGTGCGCGGCCCGATAATCGGCGCGGTCACGGCCGGCTGGTGCAGCAGCCACGCCAGCGCCACGTCGGCCGGCTCCTGCCCGATTTCGGCGCACAGCCCTTCGTACGCCTCCAGTTGCGAGCGGTGCTTCTCGATCGCCTGCTGGATGCGCTCCGACGAGCGGCGCCCCTCATCGGCCTGCTTGAGCACGCCGCCCAGCAACCCGCCGGCCAGCGGGCTCCACGGGATCAACCCCAGCCCGAAGGTCTCGCACGCGGGGATGAGTTCCAGCTCGATCATGCGCGCATTGAGGTGGTAGAGGCTCTGCTCGGAGACCAGCCCCAGGAAGTTGCGCTTCTCCGCCGCCGCCTGCGCCAGCGCGATGTGCAGCCCGGCGAAGTTGCTGCTCCCCACGTAGATCACCTTGCCCTCGCGCACGAGCTGCTCCATCGCCTGCCAGATCTCCTCCCACGGCGTCGAACGCTCCACGTGGTGCATCTGGTAGAGATCGATGTGGTCGGTCTGCATGCGGCGCAGGCTCTCCTCGCACGCCTTGCGGATGTGATAGGCCGACAGCCCGCGATCGTTGACGCCGTCGCCCATGGGGCCGAAGACTTTGGTCGCCAGCACGATCTTGTCGCGCCGCCCGCCGCCCTTGGCCAGCCACTTGCCGATGATCTCCTCGGTGTAGCCGACGTGTACCTGCGCGCCGTAGCGGTTGGCCGTGTCGAAGAAGTTGATGCCGGCGTCAAGCGCGCGGTCCATCATGGCGAAACTCTCCGCCTCACTGGCCAGCGGGCCAAAGTTCATCGTACCCAGGCAGAGACGGCTCACCTTCAGCCCCGTACGTCCCAGGTTGGCATATTGCATGGTTTGCTCCTTTCTTTGGTGGGTAAACGCTGTCCTCTCCATTGTGTGCGAAACTCCCGATTGACGCAACCACGCCGCCCCGGCATTCATTGCCCTCACGCCAGCGCCCAGCGCACCGCACCCGCATTCTCATAGCCGGCAGTCTGTGTCGTCCGGGACGCGCACGGCGCAAATCCGCACGGGCCGCCATCTCATCAGCCCCGCGAAAGCCCCTGCGCCCGCTCCGCAACACTTCTCGCACTGAACACCCAAAAAGTGACAGCAAATCAAAAACGATGTATCGTACCGTCGTCTCCCGCTCCGATTCACTCAAACCGCTGCTGGACGGCACCGGCCCCGCGGAACTTCCGCCGGTACGCCGGACTCGGTCAGCGCCAACCAAGGAGAAATGAACCATGGCAGTCAAACACGTACGGCTCGGCCAGCATGGCGCGCTGGTCAGCAACCTCTGTCTCGGCACGATGAACTTCGGCTGGGTCACCTCCGAAGAGGATAGCTTCCGCATCATGGACCGCGCGCTGGAACTCGGCATCAACTTCTTCGACACGGCCGACGTCTACGGCTGGGCTGTCGAGCACGGCACGACGGAAGAGATCATCGGCCGCTGGTTTGCCCAGGGCGGCGGGCGGCGCGATGCCGTCGTGCTCGCCACCAAGGTCTACAACCCCGTCACGCGCAAGGCCAACCTGCCCGAGCCCAACAGCGACGGCCGCAGCCTCTCCGCGGTCAAGATTCGCAAGCACTGCGAGGGCAGCCTCAAGCGCATGCAGACCGACTGGATCGACCTCTACCAGATGCACCACGTCGACCGTGACTGCCCGTGGGACGAAACGTGGCAGGCCTTTGGCGCGCTGGTCAACCAGGGCAAGGTCGCCTACGTCGGCTCCAGCAACTTCGCCGGCTGGGACATCGCCACCGCCTGCCAGGAAGCCGGCAAGCGCGGCATGACCGGCCTGGCCAGCGAGCAAAGCATCTACCACCTGGACAACCGCATGATCGAGTTGGAAGTCATCCCCGCCTGCCGCCACTACGGCCTCGGCCTCATCCCGTGGAGCCCGCTAGGCGGCGGTCTGCTCGGCGGCGCGCTGCAAAAAGCCGCGGCCGGCCGCCGCATGAGCGACGACTTCGCCAAAACCGTGGAGAAGAAGCGGCCGCAGTTGGAAGCCTACGAGAATCTCTGCCGCGAGATCGGCGAAGAACCGGCCACCGTGGCGCTCGCCTGGCTGCTCCACAACCCGGCCGTCACCGCGCCCATCATCGGCCCGCGCACCATCGAACAACTGGAAAGCGCCGTGCGCGCCACCGAGATCACGCTCGACGACGATGTGCTGGCCAAGCTCGACGAAATCTTCCCCGGCCCGGGTGGGGAAGCGCCGAAGGCGTATGCGTGGTAATGACAAGATGACAAGATGAGGGGGTGAGGTGTTGGGGTGTTAGGGTGTTGGGGTGTTAGGGTGTTAGGGTACTCGGTCCTGACGCCCCAACACCTCAATACCTCAACACCTCAACACCCACCCCAACACCCCAACACCCCATTCCCTCAAATTCACCCCCCACCCCTTGCCAACCGGGTGTAAAATAGAAGTAGCGGAACAAATCGAATGACGCGTTGGCCGAATGCGGGCCGGAAGGAGGATCCCATGAAACGGCGCGTCTGGTTGTTCCGGATCTGCTGTATCTGCATCCTGTCTATCGTGTTGAGTGGCTGCAAGTTGATCGAAGCGCCCCCGAATCTGTCCACAGCCGATGTGCTGCGCGGGCCGTACGAAGCGTCCTTGCCAGCGCCAGCCCCCGTAGTCGCCATTCCCGACATTCTTCGCCAGCCCTATGAAGCACCGGCCACGCTCATGGCACCCATCGCCCTGGCCGACGTGCTGCGCGGCGCATATGAAGCGCCACCGGTCGCCAGCATGGCGCCGGTTGCCGTGGTGCCGGATGTGCTGCGCGGGCCATATGCGGCGCCGGCTTCGCTGCCGGTGCTCGCCCTCGCCGATGTGCTGCGTGGCGCCTACGAGGCGCCGCCCGTCATGACCACAGCGCCGGTTGCCGTGGTGCCGGATGTGCTGCGCGGGCCATATGAGGCGCCGGCTTCGCTGCCGGTGCTCGCCCTCGCCGATGTCCTGCGCGGTGCGTACGAGGCGCCGCCCGTCATGAGCCCAGCCCCAATTGCCGCCATTCCCGATATTTTGCGCGGGCCGTATGAAGCGCCGGCCATGCTTGCCGGCGTCGCCGCGGCCGTGCCGGTGCCTGATGTGCTGCGCGGCGTCTACGCGGCGCCCGCGGCGCTGCCGGCGCCAGCCGGGCCCATTGCGGACGTCCTGCGCGGGCCGTATGAGGAGGCGACGGCGCCGGTCGCTCAGCTACCGACCACCATCGCTGCGTGGATTTTCGTTGCGTTGGCAATGCTTGCGCTGGCCTTCGCCGTGCTGGAGGACTTCTTCTGGCAGCGGCGCCATGCGCTCCCAGCGCCGACCGGGCCTCCGGCAGTGCGCCATACGCACTGATCCGGATGCCGCATCCAGGCCCGGCTCTTGCAGCGGGCCGGACCTGATGGCGATAACAGGATGACAGCATCTGGAACGGGCGAGGCTCCTGCATGGCAGGGGCCTCGCTTCATTGGGCTCACCAGTCCAGCTCCGCTGCCTGTGCTCCCCGGCAGACAAACGCACTCTGTGACAGGGCGGAGCGTTGGGTAACACCAGTCTCTTGTCAATGGCGCATGTGCCTGCTACTCTATATTATAGGCGTATGACAACGCCCATGCAGAGAGGACAGAACCGTTGAGCGCGCAACAATCCTGATGACAAGGTTTATTCTCGTTGTCGACGACGATCACCTGACCCGCCGCAGCCTCGAATTGCATCTCGGCCAGGCCGGCTATGCGGTTGAATCGGCTGAGGGGATCCCGCAGGCGCTGGCGCTGGCCCAGGCCAAAGCGCCCGATCTCCTTCTGCTCGATATCGGCCTTTCTGAAATCGATGGCCTCGAAGGGTTGCGTCGATTTCACGATCAACACCCGGCGCTGCCGGTTATCTTTCTCACGGCACGCCGCCGCGAACTGGATCAGGTCGTCGGCCTGGAGCTCGGCGCTGACGACTACATCACCAAGCCCTTTGACATTGACGTTCTGCTGGCGCATATCAAGGCCGTCTTGCGGCGCAGCGGGACGAAGGCCGGCGATAGCGGCCGCGCCATCCCGGCCACAATCACGGTCGGCGATCTCTCGATCGACCCGGCCGGGCGCGTCGTGACACGCGGTGGCATACCGGTCGAACTGACACCTAAAGAGTTCGACGTCTTGCTCTATCTCGCCGAAACGCCTGGCGTCGTCCGCAGCGTGCAAGAGATCTTGCAGCACGTCTGGGGCGAAAATTGGATTGGCGAAGAACAGACGATCTACGTCCACATGCGCTGGCTGCGCACCAAGGTGGAGAACGACCCCAGCAAACCGACTCGCATTGTCACCGTGCGTGGCGCCGGCTACAAATTGATGGCAGACGGGTAAGGTTTGCCGTTACCTATGTTTCAATCGCTGCGTGTCCGGTTTGCCCTCAGCCATATTCTGCCGATCCTGTTGCTCGTCCCGCTCTTGAGCATTCTTCTCATCTACTTGCTACAGACGCGCTACTTCCTCGATACCCTTGCCGAGGAGCTGGTGGTGCAGGCGCGGATCCTGGCCAGTTTTGCCGCCAGCGAAGAGGGCTTTGCGCAGGATAGCAGCGCGGCCGAACAGTTGGTCGGATCGGCAGGCAATACGATGACGGCGCGAGTCATGATACTCGACGCCAATGGGGCCATCATCGCCGCAACGGGCGATGCCGCCGTCGCGCAGCGCGAGCCCGTCAAGCTCGACCTGATCGACGAGGCGCTGGCCGGCAGGACCGCATGGCGCACGCGCTATAGCGCAAACATGCACGACGATGTCGTCGACGTAGCGGTGCCGATGCGGGCGCCTTCCGGCCGCGTCGTCGGCGTGGTGCGCCTGTCGCAGAGCCTGCAGAGCGTGCAGGATCGGCTGCGCCTGCTGACCCTTTACATTGTCTTCGTGTTCGCGATTGGCATTCTGGCCGCGCTGGCGCTGGCCTTATTCCTGGCGCGTACGCTTGGGGTGCCCATCGTCAAGATCACCGATGCGGTCGCCAGGCTTGCGCAGGATGAAGCCGCTCCACCCATCCCAGAGACGGGGCCGGCGGAGATGCGCGCGCTGGCCGTCACATTCAACAAGATGGCCGGAGATCTTGAGGAACAGAGCCTGTTACGCCGGCGCATGCTGGCGAGCATCGTCCACGAGATGGGGCGCCCCTTGGGCGGCATCCATGCGGCGGCGCAATACCTCATGCGCAACAGAGCAGCGCCCCCCGACCTGGTCGAGGAGTTGAGCACGGAGATCGTCGAACAGGTGCAACAAATGGATCGCCAGCTCGAGGACCTGACCTCGCTCTCCCAGGCGTTGAACCGGCAGATTGCCCTGATCCCCGAAGAGGTTGCGCTGTCGGATCTGTGTGATGAGGAAATGCGTTACATCGCTCATGCTGCCGAGGCAAAGTCGCTCAAGCTTCACATGGATGTCGATCCGCGCACGCCTGCTCTCTTCGCCGACCGGCAGCGCATCGGGCAGATCGTCGCCAACCTGCTGAGCAACGCGGTCAAATTCACGCCGGACGACGGGAGCATCTCGCTTGCGATTTACCCGCTGACAACACCCGACAGTCAAGAGATGGTCGTCGTCAGCGTGAAGGATACCGGCCCCGGGATCGATCCCGCCGACCAGGAGCACATCTTCCAGCACTTCTATCGCAGCCCCGAGCAGCGACCGCTCCAGAAAGGGATGGGACTCGGACTCGCCGTGGCCCGGCAATTGGCCGAAGCCCACGGTGGCCAACTCGATGTGCGAAGCGAACCGGGCGAAGGGAGCACTTTCTATTTGCGCCTGCCGCTTCGCGCGGCGGAATCCGGTCGAGCGTAGCGCGGCTTTGCAGCGGGATCCTCGCCGCCCTCGGGCACGGTTCGCTTAATCGGCGCTTAAGACGGCAACAAGCCTCCGCTAAGGCCAGCGCCCCTTCCCAGGTCGTACAGTAAGGGCAAAGCCATTTGTGCCTGCGCATCATGCAGGTCACCCACATACTGAATGGAGGAGCCCTCTATGTTACCTGCCGATCAGACCCGTCACAACAGCCAACCGGAGCGCGCCGGCGACGACTGGCCCTACGCTCGCACCTACCAGGTCATTACAGACCCCGAATTCGCCGATACTTTGAGCGCGCTCTACGCCGACGACGTGCACTTTGGCCATCTCGTCCGAGCGCGTGATTTCGCACCCCAGGCGCTCGTCGCGGGTGCGGACGATCTGACCGGCAACCTCTATATCGTGATTGAGGGTACAGTCAGCCTGGTGTCGATGGACTCCCATGGCCGGCGTCTTGTCGTGAGCCGTCTGGGACCGGGTGCGATCTTCGGCGATGGCGCCATGCTCCGGCATCCCTCCAGCAACATCCATGCGGAGGCCGAACAAGCGGCGCAGGTGTGGGTTGTCGCTTCGTCACAGGCGCGGAATGCGGCCTTGCACTATCCCATCCTCAGTTGGGCACTGCTGCGTACGGCCAGCGAGCGGTTGAGCCAGGTGGTCGTCAACATGGAAAGCGTCGCCTATCGCAAGTTGCCCGAACGGCTGGCCGACCTGCTGCTCGAACTGAGCGACGCTGACCCCGCGCAAAGCGAGAACCCGGGTGATGCGGGGCAACGGATCATTCGCGGGGTCAGCCATCAGAACCTGGCCGATACCCTCGGCACCTATCGCGAATCGGTCAGCGCACTCCTGCGCAACCTGAAACAAAAAGCCGTCGTCGAAATCGGCTATCGCTGGATTCGCATCTTGGACGTTACGGCGCTAGCGGAGCTGGCCGGCGCCGACTATTGACGGAATCCGTTGCGCCGGCGCATGGTCGATGACACGGTAGGCCAGCAACTTGACCTGATCGTTGACCAGGAATGCGACCAGCGCATATCCCCACACGACCAACGCCCACTGCCATCCGATCGGCGTCATGAAGAATCCATAGACGGCGATCAAGGTGGCAATGAACTGCGTGCCAAAGACTCCCGCCAGCAAGGTGGTCGACGGGCGGCTCGACCAGAATGGCCCGCGCGTGCGCGTGGCGAAGATGGTCAGATGTCCGGCCACCGAAAGCTTGAGATAGATCAGCGTTTGGATCGTTGCCGGCGGGAGTTTGAACACGGTTTCCGCCAGATAGAAGAAGGCGAATGATTCGATCACGCCGGCAACCCCAAGCACCGTTGCGATACCGAGAACACGCGGCATGTTCCAGGCCACCGGACGATCTGCCGAGCGCACCCGATCGAACGCGATCGTCAAAATGCCGCCGTCGTTGAGCAGCGCCAGCAGCACGATCATCACCGCCGTGATCGGATAGAAATTGAAGACCAGGATCGACAGTGTCATGAAGAGCAGCACGCGGATCGTCTCCGTAATCCGGTAGATGGCATAGCTATTCATCCGCTCGAAGATCTTGCGGCTCTCGTGCAGGGCATCGATGATGACGGAGAGGCCGGGCGTCAGCAGCACAATGTCGGCGGCCG
>WBZU01002071.1_pt1 | contig 14241 bp, 7 predicted proteins | sample 5204311 | NCBI WGS metagenome assembly WBZU01 (sample SAMN12344359, study PRJNA552823) | activated sludge metagenome | biome: Activated sludge suspended growth; feature: Nitrification reactor; material: Wastewater; isolation source: activated sludge from nitrification reactor of wastewater treatment...
CACCGCCTGCGGGTCGCGCGCGGCGATGGCACCGAGCCGCGAAGCCACTTCATCCAGCGCCGCGTCCCAGCTGACCGGCTCGAAACGGCCCGAGCCCTTGGGTCCACAGCGGCGCAACGGTTGCTGGTTCGGGTCCAAGCGCAGGCACAATGCAGACTCAGGGAACAGTTTCGTTTGATTTCAAAACCGGTTCGGTTTTCAACAGCGCACTGAAGATCAATACAGGAACTTTAACTGCATTCAATTCATCTAGTCCTTATACCGCAAGCATTTACGGAAACATTACAATAGATGCAGGAGCTGTGCTTCATTGCTACAGCGGCAGCTATACTCTTCGCGCATACGGGAATGTAACCAATAACGGTACATTAGCAGGAATAAATACAGCCACATTCTCAATGCGAGGAAGCAATTTCATAAACAACGGGTCAGTAACTGTTAATAATTTTGATCTGGATTCAGTTACTTCTCTTTCCGGAACAGGATCATTCACAAGCAATTATATGAGCGTTGGCATACACGGAAATGTTTCGCTTCTGAGCAATGTTACTTTTTCACCGGTAATTCAATTTGAAATCTATAACGGGGGAGTATTAAACCCGAATACAAGGGTGTTCAATTTTAATTCCGGTACATTCAGAATTTACAGCGGTGGAACAACTTCAAATTCAGGTACATTTCAGACTCAGGATACAGTTGATTTGATCTGTAAAAGCGGATCTAATTTTAATTCTCCTTTGAAAATTAATACAGGCATAACAACAGGATACGATGATGATAATCCATATATCGGGAGTATCAAAGGAACAATAACAATTGATGCAGGAGCTAAACTAAATTGCAGAAACGGCGCATTTACTATCCGCGCTTATAATAATGTAACAAATAACGGAACAATCACCGGAATATCAAGTTCGAAATTTTCCATGCGCGGTCCGGTTTTTACAAATAACGGCTCTGTGGCAAATGCTAATTTTTATTTTGATTCAACAACAAGCATCTCAGGAGCGGGCAGTTATACAAGCAGTAATATGTTTATCGGCGGAACAGGAAATGTATCTTTATCCAATAATGTTACCTTTTCTCCGGTATCGGATTTAACAATAAATACAGGAGGATTGTTGAATCTTAATTCAAAGACATTAACTTTTAATTCAGGTTCATTCATAAGCAGCAGCGGTACTACGGTTTCAGGTCCCGGTTTATTTCTAACGCAAGGGTCTGTAAGTCTGATAGTAAAAAACGGTTCGGTCTTTAATCCTCCAGTAAAAATTAACACTGGCATAACAACAGTTTATGATAATGGTACACCTTATATTGCTGTACTTAATGGAGATGTAACAATTGACGCAGGAGCTGCCTTTAATGTAAACAGCGGCGGATACACCGCAAAAACTTTCGGAAATGTCATTAATAACGGAACGATTTCGGGTACAAGCTCAGCAAGTTTTAGATTCTACGGTCCTGGTTTTACAAATAATGGTTCTGTTACTGTAAACAATTTCTATTTTGATACAGCTTCTCACACTTTACAGGGAACAGGTTCATTTGTAACTTTGGTCAATATAGTAAATAATTCAACGGTTACGTTAACATCGAATCATCAATTTTCAGGATTAGAAATTGTTGCCGGAGGTTCACTTAACTTATCGTCAAATAAAATTTATCTTACAGCTTCAAATCCAATTGCAAACAGCGGGACATTTACAACTACCGGCAGTACAATTGAATATAACGGAACATCGGCACAGTCAGTATCAGCAGCCAATATTGTTTATCACAATCTGCGGATCAATAATTCTGCAGGCGCAACACTGCTTGCAAATGCAACTGTTGACGATACATTGTCTTTAATAAACGGTGATCTGAATCTGAACGGAAAGATCATTACAGTTTCTTCGTCCGGATATCTTACAGAAACCGCAGGGAATGTTTTAACAGGAAGCACCGGATATATTACAACTACAAGAAATCTAAATGCTCCTTCTTCACTTAATGTCGCAGGATTTGGCGCTGTATTAACAACTTCCGTAAATTTAGGAAGCACTGAAATCAGGAGAGGGCATACGATTGACAATAATCTGGGTGGAAACACGAGCATACAAAGATTCTATGATATTTTACCGGCTACAAATACAGGACTTAATGCAACATTAGTTTTTAATTATTACGATTCTGAACTTAACGGTAAAATAGAGCAGGTATTGAATTTATTTCGCTCAACAAATTCCGGAACATCATGGACACTGAGAGGAGGAACTGTTAATACTGCGGCTAATACAATCACACTTTCAGGTATTGATGCATTCTCAAGATGGTCTGCATCAAGTACTGCAGCTTTGGCTGCACAAATAAAAGTCATAGTGGAAGGATTTTACAACAGTTCAACAAACCGTCTGAGTAAGAAAGATACCGTGCGAGCATATTTGAGAAACAATTCTTCTCCGTTCGCAATAGTTGATTCGGCAAAATCTGTGGTAGATTCAATTACATTTACAGGTAATTTCCTTTTTGCAAATGCTGTTTCAGGTACTTACTATATTCAGATAATTCACAGAAATTCAATTGAAACCTGGAGTAAATCAGGTGGTCAGGCATATACGCTTGGCAGCGCTCTTACTTATGACTTTACAGGTTCTGCATCACAGGCATACGGAAGCAATATGATACAGGTTGACGCTTCTCCTGTCCGGTACGGTATTTACAGCGGAGATGTAAATCAGGACGGATCTATTGAAGCATCGGATATAAGCGAAGTGGATAATGATGCGTATAGTTCGGCAGGAGGTTATGTCAGGACGGATTTGAACGGAGATAATTTTGTAGATGCGGCTGATTTAAGCGTAGTGGATAATAATGTATTTAGTTTTGTGAGTGTGATCCGGCCGTGATATCTTATTTTGGTTTTTAAACTTTGTTTTGCCGGAGTCATGAGATTTGATGATTCCGGCATGTCTTTATCATCTGGATATTAATGCTAAGATCAGGAGATAAAAATATAATATTCAGGAGAATAAATAAGTTCTTGACTACATGAATAAATGTTCATACATTTGTATAATTAATTTAAAACATTGCCAAAGACAAAAGTTCATTTAAATTCAGAAGAGATAAACAGGGTAGCCGAGATATTGAAAACGATCGGTCATCCGGTAAGACTTCATATTCTGGAAGCTCTCGAAGATAAAGAACCTCTTTCAGTTACAATCATTGCTCTCTCATCATCTAATTAAAATGAAAGATCGCGGTATCCTGAAATGCGAGAAGCAGGGAATGAATGTCATGTACCGTCTGGAAGACAGAAAAATACTCAAAATATTTGAATGCATGGAATCCTGCAGCTTGTTTAACAATAAAGTTTACCGGTCATGAACGAAATAATCGGTTATGCGCTTTCAACACTCGTAGGAATATCTCTCGGAATCATCGGAGGCGGAGGTTCAATACTGACAGTTCCCATACTGGTTTACGTTTTCGGACTTGGACCGGAGATCTCGACCTCGTATTCTTTGTTCATTGTGGGACTGACAGCGCTTGCAGGATCATTCAATTATTACAAAAACGGTCTTGTAAATATGAAAGCAGCTTTGATTTTCTCCGTACCGTCATTAATTGCAGTATTTCTCACAAGAAAGTTTATTATGCCGGCTTTACCGGATGTGATCTTTAAATTAGGAAGTTTTCAATATTCCAGACCTATGTTCATAATGACAGTATTTGCAGCTATGATGATCGCAGCTTCAGTGTCAATGATAAGAAAAAGCAAGCTGCCTGATCCGGCAAAGCTGAAACCGGGACATCATTACACTCTTATATTTCTTGAAGGAATAATTGTCGGCGTTCTCACCGGTTTTGTAGGTGCAGGCGGCGGATTCCTTATTATCCCGGCGTTAGTGCTTCTTGCCGGAATTCCGATGAAAGAAGCAGTAGGAACATCTCTTCTAATAATAGCAATAAAATCTTTGCTTGGATTTACAGGGGATATAAGCGCAGGGGTGAACATTGACTGGATGTTTCTTGCAATAGTTTCAGTATTCACCGTTGCTGGCATTTTTGCAGGGAGTACTCTGGCTAAGAAGATCCACGCTGACAAACTGAAACCCGCATTCGGATGGTTCATTCTTTTGATGGGAATCTATATAATGCTTAGAGAAACTTTATTCAAAGCTTAATATTGAAAAGTCAGAAGTATAATTTCAGGAGATATGATAAAAATTTCGGAATAGCCGGTATGAATCAGGATAAACTGGTTGAGACTTTAGCAAAGTATCAGTTCATTTCAGGGAAAACGCAGCCTGCTGAAAGATAATACTGCAAGAATACTGATTCCCGGTTGCGGTTTAGCGGATGCATTACCGGAACTGACAAGTTTATAGATTTACTTTCAGATGATTTTGAAGTTCAGATAAAAGGACTTGATAATACAAAGAACTATGTAATATATTGCGAAGCAATAAAAACGGAATTAATGAGCAAAAAGGTTTCTCTTATCCGTACAATCTTCCCTGCGGAATAAATAAATGGAACGGGGAATTAAAGTATGACTAATAAAATTTAATAAACAAATAAACATTCATAATCAATGAGAGTCGAACAGATATACACCGGCTGTCTTGCACAAGGCGCCTACTACATTACAAGCAACGGAGAAGCGGCAATCATAGATCCGCTCAGAGAAATAAAACCTTATCTCGAAAGAGCAAAGAGAGACGGGGTGAAGATAAAATATATTTTCGAAACACATTTCCATGCTGATTTTGTAAGCGGTCATATTGACCTTTCAAAAACAACCGGCGCAAAAATTATCTATGGACCGACTGCACAGCCGGCGTTTGATAGTATTGTTGCAAAGGACGGAGAAAAGTTTATATTAGGTGAAGTTACAATCAAAGTGCTTCATACACCCGGACATACTATGGAAAGTTCATCATATCTTCTGATAGATAAAGAAGGGAAAGATGTTGCGCTTTTCACCGGAGATACACTTTTCATCGGAGATGTCGGCAGACCTGATCTTGCTCAGAAAGCTGCAAATATGACTCAGGACCAGTTAGCTGCAATTCTTTTTCATTCATTGAGAGACAAAGTAATGACACTTGCTGATGATGTAATTGTTTACCCTGCTCACGGTGCAGGCAGCGCCTGCGGCAAGAATATGAGCAATGAAACAATCTCAACAATCGGAGAACAGAAAAGGATGAATTACGCTTTAAGGGCAAATATGACTGAAGATGAATTTGTGAAGGAAGTTACTGACGGACTTCTTCCTCCTCCAAAATATTTCCCGATGAATGTTGCTTTAAACAAAACGGGATATGAGAACATTGATACAGTAATGAAGAGAGGACTTCATGCAATGAATACAGAAGAGTTTGAAACAGCCGCTAATGAAACAGACGCTGTAATGCTTGATACAAGAAGTGATTCTGTTTTCTGGAAAGGATTCGTTCCAAACAGTATAAACATTTCGCTTGACGGACAATTCGCTCCGTGGGTGGGAGCTTTGATACCTGATGTTAAACAGGAGCTGCTCGTTATTGCTGAACCCGGAAGAGAAGAAGAAACAATAATGCGCTTGGCCAGAGTAGGATATGACAATGTGATCGGATATCTCAAAGGAGGTTTTGAATCATGGAAGAAAGCAGGTAAAGAGGCTGATTTAATCACGAGGATCACTCCTTCGGAATTTGAAAAAGTATTTGATAAAGATAATACTCTTGTTATAGATGTAAGAAGACCGGGTGAATACAGATCTGAGCATGTTGAAGGTGCTGTCAATGTTCCTCTCGATTACATTAACGAAAATCTTGCCGAATTCCCGAAGGATAAAGATTTCATTATTCATTGCGCAGGTGGTTACAGAAGCATGACCGCAGCTTCGATACTCAGAGCAAGAGGATGGGAAAACTTCAGGGAAGTGGAAGGAGGATATGATAAGATCAAAGAGACAAAGATACCGAGAACTGTTTTAGTGTGCGCATCAAAAAATTAATTAATAATTAGAAATGTATTTATCAATTGTATATACCTTTACACCTCGTTCCCAATCTCCCGAGGCTGTGTGAAAACAAAAAATTATACATTTCCCGAAGATAGATACACTCATTTACGCACTGGATGACCCAGAGGGTACCCCCCGCTTTCGCGGGAATGACAAGTGCGTTAGTTAACATTTTCACACAGCCTCTCCCGATTGGGAACGGAAGGCAAATATGGTTTTTAACTTCACTTATTAAATTACGCTTACTTTTTAAAATCCATTTACAGATAAGTTAAAATTCTCTGATCTTTTCCAGTAACCAGTCTCTGTTAGCTATACTCATATCTTCATTTGCAATCATTTCGGCATTTAGAACGGAACTCTTTTTATTTCTACCGCATAATTTAATAATGCAATTCAAAAAATTTAAATTCGATTTAATTAATCTTTCAGGGATCAGATCTTTTCTTTTCAGAAAATGCTTCATAGCGTCTATTGTAGTCAGCACCCCCTCAAAATCCTTCTTTTCAAAATAAATCTTTATCATTAATACTTTTGCCATGAGATAATAAGTGTAATTAGGATAATCAGATTTGATCAAATGGCTTAATGCTTCATCGTAATTTCTTTTAAAGAAATAAAAGTTTGCCATGCCGAGATTGAATACATCCTCCCGTACATCTTCAGGAAGACTTCTTTTGTATTTGTGAATAAATCTTTCCACCCAATCAAATTCTTTCAATGTCATTCCTGTATTGATAGCGTTTAAATAATATATATTAAATCCAAACATATGCTTAATACTGTCTGCATTTTTATCTGTGAATTTATAAACATCCATCATTTCTTTAAGAAATGGCTTTTCGCCTTTATTTACTTTCTGAATCGAGTATGAATACATATTCATGTAGAATGTTTCAAGCTCTTTTGAAGAAAAGTGTTTATGGTTTTTTAAAATAAATTTTTTGTATTTAAAAAAATATTCTGTTTCATTGATTTTTAAAGCCATCATACAGGAAAGATAATAAGCGTAAATAATTATTTTATTTTTGGAATAATGATCTTCATTTTTTTCTATGTGCTGAATTATTTCATCAGCAAAGTTTAAATCTGTCTTTACTTCTTTATTAAAACTGTTGCGTAGTAAAGTGATATTATAGATACAGATCAATTTCTCAAATAAAAACAAATCATCAACAGATTCCGATAATATCCTGATATGAATTTCCGGATTCTTAAATTTTCCCGCAAGAAATCTGAAAGATTCAAGTTCAATATTATATTTCCGGAAAAAGTAATGCGAATCTCTTTCAGAAAGTTTTTCATTCTCTTTTCTGTAATCAGTCAGGGTTTGATCGAATGTTTTAGACAGGTTTCTTCGATGGCTTATCGTCAGAAGTAAATTATTCCTTGAAAACTTATTTGTCTCTATTTCAATATACAAAATAAAATTCTCAAGAATTTTTGTAAACTCCGAAAGTAATTTCCTCAGCTTTGTATCATACTCCTTTCCGTCGCTGTATATAAAATTTCCTATGTCTTCTTTATAAATGTTTGTTGTATCAGGATAATAGTTTTTAAAAAATTCATAAAGTTTTATAAGCATTGGACTTTCGTTATGAAATGAAGATTTTATGAATTTGCCAAAACGCTTAAACTCAGATTCTGACAGACTGCTCAATATTTCAATTAGCTTGCTGTCGCCCATGCTGGTTTTTTTCATAATTAATATTAGTGTAAAGTAAAATAAATTTTATACAAAGAAACTAAAGTAATTTTGTTATTATTGAAATTCACTCCTCACAACTTGTTAAAAATGTCTTTGCTCTGAATATAGATATGAATTAATTTTGAATCAGTTTTTAAAAATTAAATTAAAATAACAATGAAAAAAATATTTTCGGTTTTACTTTTGGCATTTATAATATATGCTGATGTATCCTATTCGGATTATGAATATTTCAGATCCGTTTCTTCCGGTGACTGGACAAATGGTTCAACATGGGAAGTATCCACAAATGGAGGATACAATTGGTTTAATTCATCGCTAATTCCAAATAATAATAGCGGATATATAGAATTAAGAAGCGGTCATAATGTTACTGTTCCTTTAAATGCTTCTGTAACGTGTAATCAGTTTACTATAAGAACAGGGGGAACTTTAACAGTTCTCTCCGGAGCTACAGTTACAACTGTAGCTGACGGAAGTTTTTATGACCTTAATCTTGAGAGCGGGTCAACTGTAACAGGAACAGGATTTATTCAGACAACCGGTATTTATGCAGGAATAAATATTTCAACAGGTTGTAATTTCTATGCTCCGTTAAAGGTTGTCTCCGGTGAATTAAAATTATTTGACGCCGGCTCTTCTTTGTATGCAAATGTCAGAGGAGATATAACTGTAAATACCGGAGCTACTCTATATGTGTTGGGATATCTCGGAGTAAAAGCTTTTGGAAATGTTCTTAATAATGGCACTATAACAGGTATTACTCCATTTTTTATGAAAGGAAGTTCATTAATTAATAACGGAACAATTAATACTCCGTATTTTTATTTTGACACAACTACTGCCATAAGCGGGGTTAATGGAAACTGGAATTCAACTCGTTTTATTATTTCTTCTTCAGGGAATGTAAACTGCGGGAATGATATAATATTTACAGGCGGTACAAGTGGCTGTGAAATTACTCTTAAAAGCGGAGCAATATTAAATCCTAATCATCATACTTTTACTGTTATTGGTTCGCCGGCTCAGTTAAATTTGATAACTGAAAGCGGTTCGTCTATTCCGGATTCAGGAATATTTCAAACTATCGGAACAGTTCGGATGGATATTCAAACCGGCTCTTCTTTTAATCTGCCTTTAAAAGTAAAAAGCGGTGTACTCTATAATTACAGCAGTACAAGTCCTTACATAGCAATATTTAAAGATTCAGTAACAATAGATTCAGGCGCAGTCTTTTCACCTCTTTCTAATTTCACGGCAAAAGTTTATGGATATGTAAAAAATAACGGAGAGATTTCAGGAATCGGAGCGAATTTTATTATGAAAGGAAATAAAATTATTAATAACGGAAATATAGATACATATACTTTTAATTTTGATTCGACAACTAATTTATCCGGTACAGGAAGTTTTTTAACTTCTTATTGCAATATACTTAACGGAGCAAATGTTACTCTCACTTCAAATCATCAGTTTAGAAACATAAATATTAATGCCGGCGGAAGTTTTGACATAACATCAGCAACAATAAAACTGAACGGACCTTCTGATCCGGTAATTAATAACGGGAATTTCACAACTACTTCGAGCACTATCGAATATAACGGAATAAATATACAGCATTTTCCGCAACTGAATGTAGATTATGTAAATGTTATATTTAATAATCCTTCCGGTTTTGAAATGTATAATAACGCTGCTGCCTCAGGTCTTGTACAGCTAATTAACGGAGATTTAAATTTGAATACAAAGATTTTCACTCTCCTGCCGACAGCAACTCTTTCTGAAACACCCGGAAATACTGTAAAAGGTGATGACGGATATTTAATCACCACAAGAAATCTTAATGCTCCTGTTAATTTGAATGTCGGAGGAATGGGTGCAACGATTACTGCCTCCTCTGATTTAGGATCGACAGTAATAAAAAGAGGTCACTCTATTCACTACTTTCCAAACGGTTTGCAATCTGTACAAAGATATTTTGAAATTACTCCTACCAATAATTCTGTTCTGAATGGCTCTCTTATCTTTAATTATGATGACTCAGAATTAAACGGAATTACTGAATCAAGTCTTTCTTTATTCAGCTCGACAAATTCCGGAAGCAGTTATAATTCTGAAACAGCTATACTGAATACTCTTTCTAATACTTTAGCTCTTACTGGAGTAACTTCATTTAAAAAATATACCGCAGGGGATGGAAAAACAGGTTTCATAAACTTAACAGCTTCGATTGAAGGATTTTATAATACATCAACTTCGCAACTGAATTCAGGAGATACTGTGAAAGTTTACTTAAGAAATTCATTTTCTCCTTACTTAATCGTTGACTCTGCAAAAGCAAAATTAAATATAAATAATCTTACAGCTTATCTGACATTGAGAAATGCACCGTCCGGGAATTACTATATCAATGTAAAACACAGAAACAGCATTGAGACCTGGAGCAGTACTGCCCAGAGTTATGTTACCGGCTCGACGCTGAATTATAATTTCACTTCCGATCAGACAAAAGCATTTGGAAACAATATGACTTTAAAAGGAACAAAGTGGTCATTCTATTCAGGGGATATAAATCAGGACGGAACTATTGACGCTTCGGATGTTAGCGATGTTGATAATGATGCAAACAATTCTCTCAGCGGATATATGCAAACTGATGTAACTGGTGATGATTTTGTGGATGCAGAGGATGTAAGCATTGTGGATAATAATGGGTATAATTCCGTAAGCGCTGTGATACCGTGATCTTGAATTTAGATATTTGATTTATGAATTCAGATCTAAAATTTAAACACTTGGTTAATATCTGAAGTTACGCAAAGATGAAAATTATAAGCAAAATAAAGCGGTTAAATAGTTTTTATGAAGAAACTAATATTCAAAACCGCCTTATTTGCTTATATAAATTCAGATGAGTTCATCAATTTTTCTGATGATCCAGTCTTTATTGAAAATCTTTATATCTTTTGTAATGCTGAGTTTCAGTCTTTCAAGTTCTAATTTATTTTGTTTGGATTTATAAATGAAGAGCTTATTGAAAAATTTATAAAAATTTAAATAAATATCTTTTTTACTATCCGGAAGAAGCTTGTTATTGCTTACAAAATGCCTGTAAGCTTCAAGCGCCGCTATCAAAGATTCGTCAGTACCGGTTTCATAATATATCATTATCTGAAGAATTTTCGAATCATACTTAAGATACAATTCATCATATTTTATTCTGGAAAGCAGTTCTAATGCTTTCTCAAATCTCTTCATATCAAATTCATACAAAGCCAGGCAGTACAGAGATACATTCTCTTTTGAATCTGCAGGTAGCTCATTTTTATATGCTGATATAAATTCTTTTGCCCATTCGTATTCATTCAAACTAAGAGCTAATATCACAAGATTTTTAAAATATATCACAGACATAAATCCGTTCATAATATACAGCTTCATTTCATTTTCCTCTTTGTATAATTCAAATTTCTCTTTTTTAAAAGAAATGATCCCGGCAGAAATTTTCCTGTTACAGTAATTGGTAAGATTAATATATATCTCGCTGAGATCATCAAAATGCAAAGTATACCTGATCTTAAACAATATTTCCTTAATCCTGAAGTAAAATTTATCCTGATTTCCATTGCCGAATAATTTTATAATGCAAAAATAAATTTCAATAACAGGATTATCATTAAATAACTTTTTATCAATCAATGATATCATTTTTTCAAAATCATCAGTTTCAAAATTTTTATTGTAAATGATCTGAAGGTTCAGAATATTTATATATATCCTCATTGATTTAATGTAATAAAAAGAGGAAAGATAATAAAAGAGTTTTTCGAAATCCGCTTTATTCAGGAATTTTTCAAATATTCCAATATGCGATACGGACAGAAAAAATATATTTTCATATTCAATCCTGAATCTGGAATAATTGTATTCATCAGCAATTAAATCGGCATTCCCGAGACTCTCTTTCAGCTTGATGATCATTTTATCAAGATAGCCGAACTGTTGTTTATTCATAAGACCTGCCATCAGACTGATATCATATTCAAATTTATTGTTTTCGAAATTCCTGTAGGCAATAAATTTTTTAGCCAGTTCATGAAGATTATGAATAAGAACTCTGAAATTACTGTCATTATAAACTTTTCCCGAAAACAAATTTTCATACATCTTCTTTTTTGACAATTCATCATCTGAAAAATCCGGATAATGTTTCTGTAAGTATTCATAAAGTTTAATTACAGAATTCTTTTTGTTGAAATACGGAGAATTCAAAAAATCTTTAAAGTCAGATATCTCTTTCGGAGAGAATGAACGGAGAAGTTTTATAAGTGAATTGTTATGCATTAAGCTTTTGGTTTTTCAATAATATAAAGCGAATGTGAAAATTTAACAATGATATTGAATCAGAAGCAATAACCCGATAGCCATACACGAAATGTAAATTAATTTCAAAATGATTGAAAAATTAATCACTTTTGGATTAACAGATCCGCCCGGTAATACTGCCTGAAACTTTAATTTCACAATGAAAACGCTGTATATGTTTTGCCAAATCGATAGCCGCAAATAACATTTAAGAAAATTTTTACTTGTCAAATGGAAATATCAGACATATTTTGAACCGGTACATTTATTAAATATCAATTATTAAATAAGTTGAACTCATTTATTCAAAAAGATTTTATTGTTTATGTATTTTCTAATAATAGAAAAAAAACAATCACAGGTATCATGGAATACGGACTGGAATATTACTTTGAAAGGAAGACAAAATACAAAGCTTTGGTATACTTCAGCAGATACACTGACTGGAAGAAAGCTGTGAGAAAAATGAAATACATATTAAAAATGGATAACAAAAAGAGGATCATATTTGTGAAAAAGAAAAACCCTGAATGGCTTGATCTGATCTTTACGCTGAACGACAGTAAAATTTAAAATCAAAATATAATTTATAAATTAAAATTTACATTATGAAAAACTCAAAACTCAATTTATTATTCATGGTAATGTTTTTATTGTCTGCTTTCAATTCATTATTCTCACAGGTTTCACAGCAATGGGCAACATCATTCAACAGTCCCACAAACGGATCTGACGCACCTGTTGCAATGACTGTAGACAACTCCGGTAATATTTATGTTACGGGAGTAAGCCCGACTTCAACAACTGCTGCTGATTTCGCAACAATCAAATATAACCCGGCTGGTGTACAGCTTTGGGCGGCAAGATATCATAATACGGGCGGACAAAGTGATAATGTTAAGGGAATATCGGTTGATGGATCCGGCAATGTATATGTTACGGGATCTATATCTATGGGTGGATCGTACGGAATTCAGATAACGGTTAAGTATAATTCCTCCGGGCAGGAGCAATGGGTAAGACAGTTAGGCGAGCCGGTCGCAAGTCCGGCAGCTCCCGGAAATGGTAAAAGTCCTATTACAACAGATGCGTCCGGAAATATTTACGTTGGAGGAGCCCGCAAGTTTACCAGCAGTTCGAATACAAGTTTTCTGCTTACAAAATATAATTCAAACGGAGATTCACTTTGGACAAGATTTTATAAAGGTACTCATTTCCTGGCAGGTTTAGGCAGTGGAATCAGATGTATAAAAATTGACGGAAATTATATTTATGTGACCGGAAAAAGTTTTGATCAGAATCCTGATTTAAGTTCTTCTGCTTTTGCAACAACCATTAAATATGATTTATCGGGAAATCTAATCTGGTTAAGAAAGGATACTCTGATAAACGGAAGCGATGATGTTATCGGCATGGAATCAGATCCTTCAGGAAACATAATCGTTACATGTGATCACGGATTTAACATACTCACATTAAAATATAATTCTGCCGGAGACATGCTGTGGAAAAAATCATATACGGGTATCAGCGGAAATTATTATGACAATGTAACGGGAATTGCAGTTGATCCTTCCGGAAATATTTATCTTACAGGAAGCAGTGTAAGAACTACCGGAAGCGGCGGTGAAGATTTCTTTACTTTAAAATATGACCCGTCTGGTAATCTGATGTGGGAAAGATTTTATAACGGTACATACGGAGACGGTGATTACTCAAAAGGAATTTCCGTTGACTCTGCGGGGAATGCTTATATTACCGGTACTGCTTATGACTTAAATTTTGATTTTAACTATACAACAATCAAATACGACACAGACGGTAATCAGAAATGGAAAATAAGTTATGACGGCGGCTTTACACATCGGGGAGATGAGCCGGTTGCAATTTCGCTGGATCCTTCCGGAAATGTTATAGTAACGGGGACATCAAGCAGGGGAACAAACACTGATGATTTCACTACAGTTAAATATTCACAGACAACAGGAGTAAATCAGATTTCATCGCAAATACCTAACGGATATTCCCTTTCTCAGAATTATCCGAACCCGTTTAATCCGGCTACAAAGATCAATTACGAATTACGAATTAAAAATTTCGTTTCACTAAAAATATCTGATGTCTCAGGAAAAATGGTTTTTGAATTGGTAAATCAAAATCAAAA
>WBZU01002074.1_pt1 | contig 14224 bp, 9 predicted proteins | sample 5204311 | NCBI WGS metagenome assembly WBZU01 (sample SAMN12344359, study PRJNA552823) | activated sludge metagenome | biome: Activated sludge suspended growth; feature: Nitrification reactor; material: Wastewater; isolation source: activated sludge from nitrification reactor of wastewater treatment...
TTTTGGAGAGCAACGACGGCAACGTGATTCCGTATTGGCTGAGCACCAGCTCCAATACGCTCATCAAAGAATTGCTTCAGCATCATGCCTTCGGCGTGCAAAGGGAGATGCAAACGTTGCTCGAAGGCGGGTACGTCGAAAAGTACATCCACGAAAACATCGCGTTTCCCGAGCTGTACGAGGACAAGGATACGCTCTGGAATTTGCTGGTGTTCTCGGGATATTTGCGAGCGACGAATCCGCCGCCGTGGCCTCCGGGAACGCACCCGCCGCCGCATCGATTATCGATTCCCAACCGAGAAGTGGCCGAAGTGTATCGGTCTTCGTTTCAATCGTGGATGAAAAAGGGGCTTTTGTCCCGAGGCGGAGAGCTCGATCTATTGCTGACGTATTTGCTGGAAGGGGACGCGGCGGGATTCGAGGAGCAGCTGCAAAAGTTTGCGGAAACGTTGCCTTCGTACCATGACGTGAAAGGCGCAAGGCCCGAAAAGTTTTACCACGGAATGGTGATCGGCCTGCTCGCATCGCTCGAGCCGCACTACGAAGTGCGATCGAATCGGGAATCCGGTGAAGGGCGGCCGGATGTGCTGATCAAACCTCGTCATGCGGGCAAACCTGGGGCGGTGCTCGAGCTGAAAGCGGCGCGGCAAGGCGTGACGACCATTGAACTGGCCATGGCCGAAGGATTGAAGCAGTTCGAGCAGAACGATTACGCGGCGGATTTGCGTCGTGCGGGCGTGGAGAAAATCGCGCAAATGGTGGTCGCGTTCGACGGCAAGCGGGTGATGGTGTTGCCGAAGGGCGCGAAGCCGCCAAAGAGGAAAAGCACGGCGAAAAAAGTGGGCGAGTCGATTAAGAAGGCTGCAACGAAGGTGCTCGCCAAGGCAAAGAAGACGAAGCGGTAGCAGGCGCTTTCTTGTCCCCCAACGTGCCGGCGCTTCAAAATACCTCGTCCGGATCCACCCCGTCTGCTTTCATTCGCGCCGGATCGGCCTTGTCCGTCACCGACCCCGCCGGATGCGCATACCAGCCTTTGCCATCCTCCGTTGCGGGATTATCACGCACTTTCAGGATCGTAAACATACCGCCCATATCGATGGATGAAAACGGCCCTTTGCCTCCGACCATGGGAATCGAATTCTTCGGCGCGGGCATTTGCATTTCGGCCATATCGCCCATACCGGTTTGTCCCATCGTCATATAGCTGGGAATCAAGGGCTGCACCTTGGCGTCGATTTTCGCCGCATCAGCTCCGACGATCACCCCCATGCCGTGCCCCATTTGATTCATGATGTGATGGGTCATGTGGCAATGCATCGCCCAATCACCCGATTCCGTCGGCACGAATTCAATCACGCGCACACTTCCCGTCGGGACGAGCACCGTCGTTTCCGGATATCGCGCCGATACGGGGATCTCACCACCGTCGGTCCCGACAACCTCGAAAGCCAATCCGTGGATATGAATCGGATGATGATCCATTGCGGAGAGATTACCCAAACGAATGCGCACGCGTTCGCCTTTGCCCACGACGAGCGGTTCGGTCCCGGGAAATGCCTTGGCATTAAACGTCAAGACATTGAAGTCTTTCATTTCGTTCGGGTCGGGTCGATGCATCCCCGCCCGTATGGCCCATTCGTGGGTAATCAAAGCAAAATCGCGATCCACCCGCGGTCCCTTCGGGTTTTTCGGATGAACGACGATCATGCCGACCATTCCGAGCGCCATCTGCGTCATTTCATCGAAATGCGGATGGTACATGAACGTGCCGGGTTTGGCGAACGTGAACTCGTACAAATGCGTTTCTTTGGGCATGATGGGTTTTTGCGTCAGGCCCGCGACGCCGTCCTGACCATTGGGAAGAATCACGCCGTGCCAATGCACCGTAGTCGGCTCGGGCAAACGGTTCGTCACGTACAGACGTACGCGATCGCCTTCGACCACTTCAATGGTCGGTCCGTGCACGCGACCATTGTAACCCCAGCAGGATCCTTGCAGTCCCGGAGCAAACGTGTGCTCCACGGGCATCGCCACGAGGTGCCCGATTTTTATGCCGTCTTTTTCCTTCAGCGGCAATGTCGCCCCGTTGGGCGTGACCACTCGGACTTGACCGCCCGGAAACGGGCCGGGTTTGGCCGGGCCAGGTCGCGCGGGCGCAGGCGCAGGCGTGGGCGTTCCTTGCGCAACCGCTTGGGCAGCCACGAGCGACCCGGAAATGACGGCCCCGAGCTTGACGAAATCACGACGATCCATGGTGTTTCTCCTTTACATCCCGTCAATGCCCGGCGCCCGAGCCTGCGTCCATTCCAGCCGATGACGTTTGTCCCGTACTGACCGATCCCATGGCTTGCGGACGACGTCCTCCGGCGAGGATTTGATCCAAAGACGCCCGCGCTTTCCAATAATCGAGCAATGTCTCCGTATAGGCGATTCCCGCTTCGGTGACGCGACGTTGCACATCGAGCAATTGAAAAACGGATAAGTGCATCGCGTTGTATTGCAAGACCGTTTCCGCCAACGCCTTTTCTCGCGCGGGAATCAACGCTTTTTGAAAATGCAGCGCGCGTTTGCCCGCCGACTCGATACGGTTTTGCACCATGCGGGTATTCGAACGAACCGCCACCGCGGTGGCGACGTACTTTTCCCGTAATGCCCCAAGTTCGCTTTTATCGCTGATGATGCGACCTTGAGCGCGGTCGAAAATGGGCAACGCTACGGTGAAGTGCCCGCCGAGCTCCCACGAAATACCGTCTTGTTCCCCGTGAAACCCGCCCGACAAATGCGGCAATACGCCTTCGGTGCGATGCAAACCGAGCCGCTTGGCAACCACCTCCATGCGTTTGCCCATTTCCGCCAACTCGAGGCTCGCCGAAATGGCTTTCTTCTCGGCATTGACGGAATCGACCGGGGCGTCTTCCGGCCCGGGCAACGGTCCGGCGATGGTCCACGACGTCTGCGTTCCCGACAAACCTGCGGCGACATTGAATCGTTCTCGGGCGTCGAGCAGCGCATTTTCCGCTTCGGCCACTTCAATGCGCGAAGCTTCGACCATGGCCCGCTGGTTCGCCAAATCGACATCGGGCAAATTGCCCACACGATTCAGCTCCACGGCGGCGGCGTAGCCCGCTTGGAATGCATCGAAGGCGCGTTTACGCAAGTCCAACACGGATTGCCGAGCTTGCACGTCATAAAAGGCCAAACGAGCTTGAAATGCCGTTTCGAGGACGTCTCGAGCGACGCGAACACGGGTCGCATCGAACTCGGCGTCGGCGACGCTCTTGCGTAATGGCACGAGGATCAAAGCGGACAGGTTGTATTCGAAGCCGAGATCGGCTTGAATTTTTTGGAATGGGTCTTCCTGTTTGCGCAAGGAAACTTCGATTTCCGGATTTGGCAAAAGGCCGGCTTGAACGGCTTGTCCTCGCGCAACGCCGAGTTCGTACATCGAAGCCCGTAATTCTCGATTTTGCGCCAAGGCCACGCGGACGGCTTCATCGGCGGTCAAGGGTTTGGCGAGGATGTGTTCGACATGCGCCCCATCTTTTTCCCATGCGTCTTCATCGGGCAGAGAAACGGGCGTATCGAAACGAGTGGGATTGCCGGTGCCCCGTTGTTGTTGCGCCAAAAAAACGTTGACGTCACGCACGTCATTGGCGACGGACGACGACGCGCATCCCGTGGTGAGCGCGAGAATGGTGAGACCTAGGTAATAGGCGGCGGAGAAGCGGTTCATGATACGCGATTTGATTTCGATCAGTGGTTATGGTGGTGGTGATGCTCGGATTCCGCGGGCGTTGCGGCGGGGGTCGCCGAATTCGACATAACACAAGGGCCGGATTCCGGACAAACCCGAGCGGCCAGAGGATCTCCGGCGGCAAGCACGGTGGCAACGGGCAGGCGCGGCGCAGCCGGAGCATTGGGGTTGGCGGCGGAATTGGGATGAAATTGCGCCGGGGCCGAAGCACATCCGCAAGTACCGACAACCAGAGGGAGAATCCAACGGGACAGATACATGGTCGGGGTTTCCTGCGCGCAGCCCAGCACACGCCGGGCGCTGCGTCAAGTCACGAAGGTTTTGCAATTGGTCCCTCGGTGAAAAAAGTCGACCGGGACGGTTACGGAACGAAATACTTGCATTTGCAAGAAATAACCTGCATTGTCCCCGTCGTGTTGGAGGGAGATGTCATCAGTGACCGCTTTGTCGTCGGGAAACTCGCCGGCAAAGGCTCGATGGGAGCGGTTTATCAGGCCCACGATCGCGCCACGGGAAAACCCGTAGCCATCAAAGTATTGGCGGAACACGACGCCGATGCTCTGCGACGTTTCGACCATGAAATCCACGTACTTTCGGAACTCGCCCACCCGCACATCGTTCAGCACGTCGCTCATGGCGTAACCAAAAAGGGAACGCCTTATCTGGTGATGGAATGGCTCGAAGGGCAGAGTTTGGCGGCGCGACTGCAAGAGCAGCGGCTGACGCCCAAAGACGCCCTGGAATTGGCCACGCATATCGCTTCCGCGTTGGCGGCGGCGCATGCTCGAGGGATCGTTCATCGGGATATCAAACCCAGCAACGTTTTTCTGGTCAATCATTCGGTCCACGCAGCCCGAGTGCTCGATTTCGGCGTGGCTCAAGCCCCGATATCGGATTCACGCGTGACACGTACGGGCGGTGTCGTCGGAACGCCCGGATACATGGCGCCCGAGCAGGTGCAGGGTTTACGGCAACGCGCGTCCCCGCGGGCGGACGTTTTTTCATTGGGCGCCGTCCTTTTCGAATGTTTGACCGGACGACGCGCATTCGAAGGCGACGATGTCATGTCGATCCTCGCGCGCGTTTTGCGTGAAGAAGCTCCGCGCGTACGAACGTTTTTGCCGGACGTTCCGGAAGAACTCGACACGCTCGTCGCGCACATGCTTTCCCGCGTCCCCGAAGCTCGACCGGGCAATGGCGCGCAAGTTCATCGGGCACTTCAGCAAGTCGGTCGCCGCATTTCCAAGTCACCGCATGACGAACCGCGCGGCTCGAGGCTCCATACGGAATTCGAGAATCGATTGCAATGCGTCGTCGTCGCCGCCGCCATTGAAGAGATTGCGGGAGGCCATTCGACGCCGACGTTACGCACGACTTTGTCTCCGGCTCGATGGGATGAACTGCAACGCGTGGCTTTGCGGGATGGGGCCACGATTTCGGAATTCGCCGGCGGTGGATTGCTCGTGCGCCTGCACGGCTCCGACGGCCTGCTTTCTCGAGCAGCCCGTTGTGCGCTCGCCGTGAGTCATATCGTGGAGGGATTTCGGATCGCATTGATGACCGGCTGCGCGGATGAATCGCGAGAATTGCCTTATGCCGATCTGATCGGACGGGCAATCGAATCGCTCGGATATGCAGATCGACACCGAGGGGTCCGCGGCGTTCGTCTGGACGAGATCACGGCTTTTTTGTTGGATTCACATTTCGAAGTGGTGGGATGCAAAGATGCGCCGCGTTTGATCGAAGAAAGAAACGACCTTGGATCACCGCGACGATTATGCGAACTTCCCACCCCGTTCGTCGGCAGGACGCGTGAGCTCGAAACATTGGTGGATTTTTTGGGAGAGTCATTACGCGACGGCAATGCCGCAACGGCGCTCGTGGTGGCTCATGCCGGTATGGGAAAGTCCCGTCTCGGAGCGGAAGCGCTGGCCGAGCTGCGGCGAAGAATTCCCAATTTGACGGTCGCGTTCGCTCGAGCTGAAATAACGAGCGCACCGCATAGCGTCCTCATGGCGGTCGTGCGCTCCATTCTGCATATCACGGTCGAAACGTCGGCGAGTCGCATACGCATGGGTTTGTCGCGAGCGCTTCCGGGAACCCGCGATGCGTCATTGGCGCTGCTCACACAGCTGCTCGTCGAAGAAGGGGCCGATGGTTCATCCCGACGCACGGCCGATCAAGAAAGACAAACTTGGCTCGATTTGCTGGGTGGTTTGGTACGAGGGCGTTCGCTTCTGGTGGTGCTCGAAGATGCGCAATGGGCGGATGAAGCCTCGATGGAGCTGCTCCATGATGCATTGGCGCAAATCGACATGCAGCCATTTGCGGTCATGGCTTTGGCGCGTCCGGAAATACGCGAACAAAGATTCGGTCTTTTTCAACGGCGCGATGTCCAAGAAATGCGCCTCGGCCCGTTGTCGGCCAAAGCATGTACGCAATTCGCGTCCACGTTCCTGCCGGATCAGGAAGAGCTCGGGAAGAATATCGCCGCGCAATCGGAAGGACATCCGATTTTTCTCGAGGAGCTGATCCGTACGGCGAAGAATGACGGCGCGCCGCGGCTGACCACGGAGACGTTGCTCGCCGTGCATGGTCCCCAAATATCGCAATGGCCCACGGACGCATTACAAGCGTTGCGTTTGGCGAGCCTCGTCGGGGAAACATTTTGGTTTGGCGCGGTAATGGCATTGCTGGGCGACTCCGGCACGGAGACCGAGCTTCGCCCATTGTTCGATCAATTCGTGACGTCCGGGATCATCGCTCGACGCCGGGTCAGTCGCATCCCCAACGAAGTGGAATACATGTTTGCCCAAGCATCGATGCGTCTGGCGTTGCTCATGAGCTGGACTGAAGACGATCAACGTCTCGGTAAAAACCTGGCCAAACAATGGCTGCACCAACGCGGAATCGAGTAACCGCGCGGATTGCTCGGCCCGCGCAAAAAAACCCACCACGAAGCCTTGATTCAGGTATCGTAGGGGCGTGAACCAACGGTCGACAAGCGCCGGAATCCACGCGCGCAAGACATTTTCGGTGCTTGGCGCAGCGCTCGTGCTCTTGGCGAGCGCGAGCTGTCGCCGCACGCCGTCGCCTCGAGAAAACGCAACGGCCGCGTCGGCATCACCGGTCGCTTCGACCGAACCATTGACGATCGCCAGTGCGGAGGTGCTCGAGGGGCACGCTGCGACAAACGCTACGCCGGCAACGGCGGCGACGACGATCACCAAAGCGCCGGCGACGGCGGGCAATCGGAACAAGGCCAAAGGGCCCAAACGAAGCACGGCGCGGTTCATGTTGGACGGGCCGGAATTGCCCATTGCCATGGGCGGAGCGGCGACGGTTTTCTCCAAAGGCATTCTGTGGCGTTTGTCCGGAAATGCCGGTTCGGTGAGTTTGTTCGGGCCAAACGGTCCGGCGCCGGGCCCGAGCGAAGAAGAGCGCACGAAGAAGTGGCCGCGCGGAAAAGTCGCGGTAGCCGAAGATGCCTCCGGTTCGATGCATTCGTATTGGATCGAGGGCAAAGAATTGATTCGCCACAAGATCACGCCCGAAGGAAAACTCGAAGAGCAGGAAGTGGTTTTACATGACGCAGTCGTGGGCACGTCGCCCTCGGCATTGCGCGTAGGCGGACGGGATGTCGTGGCCTATATGGCGCTGGGCAACAGGCGAAATGCGGAGCGACACGCGCGCTTGTGGGTCGAAGGCGGAGGCATTTTGGATTTGTCGCCGGAAGGTTCGGGAGCGTCGTCGGTATCGCTCGTACCCGTGGGCGAGGGCCAAGTGATTGCGATGTGGCTCGATGCGCGGCAAGCCATGACGCCGGTCCATGCGCGGCGCTTTGAGGTTCGTGAAAAAACGACGGCCATTGCTGCGGATGATGTCGTCTTCGTGGGTGGCCCCCCTGAAGGATATCCGGAATTGATTGGTATTCGTTCGGGTGGATCCGCGGCGGGCATGTTGCCCTTGGCGACGGACAAAGGGTTTGCTTTGCACAATATTTTGGTGGATTGGAAAGGAAACACGACCGTCGCGGCGCTCGAATATCCCAACGGAATGGATATCGCGCCGGTCGCCGGAGCGACGGCGTGTGGGCGATCGATTGTCATGTACACACGGCCGGAAACGAAAGAACCCGGAGCGCCGCAAGTGCTCGAATTGGCCACGCTCGGCACCAACGGTTCGGTCGATGTGGAAGAAGTCGCGGCCTATCCGGGACAAGTGCTGGAGCTCAGCGCCGGAGCGATCAACGAAAATACGGTTTGGGTCGTGTACACTGCCAATGCGAAATCATTCGCGTTACGAATCGGATGTGGCGGACCTACGGAAAAACCTGCGGAAAAGTAGCTCGCAAGCGCCGCGTTCGTCAGGTCTTATCCATTGCGTTCGGAAAGAGCCGCCGCAAGAGCCACGATTGAATCATTCGTTGTTGTTCACTCGCGATGAGCGCGTCGCGTTGTCGCCCGACGAGCACGCCGGCGAGAATGACGAATGAGACGGTCGAATAGAGCATGATCAAATAGGTCGGTGTTTCCGGCAAAGCCACCGATCGCGCGAGGATGATCAACCGATCGGCCTCGAAGACGTACGTGTGCCCGAAGATGCCGAAGTATTCGGCGAAATACGGCAAGGATGCAATGGCTGCGAAAACAGCCGTGCCGATGCGCCGTTCGGAAGGCGTCGCCCCCATCGAATACAAGAAATTGGAAGAAACAGCCGCCGTCGGAAGCAAAACAAAAGGCCCGAGGTAACAGCTCACCAGGGCCACGGTCGTCGCGACGAGAATGATGAAGCTGATGGTGGCGACGCCGCCGAAGCTCGGCCGACGTGATTGGTAAAACGCAAATACGGCGGCACTAAAGTCGACAACGGCGGTCGCGCCAATGGCCAATTTGCTGTGCACACCGACGGCAATGACCATCGGCACGACCGCGAGCCACGCCAGCAATCCATAACATGCCCCGCGCATGACCTGCGCCCGAGCCTTGTTGCGCGCCCGTTCGAATTCCGGTACGGCGTCTCGAGGCACCTCTTTGGTATGCACGATGATTTCGACGAACAGCCTTTGTGCGCCGTTATCCTCGGGATCCAGCGCCAAGGCGCGAATGATTTCCCGCAAAGCCACGACCTGAGGCGATTCATTCGCGACGTCGTCGGCCTGCGACTTCGAAGCCTCCCCGTCGTTTGCCTGCGCATCCGCAGACAAACAGGCGCGGGCTTTTTCCATGTGCGCCTTCGCCAGTTCACGCCGCAACGACATATCGCGATCGCCATCGAGATATCGTTCGATTCGTTCGGCCAATTCTCGAGCGGAAAACAAGCGATCTTCGGGCACTTGGGCCAACGCTTCGGCGCACAACGCGTCGAGCTCCGGCGCGACCGTCGGCAACCGTTCTTTGGGATGCGTCGAAACACCCATCAAAGCGGCTTTCATGATTTCATCGATACGCGTGGCCGTGCGCAAGCGTGACAAAGTCAATATTTCGAAAAGAATGGCGCCGAGAGCATATACGTCGGCTCGAGCGTCCACGGAATCGTGCCCGATGATCTGTTCGGGCGCCATATATGCGGGCGTACCCAGGAGCGCCCCTTCGGCCGTTAATGCCGCATCGTCCGAGGACAAACCTTCCGGTCCCCCGCGAGGCGCTTGGCCGAGTTTTCGTTCGCCGTTCGTCTTGGTGGATGCTTCGTGGAACTCGCCGGTTTCACGCGATGTTTCCCCCACGATCTTCGCCAGGCCCCAATCGAGCACGTACACTTCGCCAAAGTCCCCGAGCATGATATTTCCCGGCTTGAGATCCCGATGGAGCACGCCCCGGGAATGCGCGTAATCGATGGAGAGACAAACCTGCACGAAGGCCGCCAAGAGGCGTCGTTCGGCATAACGTTTGATAAACGCTTCGTCTTTGCGCCGAAGATGGTCGAGAATTCGTTCGAGTGTGTCGCCACGAACCCGTTTCATCGTGAAAAACGGGCGCCCCTCATCGTCGAGATCGAGGTCGTACACGGGCACGATCGAAGGATGCTCGAGTTGCCCTTGGACGCGAGCTTCACGCAGAAATCGCGCGCGAGCCATGGGTGTATCGGTTTCGGCGTGCAATGTCTTTTTCGCGACACGCCGACCAATACGCAAATCGCCGCAAGCCCGAACTTCCCCCATACCTCCGGATCCGAGCACCGGCCCCGACTCATATCGAGCTTGCGAAGCAAGCCCATTGAGCTCGGCTTTGCCGATTGCAACGGCTCCGGCGCTGAGCTCTCCACTGGCCAGCGTAAAAGGATCGTGGCTCGTTGCATCCGTCATTGTGATGGTGGGGAGCAACATCTGGGGCAATGCCGTGATCGTCGCGTCGATTGACTTGGGCGGGGGAACCGAGGCTATCGTGGGCGCCATGGGATCGGCTTGCGTGAGCGCATCAGCCGACACGGAGGGAGGGACGCGAGTGGACATCGCGCGGACTGTATCGCAAAGAGGTTGGTGAATGGAACCGTCTTGACGGTACTATTTTGACAGGCGTCCGCGCGGTCGGGGAATGGTGATCACACCATCAATTGCACTTGTCGTCGAAACCGGGAGGTTGCGGGGAGCAACCATTCGGACAAACCTGCACGACGCTCATCGTGCCGTTCGAGCACAGATACAACGTATTGGTATTTCCTGGAACACCATTACCACCGCAGTAGTAACCGTTTGACGAACCGGCGCAGCTCAGACCTCCGCCGCCCGATTTGCAGGCATCGTCCACTCCGGAGGCCATGGGTTGGCAGCCGTATTGACAAACTTGCGAGACGCTCAAATTGCCGTTCGAGCAGAGATACAACGTGCCGGGATCGCCGCTCACCCCATTGCCTCCGCAATACAGACCATTGGCCGCACCGGCGCAACCACCGCCGCCTCCGCCGCTCGTTTTGCAGACGTCATCGGTTCCCGACGCCATCGGTTGACAACCGTATTGACAAACCTTGGATACGGTGAGCGTGCCATTCGAGCACAGATACAGCGTACCCGGGTCGCCCGAGACGCCATTGCCGCCGCAATAATAGCCGTTGGCGACGCCCGAGCATCCGCCTCCGCCACCTCCGCCGCTCGTCTTGCAAACGTCGTCGGTACCTGCGGCCATGGGCTGACAGCCGTATTGACAAACCTTGGTGACGCTCAGAGAACCATTCGCGCAATGGTAGAGGGTATTGGGATCACCCGAGACGCCATTGCCGCCGCAATAATACCCGGTCGCGGCGCCAGCACAGCTGCTGCTGCTGTTTTGGCTCTTGCATTCGTCATTCGTCCCCGGCAGATTGACCTGACAACCATATTGGCACGCCGAAACGACGCTGATGTTGCCTCCGGAGCATTGATACAAAGTGGCCGCATCGCCGACGATCGAATCGCCGCCGCAATACATACCGTCGGGAACCCCCGCACACGCCGACCCCGGATTGCCCCCGCCGGCTTCCGTGAAGCATTGATCATCGCTGCCTTCGGGCATCGGCTTACAACCGCCCGAACAAACGTTGACGACCGAGAGATTGCCATTGATGCAGCGATACAGCGTATTGGGATCACCCGTGACTTTGTTGTTGCCGCAATAAAGGCCGCTGGCCAGACCTGCGCAAGCGCCGACTTGACCCGGATTCAATGGCTCGGCTCGCAAATGATACCAGCCGTATTCGCCCCATCCCACCGTATGCGGCGATTCCGAACGCCGTTCGTCGTCCGCGAAATTCGTGTCCATCACGTAAATGAGACCATTCTCGACGTGGTCGACACCGGCGACGTGACCCCATTCATTACCATCGGTCGGAGGATACACGATCATATCGTAGGTGGTCGGCTCGCCCGAGCCTGCTTCGTGACGTTCCCAAACGTTCGGATCGGGAATGGCATCGAGCCACAAATGGCACGCTCCCCAAGGGGCGCATGCGCCGTTCCAAGCATCCGGGGCATAAGGAATTTGCACGTTGAACTTGGCGCGATAAAAGTCGGACATGCCGACATAACATTGACGGAAATCCGGCAGCTCGGTCCAATCTCCGACCATCTTTGTGGTTGACTTGAACGCAAAAGCACGCTTCGCCGTGGATTCACCATCCTGGAGGGAAACAGGCCGTTCACCCACCGATTCGGGCGAACATGCGAGTGTCGAGGTGGCAATGGAAACGACGATTGCGGAAAGAAGAGTCGAGCGTTGCTGTTTCATGACTCCATCGTATCGCGTTCGTTCGAAAAACAAAGCATTTTTAATTTTTGCGGACCATCATCCACCCGCTCGACGACGCGTCACGATTGGCTCATCAACAACATGCCCTTGACGATTTCCATTGGACCGCGTTGCGCATCGCGGTAGATTCCGTGCATGAGATTGGGCATCGTGGGCATTTTTGTCATTGGGATGGTAAGTTTCGGATGCCAATGGGTCGGCGACCTCGATGAACTGTCCATTGGGACGGGAGGAAGCGGCGGTACCGGAGGCCAAAACTCGAGCGGCGTGCCGTCATCCATGAGCGGATGGTTCAGTGGAACGGAAGATTGTCTCAATGGAAAAGACGATGATCTCAATGGCGCCATCGATTGTGCCGACGCAGCCTGTTCGATGGTGGGTTTTACCTGTGCTCCCGGTATTCCTCCGGGATGGCAGTTTGTCGCCGCAATGATGTCGCAATTCGCCCCCGACGCTCCGTCGCTGACGTGTCCCGATGGTCAGCCCACGACACGCGTTTATGCGGAACCGGCAACGACGGGGACGTGTTCCGCTTGCAATTGTTCGTACGACGGAGTCACTTGCGGCGCGCCGGAAGTCAGCTGTTGGTATACGAATACCAGTTGCAGCGGAGGAGCGGACATCAAAATTCCGGCGCAAGCGGCAGGCTGTTCGGACATGTCAAACGTGCCTCTCGTCGGCACGCCGGGATCGTGTTTGCTCACCGGACCGCCTGTCCCGACAAACAAAGGAACGTGTACGGCAACGGGCGGCACATTGGAAGGACCTCCGACGTGGGGCAAAGCAATCGACTTGTGCGGCGTGCCATCGTTTGCCGGCGGATGCGAAGTCAATCAAGCCTGCATTCCGAACATGGGTGTGGGATTGATTAACAGCGTGCAATGCATCATGAAAGAAGGCACGAATGCGTGTCCTTTGGATTGGAGCGCGACGAAGATCGAGGCATTCCAAAACGGCGTGGATACTCGAGAATGCGTCGGTTGCGCGTGCGACGTGAATACGGCGACGTGTTCGGGGGGTATCGCCTGGGTATACGACGAGCCGAACTGCGCGGGGTCGAACGTGCCGATTCAATTCGACAGCGGGTGTACGGTGGCGCAAACGCAATTCGATCAAGGGCGCGCGAGCGTCGCCGGAATGGCGGGCTCGTTCGCTTCGGGAAGCTGCGGCAATGGGAAGGTGCAAGGTTCCGTCAATGCGATCAATCCCGTGACGCTCTGCTGTCATTAACGAAATATTTCCGGCGACCAAAGGAAACCGTTTGTCCACGAGAAGGACAAACCATGGTTGAACTGGAAGGAAATTTGCCGGGAGGGATGCGGAGCCCCACGTCAATAACGTAGAGCTCCGCCATGGGTCGGTTTTCGCCGATTATGCCGCTCGACGGCGACGACGGCTCGCCATCGCGGCAAACGCCATGACGATCGCCGCGGATGCGCCGAGGTCATTACGTTCGGAAACCGTCCGGCAGCCGCAACCAGTGCCGCCATCGTTGGGATTTCCGCCGCCCGAGCCGCCGGTTTCACCCGCTCCGGCCATTCCACCGGTCCCGGCCATTCCGCCGGTGCCCATTCCACCTTTACCGCCGGTGCCCATGCCGCCCATTCCACCTTTACCGCCGGTGCCCATGCCGCCCATGCCACCGGTCGCCATACCGCCCATTCCGCCGGCGCCGCCTGTCGCCATTCCGCCGGCTCCTGCTGAGCCGCCATTACCGCCGGCGCCTGCAGCTCCGCCATTACCGCCGGTCCCCATGCTCGGAGCGCACCATTGATTCACCGGATCGCATTCGTATCCGGCAGCGCATTGGCTGCTCATCGTGCAGCTCGTGGCGCACTTGGTCCCGTCGCAGGCATATCCTTGCACGCATGCCGATTGCATACCCGCAACACATACGCCCATGCCGTCGCATTGCGAAGCGCCGGTTTGCATCGTGCCGCTGCACTTGCCCGCGGCGCATTCGGTTCCGGACGCGTATTTCGCACACGCGCCGGCACCATTGCATTGACCATTTTGTCCGCACGTCGACGGAGGTTGTCCGGCGCATTCACTGTCCGGATCCGTGCCATTCTTGATCGGACCGCAAACGCCGTCGGCGCCTTGGCCTTTCTTCGCCGTCGAACACGCTTCGCAACCGCCATTGCAGGCCGCGTCGCAACACACGCCGTCGACACAGAAGCCAGAACCGCATTCATTCGCCATCATGCACGGCGTCCCGGGTGAACCGACCGGCTGACAAGCCCCGGCCGTG
>WBZU01002076.1_pt1 | contig 14216 bp, 14 predicted proteins | sample 5204311 | NCBI WGS metagenome assembly WBZU01 (sample SAMN12344359, study PRJNA552823) | activated sludge metagenome | biome: Activated sludge suspended growth; feature: Nitrification reactor; material: Wastewater; isolation source: activated sludge from nitrification reactor of wastewater...
ATCCACAATATGTTCCAGCACGCGCGGCCCTGCTAACGAGCCTTCTTTGGTGACATGCCCGATTAGAATCACGGTGATGCCGAGCTGCTTGGCTAAACGCGTAAGCTGCGCCGAGCATTCACGCACTTGCGCCACCGAGCCAGGCGCAGATTGCAGCGCCTCGGAATACACCGTCTGTATGGAGTCGATGACCGCGATATTGGGTTTGTGCGTTTGCAGCGTGGCCAGGATTTTCTCAAGATTGATTTCAGCCAGAAGTTCAACTTCACTGGCATCCAACCCCAGACGCTTGGCACGCATGGCGATTTGCTGCGCCGACTCTTCGCCGCTCACGTAAATGGCTTGTGCAGACTTGCCGAGATGACACAAGACTTGCAGCAACAAGGTGGATTTGCCAATGCCCGGGTCGCCGCCAATCAATATTACGCCGCCTTCCACCAAGCCGCCACCCAGCACGCGATCGAACTCGCTGATGCCCGTGGGTTGGCGTGCGATATCTGCGGCTTTTATCGTACTGAGTTTTTGCAGTTGGCCTGTAGCGGCCAAACCCTCGAATTTATTGGCATAGCGGTTGGTAGATGTACTGCTTTCCTCAATTCCCTCCACCAAAGTATTCCACGCCATACAGCTTGGGCATTGGCCCTGCCATTTGGGCTCGCTGGCGCCGCACTCGGTGCAGGTATAAACGGTTTTAGCTTTTGCCATGCAATTTTACAATGGATAGTCTCTAATAGTTATCTGGCATGTAGCCCGCATTGGCAAAGTTCTCAAAGCGCGTATTTTCGCCAATAAAGGTCAGACGCACGCGGCCAATCGGGCCATTACGCTGTTTGCCGATGATGATTTCTGCCGTACCTTTATCAGCGCTATCAGGGTTATATACTTCGTCGCGATAGATAAACAAAATCAGATCGGCATCCTGCTCAATCGCGCCGGATTCACGCAAATCGCTCATGACCGGACGCTTGTCGGGGCGCTGTTCTACGCTGCGATTTAGCTGTGAAAGCGCGACCACAGGCACATCCAGCTCTTTGGCCAGCGCCTTGAGTGAGCGTGAAATCTCCGAGATTTCCGTTGCGCGATTCTCTCCTTGCTTGCCAGCAGGCGCTGCCATCAATTGCAGATAATCCACTACGATTAACCCAAGTTTACCGGTTTGGCGATGCAGCCTGCGCGCTCTGGCGCGCACATCGAAACTGCTTAACCCCGCGCCTTCATCAATGAAAATGGGCGCTTCGTTAAGCCTGCCCAACGCGGTCGTAAGCTTTTCCCAATCCTCATCCTCAAGCCGTCCCGTACGCATGCGGTGCTGGTCCAATCTGCCAACAGAACCTATCATCCGCATGGCCAACTGGGTTGAGGCCATTTCCATGGAAAACACGGCAACCGGCAAGCCGGTATCCAGCGCGACATTTTCGGCAATATTAAGCGAGAATGCGGTTTTACCCATCGATGGCCGCCCCGCCACAATAATTAAATCGCCACCCTGAAAACCAGAAGTCATTGAATCCAAATCAGAAAAACCAGTTGGAATGCCTGTGACATCGCTTTGATTGTCGCGCGAGAACAACATATCGATGCGTTCCGCCACTTGCGGCAATAATTCTTTAATATCCTGAAACCCCTGGCTGCTGCGCTGGCCGCCTTCGGCAATCTGGAATATTTTCGCTTCTGCTTCATCCAGCAACTGTTGTGCATCGCGCCCATTGGGATTGTAGGCACTATCGGCAATATCAGAGCCTACTACCACCAGCTTACGCATCACTGCACGCTCGCGCACAATTTCGGCATAACGGCGAATATTGGCTGCAGTTGGCGTGTTTTGTGCCAATGCGCCTAAATAAGCAATGCCACCTATGCTGGAAAGTTCAGCTGTGCTTTCCAGAGATTCCGCTACCGTAACAATATCTGCCGGACGGTTATGCTCAATGAGCTTGGAAATGTGCTGAAATATGGTTTTGTGATCGTGTTGATAAAAATCTTGCGCGCTTAAAATATCGGCAATTTTGTCTAAAGCCTCGTTCTCAAGCAGCAAGCCGCCTATCACCGATTGTTCGGCTTCAATGGAATGTGGGGGAAGTTTGAGAGAGTCTAATTGTTCGTCAGCCATGACGAGATTATACCCAACTTAACCTGCAAAGGTTAAACCTGAAAAAACCTACTTTATACTTTGTCGGCTATCCAACAAAAAACATTGTCTGTCGTTTCAAGATAATGGGCTTATTGTTTTTATTTAAATATAATTTGAACGCTTTATAACGACCGTTTCACCAAGCAATTCAGTGAAACTGATCTGAAATACTGGTTATCAACCAACCGCTCAGCCACTTTGGCTTCGGCTTCTGTTAATACGGTACCATTCTCAAAGAAATCGTGCGAAAAATAGACCTCAGCCTCGACTTTACCACCAACATAATGAAATATTACCCGCTCTGGTTCTGGTAGCCCGTCAAGTAGTGGTGATAAGTGAGTTAGCAGAATTTCACGACCAGGCATTCGCTGGGCATTGCTATCATGATCAAGATCATCTTCAGGATCGACATGAACCAACACATCGACCACCTCTGGATGGCTTTTTAGCACACGCCCCCGTGCACGTTCTGCAATGCTGTGCCCTTCTGATACGCTGATACGAGGATCAACCAAAATATGCGCATCCACCAGTGCGCGGTGCGCCATGCGGCGGGTGCGCAGTTCATGCAGATTGACTACACCTGATGTATCAATGAGTGTCTGGCGGATACTGTCCACTTCCTCGATTGAAAGGCCTGCATCTATCAGTTCCTGGAAAGCATCCCAGGCAAACACGATGCCCATACGCACAATCATAAAACCGACCACGATCGCAGCTAAGGAGTCAGCGTAAACAAAACCTAGCAAGTTTCCACCGATGCCGACAGCCACCACCAGCGATGAAGCAGCATCCGACCGGGCATGCCAAGCATTGGCAATGAGCATGGGTGAACGCAATTGCTCGCCCACATGTAGCATGTAGCGAAACAAAGCTTCCTTAGCAACAAGCGCAATACCCGCTACCCAAAGCGCCAACGGGGCAACGGGGGTAAGATGTTCGATATTCTGAAGCTTCATTGCAGCGGCTACCATGATAACGCCGCCTGTTGCTGCAAGGATTGCACCTAATCCAAACGAAGCAGCTGTCTCTACCCTGCCGTGACCGTAAGGATGTCCTTCGTCGGCAGGATTTTTGCTGTGGTAACTCGCCACCAGCACCATAAAATCACATACAAGATCAGACAGCGAGTGCATACCATCTGCAATCAAACTTTGGGAGTGAGCAAAAAAGCCTGCCGCAATCTGCACCAACGTTAGCATGATATTGACAACCACACTGACCCAGGTAGATCGATTAGTCATAGCGTGACGGCGTGGATCATCATAAGAAATATTCACTTGGTCTTGACTGCTCATTTTGTATATTCTTTAATTAGATTTACCGGATTATATGGAATATTCTGGGAAATTGATAAAAATAGTCATCAACTTATCCACTCTCAAACTCGACCAAACTCATAACTCTGAAATGTTCGAGTTTTGCAGGCTTACTCGAAGAGATTAAATAATCAAACTTAAATGAAACTTAAATGAAACTTAAGAAATTTATCTTCAATAAATTTAATGCGCAAGGAAAGTAAACGATCTAAAAAACTAATTTAGATAGATGGCCATAACACTTTGACCAATAGACCAGATCCTGCATCGTTTTCATGCAGCTCTAGTCGTGCGCCATGCAGCTCTGCAATGCGGCGCGCGATAGACAGGCCTAATCCGCTTCCCTCCTCACCGCTGCCAGAAATTCGATAAAATCGCTGCAAAACTTGCTCACGCTCGGTTTCAGGAATACCTGGGCCAGTATCACAAATCTCTAGAGTGACCCCATTGGAATCGCGCAAAGTCAATGTCACATGGCCTCCGGCCGGTGTGTAGCGAATGGCGTTATCGAGCAGATTACGCAATAACAAACCTAGTTGGACATCATCACCAAGCACGCTGCAGGCGGAGCTTTCTTCTAGCGCTATTTCAATCTGTTTTGTATGGGCTAATGGCTCTAAATCGGCCACCACCTTGGCAGCAAGCCCATGCAAATCAACCTGCTTATAGTCCGTTGCAGCTGTTTCCGGATCGACTCTAGCTAGAGTTAGCAATTGCTCAACCAACCGTGTAGATCTATCAACACCTCGCAATACATTGTTTAAAGCAATGCGTCGCTCTGTCTCATCAGTTGAGCGTAAAGCGACTTGAGCTTGAGTTTTGAGCGCAGCAAGCGGAGTGCGCAACTCGTGTGCAGCATCGGCGGTAAAGCGTTGCTCGCCCTCGAAAGCCTGCTGAAGGCGGTCAAACAAATCATTTAAAGCTAGCACTAGCGGTGCGACTTCTTCTGGCACACCAATCATGGCAACCGGTTCCAGGCGATTAGCCGTTCGCCGCTTTATTTCTTGCCTAAGCTGCTGCAAAGGCCGCAACCCAGCACCAACGCCTATCCAAATCAGCAGCGCCAGCACTGGTAAAACAACAAAAGTTGGAAGCAACATTTTGAGTGTAATGTGACGCGCCAGTGATTCTCGCCCAGCTAAAGGTTCAGCAACCTGAATCATAAACTCATGACGCGCGTCCCAGCGAGTAAGCACGCGCCATGACTCGCCGTTCACGATAGTTTCGCTATAACCTTCCTTGTCGCTTGCCATAGCAGTTTCAGGTGCTACAGTAGAGCGCAGCAGCAGATCCTTTTCATCCAAAATCTGAAAAGCTAGCTTCTGTTCATATTCATGAGAAACCAAGACTTCATCATCCTCACGCTCGATGCGCTCATGCAACTCGTGGTGTGTCGTTCCAAGCAGCACTTGTGCTGATTGAGCAAGCTGGGCATCAAACAGACTGTTAATCTCCTCGCGTGATTCAAGGTGTGTGAACCACGCTGCCACCAGCCATGCCATACCCAGCCCAGCAGACAATAGCAAAACAAGGCGTAGACGTAACGAAGTCATGTCTGAGAAGACTCGTTATCAATCACATAACCCACGCCGCGCAACGTACGTATCAATTCTGCACCCAACTTTTTGCGCAAATGATGGACATGCACCTCTACTGAATTGCTCTCGACTTCTTCACCCCAGCCATAGAGGTGTTGTTCCAGTTGATCGCGCGATTGTACGCGACCGACATGCAACAAAAGCTCGTGTAACAAAGTAAACTCTCGAGCTGAAAGCTCAACCGTTCGTCCATTTTTACTGACTTGGCGTGTTGCCGGGTTAAGCTGAATATTACCATGCTGTAATGTTTGTGTTACTTGACCCACACTACGACGTAACAAGGCGTGTAAACGTGCTACCAACTCGTCAAGATCAAAGGGTTTTACCAAATAATCATCAGCGCCGGCATTTAGCCCAGCAACACGATCCAGTACCATATCACGCGCGGTAAGAATCAGAACTGGCACTTTTAAACCACCCCCACGCAACCATTTAAGCAAGTCTGTTCCACTCAACTTGGGCAAACCTAGATCTAGCACTATTACCGCATACTCTTCTGTTTCCAATGCCAGTCTCGCCGCCTGACCATCTTGTGCCCAATCCACGGCGAACCCTGCCTGCTTCAGGCCAGCCCGGACGCCATCGCCCAACAAGGCATCATCTTCTACCAGCAAAACTCTCATACGCTAATATTAGCGCGGAATCTTCACTTGCGATTCAGAAAAATCGCCTTTTTCGGCATTTTTATGACAGGCAATACAATTAGCGGCACTACCGATGCTTTTGCGCTTGAATGTACTGGCAGAAACTTCGTCATGTTTGCTTATAAAATAACGTGTTTCACTGATGCGCAACGGTGCTGCATTGACAGGGATGGACTGATTGATGCGGCTGGAACGGCGGTTATTCTGCTTATCTGCACTGTTCAAAGCAAGAAAGCGAGCAATCTCATCACGCGTAGCCTCATCAAGGCTGGCATTCTCGCCGAAATGTTTATCAAGTCCAGCCATCACTTTATTCCAGGATCTTTCTGGTAATAAGCCAGGATGGTAGAGCATATGGCAGCTACTGCACTCTGTCTTCCATTTAGCATTTGTTACCGGCGGCATCTGGCTGCCACCACCTTCGCCACCACCACTGGCAAGCAATGCACTGGTTGAAGTTACGCTGGTGATAAGTACCAACAATTGCATCCATTTTTTCATGAGTTTTCTCCTTATTTCAGGTTAACTAAATATTGTATGTAATCGCCTTTTTCCTGCGCTGTACAGGCACGCTCCAGCACGTCCTTGCAGTTACGGCTAAACCATTTTTCAACTTTGGCTGCGTCTGTAAAACGCTGCGGATTCACTATCGGCGCCAATGGCTCAATCACTTTGTTAGCACGTGTTTTGCCTTGGTTGCGTGGGTCTGCCGTGTGACAAGTTGAACAGCTCACCTTCTTGCCGTCACTGTGCGTGCGTTCTGCACGAAAGAAGCTTGCACCGCGATCTGCCGAAAAACCAGCAAAGGCAGGATTCTCCTGTTTTGCCTGCACCTCATACTGCTTGAGCAGCTCCGTCGGCGTAGCTGCGAGTACGTTAATGCTGAACAGCAGCCCTACTAAAATGATTGAATTACGCATAATTGTCTCCATGGATTTTATTGGAACTGTCAGTTTGGTTATCATAGGCACGTTCAACCTCATATTTATAGCCAGTCACCATGGCTTGTGCGAGCGGTGCTTTATCTTTTTTTTCGTGCCAGATTAAGGCTGCAATGTGAACAACGATGAAGCCCATCAGTAAATAATAGATAAGCTCATGCGGCTCTTCGAACAACTCTTTCAACCAAGGCATGTCACCAAACCAAATATTGAAAGGTCCAACGCTGTGTTCAACTGCAGCCAGACCAAGACCTGTAATTGCCATTGCAGCAAGCAAGCAGTAAACCAGCAAGTAGGCTCCACTTGCCAGCGTGTCATGACCGAAGCGTGGTTTGGTTTGGAAATTTAGATGGCGCACCGCATCCCACCATGCTGCTGGGTGCCACATATTGGAGAATCTGGCAGAACACGGTCCGACGATACCCCATGCAAGTCGCGCAACAAGTCCAACCACAAGTGCGTAGCCGAGATAGATATGTAGCTGCCACAAAGCATCTTCTCCGGCGCCTTTGCCGAACAAGTCAGATAGCCAGATAGTAGTCATCAGAAACAGAATCGCCAAGCCATTCCACAAGTGAATCAGGCGGAGCAATGCGTCATAGACTTTCGCTCTCCGGTAAGTGAGTATCTCCATTGTTTGCATCCTTTGCTAATAGATTTATGCAAACAATAGATTAAAATTCTTAACACAATCTTAAGGTAAACCAAAATTTCAATGAAAGTTGGCTAATATCAACACCCAATAAAAAAGGCTGCAGAAGCAGCCTTTTTTATTTATTACTAAAGCGAAAAACTAAGCAGCTTCACCAACCACTGTAACAGTGATATCTACCACTACATCATGGTGCAAGGCAATGCTGACAGGGAAATCACCAATCGTTTTCAATGGTCCAGCTGGCAAGCGCACTTCTGATTTAACCACTTCAAAGCCTTTAGCATTCAAGCCTTCAGCAATGTCGATATTGGTGACCGAACCAAACAAGCGGCCATCAACACCGGCTTTTTGTGTCACTGTTAATACATAACCAGCCAATTTTTCACCGCGTGCTTTTGCCACGGTTAAAATATCTGCCTGTTGTTTTTCAAGCTCAGCACGGCGAGCTGCAAATTCGGCTTTATTCGCCTCAGTTGCGCGTTTTGCTTTGCCTTGCGGAATCAAAAAGTTGCGGCCAAAACCGTCTTTTACTTTAACGATGTCGCCCAACACACCTAGATTAGCGACTTTTTCTAATAAAATTACTTGCATATTATTCTCCTTAGCCCTAAAAATTAACCAGGGTGCTTGTCTGTGTATGGTAGCAATGCCAAAAAGCGCGCACGTTTAACCGCTGTCGTGAGCTGGCGTTGATATTTGGCTTTTGTGCCAGTCATACGGGCTGGGATAATTTTTGCGTTTTCTGAAATGAAATCCTTCAGCAAATCCACATCTTTGTAATCTACTTCTTTAATGCCTTCTGCTGAAAAACGGCAGTAACGGCGGCGTTTGTACATTTCTCTTGCCATGATAAAACTCCTAAATATTCTGTATTTCTAACTTTTCAATATGTAATACCAATTGTGTACTTTTTGCACTGCGTTTGGCTAAAAATCCTTTGGCTTTAACACTGGAGCCTGGTTGAATATTTTGCTTTGCAATTTCGCCAATCGCGACCGCGCTCACTTCACATTCCACTTTTCTTTTTAAGCCCGCCTCTGTTTGTTCAGAAACGTGCTGCAATACAAAACTTAACAACGGGATGCCTGCCGGTGTGTAGCGTATTGGCTCTAAGCTGATCACCACGCCACTTAACAGCAGACTGTTCAATTATTATGCTGCCGCAACCTCAGCTGCAGCCGCCACTGGCGCTTCGTCTTTGCTCAATACTGATTTGGATTTTTCTTCTTTCATCATTGGGCTAGGCGCAGTCACAGCAGTTTTGGTGCTCATGGTTAAGTGACGCAAAACGGCATCATTGAACTTGAAGCCATGCTCAAGCTCAGCCAGCGTTTCCAGGCTGCACTCAATGTTCATTAACACGTAATGAGCTTTGTGGATTTTTTGAATCTGGTAAGCCAGTTGACGACGGCCCCAGTCCTCTAAACGGTGTATTGTTCCGCCGCTGGCAGTGATCAGCGTACGGTAACGCTCAATCATCGCAGGCACTTGCTCGCTCTGGTCCGGATGGACGATAAAGACTACTTCGTAATGTCGCATGAAATCTCCTTGTGGTTAAAGCCACCCGCTATGCGTCGCGGTGTGGCAAGGTTTGAAAGCGCGTGATTATAGTGAAATTATGTTAATTAATCAAATAATTATTTATATATGGTAGCCCTTGTCAGACATTAATATCAGGAACCTCTGCCCCGTAGAATTTAACTTTTAGTTTTTTAAGCTGGTCTCTAAACTCTGCCGCTTTTTCAAATTCCAAGTTTTTTGCCGCATCGTGCATGGCTTTTTCCAGGCGTTTCATTTCTTTGAGTATTTGTTTTTCACTCAAACTCTCGTAATTGGCCTGATCTTGCGCGGCTTTGCGTTCGCGCTTGCCTTCTTCCACATCATACACGCCATCAATTATGTCTTTTACACGTTTGATAATGCCTTTAGGTGTAATGCCATGTGCCTCGTTGAACGCTATTTGCACGCCACGGCGACGGTTTGTCTCATCAATCGCCAGTTTCATGCTGCGCGTAATGCTGTTACCGTAAAAAATCACCTTGCCGTTCAAATTACGTGCAGCACGGCCTGCAGTTTGAATCAGGCTACGCTCCGAGCGCAAAAAGCCCTCTTTATCGGCATCCAGCACGGCAACCAGCGACACCTCCGGGATATCCAAACCCTCACGCAGCAGGTTGATGCCCACCAGCACATCAAACTCACCCAGCCTTAAGTCACGAATAATCTCGACGCGCTCAACTGTATCAATATCGCTATGCAAATAGCGCACTTTCACACCATGCTCGGCCAGATAATCGGTTAAGTCTTCCGCCATGCGCTTAGTTAAAGTGGTTGCTAGCACGCGCTCGCCCACAACCACGCGCTGCTTAATCTCTCCCAACAAATCATCCACTTGCGTATCAGCTGGTTTCACGATGATTTCTGGGTCAATCAAGCCGGTTGGTCGCGCAATCATCTCCACCACTTGTTGCTGATGGGCTTTTTCATATTCCGCAGGCGTCGCCGAGATGAACACGCATTGGCGCATGATGCGCTCGAACTCTTCAAATTTAAGCGGGCGATTGTCCAGCGCAGAAGGAAGCCGCCAACCGTAGTCCACCAGATTGGTCTTGCGCGACCAGTCGCCTTTGTACATACCGCCGATTTGCGGCACGGTAACGTGACTTTCGTCAATGATCATCAGCGCGTTATCGGGCAAATAATCAATCAGCGTGGGTGGCGGGTCGCCCGCATTGCGGCCAGACAAATGCCTTGAGTAGTTCTCGATACCTTTGCAAAAGCCGATTTCGTTGAGCATCTCCAGGTCAAATCGCGTGCGCTGCTCGATACGCTGCGCTTCAACCAGTTTATTTTCTTTGATGTACCAGGCCACACGGTCTCTCAGCTCGGTTTTAATCTTTTCTATCGCCTTGATTGTGGTCTCACGCGATGTTACGTAATGACTTGAAGGATATATTGTAAATCTTTGTATTTTATTAAATATTTGTCCAGTCAAAGGGTCGAATAAAGTAATGGAATCGACCTCGTCATCGAACAAACTGAGCCGCACCGCAGTTTCGTTATTTTCGGCGGGAAAGATATCAATCACATCGCCACGCACACGAAAACTGCCGCGGCTAAAATCAAAATCATTACGGTCGTACTGCATGCCAACCAGGCGCCGTATGGCATCCTCCCTGCTGAGTTTATCGCCCTGCTTCAAATGCAGCACCATGCTGTGATAGTCAGTCGGGTCGCCTATACCGTAAATTGCCGATACGCTGGCAACGATAATACTATCTTCGCGCTCCAGCAGCGCTTTGGTAGCCGAAAGCCGCATCTGTTCGATGTGCTCGTTAATGCTGGAGTCTTTTTCGATAAACAAATCGCGCGAGGGCACGTAGGCCTCGGGCTGGTAATAATCGTAATAACTGACGAAATATTCCACCGCATTATTGGGGAAAAACTCGCGAAACTCGCTGTATAGCTGGGCAGCAAGCGTTTTATTGGGTGCCATTACGATGGCTGGGCGACCCAATCTGGCAATGACATTGGCCATAGTGAACGTCTTGCCCGAGCCAGTCACGCCAAGCAAAGTTTGAAACTTCATACCCTGCTCAATGCCCTGCGTCAGCTTTTCTATGGCCACAGGCTGGTCACCGGCGGGCGGAAACGGCTGGTACAACTGATATTTACTATTGGGAAAAGTGACAAACACGTTTATGCAACCATTAAATCAACTAGTAATTTTAACAGGCTTTGCAATTTCATTTAGCAAGTAATTACTGAGAACTTTGCGCTAAAATTTTAGTCACTCGTGAAAGAATAGTTTTTGGAGATTTTTATGCGCATGTTCATGCTAGCCGTTGCTTTATTGTCAGCCATACAGCCTGTTTTTGCAATGGACAAAGAAAAATTACTCGGCGCCTATTTTGGGGTGGTACTCATACGCGGCTTCAATCCAACCGGCGGCTTGGCATACGGCTCTGGCGTGGTGGTGGGTGAAAATAAAGTCATCACCAATTGTCATGTGTTTCGAACCACCAAAGAGCCGTGGATCTCGCGTGGTGAAGACACCTACTCCATCAATTCCGTGAAAGCCGATGTGTGGCACGATTTGTGTTTAGTGACTACCAGCCCGCTGCCGTTCAAGCCTGTACAACTAGGTAAAAGCGTGGAACTGAAACGCGGTCAGGAGCTTGTTGCATTTGGCCACTCCAACGGCGTGCCTGCGCCGCTTACCTCTAGCGGCAACGTTAAGGCCCTGTACAATGACGACACAGGCAAAGTAATTCGCAGTACTGCCAAATTCAGCATGGGCGCCAGCGGCAGCGGCCTGTTTGATATGGACGGTAAACTGGTTGGCATCAACACTTTTAAAACCGCTGGACGCGCAGGCAGCATTCACTTTGCCTTGCCGATTGAATGGCTGGAAAAACTAGATAAACAAGCCGAAATTTCCACCTTTCCTATTTCTGGCAAAGCGCTTTGGGAAGAAGACGAAGACAAAAAACCATTCTACATGCAGGCCGCCGTGCCTGAATCGCGCCAAGACTGGCCAAAACTGACCCTGGTGGCAGAAAGATGGACCGAGGCAGAACCAGATAATACCGAGGCTTGGTATGCATTGGGCCTGGCACTGGAAAATATGGGCAATACTGAGCTTGCTGAAAAATCTTATAAACAATCCGTAACTCTCGATACCGGGAATTTTGATGCGCTCATCAGGCTGGGTGCACTGGCCAAGGCACGTGGCGATGCTGCAGAAATGCACCGCATACAAATCGCACTGACCGTTATCGACAAAGATGTAGCCTCGGAATACAGCCAGATGATGGGCTGTAGTGCGGAGTGCTAAACCGCGCGCGTTACTTTTAGTTTCCGAAATTCAGGTTTTTTGCGTAAAATAATGTTTTAAATACAAAAAACCCAGTTTCAAGACTAAACCCAAGGACGTTATTTTGAGCAACCCCGCATCAAGCGTGTTATCGCACCGTGTTTTATCCATTAAAGAATCCCCGACCCTTGCCATTACAGCAAAAGCGGCTAAGTATAAGGCTGAAGGCCGCCCTATCATCGGCCTGGCTGCTGGTGAGCCCGATTTTGATACACCGCAACACATTAAAGATGCAGCCAAAGCGGCGATTGATGCCGGCTATACCAAATACACGCCTGTGAGCGGCATCCCCAGCCTTAAAAAAGCTATCGTTAACAAATTTAAAAATGAAAATGGCTTTGATTACACCGTCAACGAAGTCATCGTGGGTGTGGGTGGCAAACAAACCATATTTAACCTATGCTTGGCCGTGCTAAATAAAGGCGACGAAGTGATTATCCCTGCGCCATATTGGGTATCCTACGCTGATATCGCCATGGTAGCCGAAGCCGTGCCGGTGATTATCGATTGTGGAATTGAGCAAGGCTTCAAGCTGCTGCCAGCGCAATTAGAGGCCGCGATCACACCCAAAACCAAATTGGTGATGTTCAACTCCCCTTCTAACCCTACCGGCGCGGTATATGGCCTCGACGAACTCAAAGCCTTGGGCGAAGTGCTACTTAAATATCCTCACGTTATGGTGGCCACGGATGACATGTACGAACATGTGAACTTAACCGGTAACAAGTTCTACAACATCCTCAACGCAGCTCCCGGCTTAAAAGACCGTTGCATCGTACTTAACGGCGTTTCTAAGGCGTATTCCATGACGGGTTGGCGCATCGGCTATGCGGCGGGCCCAGCTCACATCATCAAAGCCATGGAAATCCTGCAAAGCCAATCCACCAGCAACGCGACTTCCATCTCGCAATATGCTGCCGAAGCCGCATTAAGTGGCCCGCAAGAGTGCATTAAACCAATGGTGGCAGCCTTTAAGGAGCGGCACAAGTATGTGGTTGACCGCTTTAATGCCATGCCTGGCTTAAGCTGCCTGATGGCCGGCGGCGCGTTTTATGCTTTCCCCGATGCGCGCGTGGCCATTGCCAACTTGCATAAAGCGGGCAAGATCAGTGCGGCGACTGATATGGCGCTGGCAGAATACCTGCTTGAAAAATTCGATGTTGCAGTTGTTCCAGGCTCTGCATTTGGTGCAGAAGGCTATTTCCGCATCTCGTTCGCCACTTCTATGGATAACTTACGCAATGCGCTTGATAGGATTGAAAAAGCACTTAAATAATTTTAAGGAAATAATTACTCACCACCTCCAAACAGGCCTTTAAGCTTATCCAGCGCACCTCCTGCCTTTACGCCCAAGCCAGTTCCCATGCCTGGACCTAAAACGGCCGTACCAGCAACGGCTCCTGCTAATGCGGCTTTTGATGGCAATACCACTGGATTACTCACAGTGCCGGAAACCTCCAAAGGAATCGCGGCCAAGCTCACGCTACGCTTAACCTCTACCTCCACCGTTCCGTTTAATTCTTTTTTGGGATTTATTTTAATTTGCCCGGCCGCGGCCAATAAGCCGGAGCTGATTTTAAGCTCGCGCAAATGATATTGCTTGCCGGAAACATTCAATACCCCGGAGAATTCTTCAAATTCTGTTTCTCCACCCCGCTGTCCTTGTTTTAACAATAAGCTTGCTGCCTTAACTAAATCCACGCCGTGCAGCACGCCTTTTTTCACATTAAATCGAAAATCTGCACGCAGGTGATCCACCAACTGACCCGCTTCTTTTGCACTGGCTGAGAAATTACCATCGCCGAATAAGTGCCCGCTCAAATATGTTGATTTACTGATCATGCTGGTAGGCTCTTTCACGGACAAACTTTCTACTTTTAATTTCCCGCTCGCGCGCCAATTCGCCTTCCCCTTGTTCTCTTGCCATGAAAGCGCCGCGTTGCCTGTTAATTTGCCTTGGTAAAGCCCTATATCAATGTTGGACATCTCAAGTCTGCTGCCTTTAAGGTGCATTTCTAATGTGGCTTTATCAATCAACAAAGGCAGGCCTGT
>WBZU01002078.1_pt1 | contig 14205 bp, 17 predicted proteins | sample 5204311 | NCBI WGS metagenome assembly WBZU01 (sample SAMN12344359, study PRJNA552823) | activated sludge metagenome | biome: Activated sludge suspended growth; feature: Nitrification reactor; material: Wastewater; isolation source: activated sludge from nitrification reactor of wastewater...
GTCTTCCCAATGGCCCATCTGGGCCTTGAGCAGTGATTCGTTCTGGAAGGCCGCGTAGTGCATCGAAGCGAACGTGTGGCGCAACACATCCGCAGGCCACGGCCCGCGCGTCACAGGCACCTTGGCAGCTTCACGGAAGCCCGCGCTATGACCCTTTGTCTTGTCACTGCCGACAGCCCAGCCGCACGCCCGACGAAAGGTTCGCCAGCGCTCGGCCCAATACTTCGCGTTGCAGACTTTCGGAGTTGGCAGCGTGATCGTTCTCAGCCAGGCGATGCCGTTGCCACTGATGTCCACCACGCGACGCGATCCCGTCTTTGCCGTGCCACCAGCGACGATCACAGTCTTCTCATCGAGGTTGATAAAGGCCGTCTGCAGCCGCTCAATTTCGGCCGGCCGAATGCCGCAAAACATCGCCAGCACGATGTAGGTCATCATCTCCGCGTTGCCTCGCGCTGCATCGAGCAGCGCACGTGCATCGTCCAGCTTCAGCGTCGCGATCTCATCGTCAGGCAACTCGACTTTGCTGATGCCAGCGCACGGATTGTGCGCTGCGTAGCCTTCACTCTTCGCCCATCCAAACATCGCGCTCACGTCACCCATGTAGTTGTTGCGCGTCTTCGGAGCCCAGCCGCCTGACCGCAGCCAGGCTTGCACCTCAGCTCGTGTCAGCTCCGCAGCGGAGGTCAGTGGATACGCACGCGCCAAGGCTCCAAGCGACACATTGAGCTGGCGCACATAGCGCTCCGACCGTGCGCTCTCTTCGCGAGATGTCACGAACCGAGTGACCAGCTCAGGCACCAGCACCACTTCCTTCACCGTCGTCGCGTGTTTCAGGTAGTAGTCCGCAGCCTCAATCAAAGACGCACCGACCGCCGCCAGCTTGTCGCGGGCAACGATTACATCCGACATCTCGACGGCGGTCAAAGCGAACGCCCGCTCGCCATGTCTCGCCCTGGCTTTTTTTGCATTCGCAATCCGCTGCTCGGCTTCTTTCTTCGTGTTGTAGGCGATCTGCACGCGCTTCCCATCGATCACACCCAGATCAGCCTGGTAAGCGACCTTGCCGGAAGCATAGGTTCGGACACGCACTTTCACGCCGAAAGCCTAACGGCGAGTCACGCCCCGCGTCACGTCTTTTTTGTCTCTCGCTGTCTTTCTCTGTCTATCCCTTGCCCGTCCCATCAGGGATGGCTTGCCTCTCAATGTGCCCGAGACAGGACTCGAACTCAATTCGTGCCCTTGATTTATCGAGGCTCAGGAGCCGCGTCACGCGGGCGTCACCTTTCCCACGGTTCCAGGTAGGGCAGCCCCACGGCCTCAAAGACATAGCTCTCAGTGCCGCAGTGAATGAAGCCATTCGGTGTCGTGAAGCCATCTCCATACGGATTCCACTTCCAACCTCGGCGCTTGGCTTCGGTGGCGATGCGCGTGTTGCTCTCAGCCGGTCCTGTGCGGCAGACGAGGTAATTGTGCCAGCAGGTGGCATCCGTGGCGAAGAGATCGACGGGGATGCCGGTAGGCACGTGGACGGCGAGCTTGTTCTTCGCTCCCCACATTTCGGAGCCGTTGACGTTCGTGCGTTTCGCGAGTTGCCCACAGGCGAGCAGGCGGGCTATGCACTCGTCAGTGACATTGACCTGGCCTTCGCTGATGAGGTCGATCTGTCGCGTCTCGAATCGCGGGATGTAGAGAAGCTCAATGTCTCCCACGTGCGGCTTCTCCCGGCGGATGCTGCCCGCGATGATGATGCGCTCGCAGTGAGGAGAGAGAGCCTCTCTCAACGTCTCGGCGATGATCAAGGCTTCCCTCCAAGGCCATCGATGTTTGTCGCTCATATCGAGTGCGGATAGTCGATGTCGAAGAATCCCTGTTTGCCAGGGTATGCGAAAAACTCCAAGGGCTTCACATTGCGCAGCACGAAGCCGTATGGCCCCGCAAACCACGGGCTGTCTGACCCGCTCACACAATCGACGATCTCCGCGATGCCGATCACTCCCCTGCGCGGCAGCTCGTCATTCATCCAATCCTTCCAATCGCGATCCGATCCTTCCGCCGACATGATCCAGTCTAACGGCAAGTGCAGCCCGCTGCGCGATCTGGTGAAGCTATAGGCGGACAGGTAGCCCACCTCATCGTGCGCCGTGCCCGCGTGAATGAGCAGCGGTCCGCGATAGGATGTGCGCCACGTGCGATTCTCAATGTCCTTGCCGCAGTGAACGATCATGCTTGCCCATGGCTGCCTGATGGTGATCGCTCTCATGGCAGCATGCGAATGAATTTCCGCGCGAGACTGCGCGGGCGCGTCTTGGCAAACACGCCGCCGCCATCGCGACTGCCTTCGCCGTTGGTGTTGCCCTCGATCGTGTGAATGAGTGAGCCTTCATCCGTGACGAGGATGCCGACGTGCGAAAAGTCGAAGGTGACGATGTCGCCGGTGTGCAGCACGTTCGACGGTGAGTCATCGAGCACGATCATCTGATGGGCTGCTGCCCATTCGTGGAAGCCATAGGCCGCTGCGGTTTTCGGTCTCCATGCTTCAGCATGATCGGGACTGCGAAGGTTCAGCGCGGCGCGCACGTCGGCGCTCTTGAGCCACTCTTTCACGCACCAGCACACGAACGCCGCGCACCAGGGCCAGCCAGTGCCGCCGAGCGATGTCGATGCCTGATACTGCCCGACGCGCTTGCCGGTGTTGCTGGTGCCGATCTCGATCGTGCCTATCTCCTTGCGCGCAATCTCGATGAGTTTCTGGCGAAGCGGAAAGGTGCTCATGCTGCCACACTGATGTCAATCCTTCCCAGGCGGCCCATACGTGAGCCCCAGGCACCGACCAGCGTCCACCAGCGCTATCCTCAGGCTGTGTGGAGTGATCTTCTCACTGCCATCGTGCTTGATCAGCGCATCGGTGCGCGCGCTCTCGATCACGCCCGAGAGATACGCAGCTGCAATTTCATCGAGCGCTTCGTCGTCCAGATTCTTGCCAGCTCTCTCGGCTCGTTGCAGTTGCAACGTCATCGCTCTCACCCATTGCCGGGCCAGCGGCGACAGGTTTGCCAGTTCACTATCCGTCAAGGCGTGCTTCATAAAACGTTGCCTGGAGTCGGCAGCCTCCAGGCAGATTCACGAGCTGCCGCTCGGGACGATCATCAGGCTGTGCACTTGCCATTACCTTCACGGGGCGCGCAGGAAATGGCCTGCTCTGCCTTGCTCCGTTACTGCCTTGGCCGTCAGTTGACCGTCCGTCTATGGGGTGGGGTAAGCTGGGGTTAGGGTTGCACGTTGCGGGCAGCCTTGTCATCGCGCACATCGGCGACGACTGCAGCGAGCTTCGCGGCCTGGTCGCCGTCGAGTTGCACGACGGTGCCGTCCTTGAGGGCAACAGTGCAGCTTGGCTCAATGAGAATCGCGACAACTGCGAGCGTAAGAAGGCGAAGTGTTTTCATGGCGTCTCATTCGCAGTGTCAAATATCCACTCCGCGCGGGCATCGACGCGCATGTGAATCCAGGCGCTGTAGCCAGCGAGCAGCGCGGCTCCAGTGAGCACGAGGCCGAGCAAGAGAATGCCGAGCAGGTCTTTCATTTCAGTTGCGTCCACCACGAGAAGGGACGCTGAAAATCGCCGTTGTGATGACGGCTGACGTCCTCGAAACCGATGATCGTGGCACCGCGCTGTTGCGCTTCACGCGCGCGCTGCCGCCATGTCTGCGCGGTGGCGAACAAGATCACGCAGGGGCCTTTGCACTTCGTCCAGCCGTTGCGCGGCGGATCATCTTCGTAGTCACAAACCGCGAAGCCTGAGGTGCGCAGCCAATGCCCAGACGGCACGGTGTCTCCGGCATTCGCGAAACTGCGACCTTTGGTGCCCCAGGAGACACCGCCGACCAGCGCGCGGATGCATGGCTGATCCGAGAAACAGTCGTCCAGCCAATAATCCACGATGCCGTATAGCGTGTGCCATAGTTCCCGCTCTCGATTGATCTGGGCGACGTTCTTCACCGTCCAGTTGTCACCACGCCAGGTCACCAGGTCGATGTAGCCAACGAGGCGCAAGTTCCGCAGCGCCCGCGCCTTCGTGACGTGCGCGCCGTAGGCGATGTCGCGCTGCGCACCAGGCCCATCGGCAGGATTGAGCACTTCGACCACGGCACGCGTCCTGCCGAGTTCGAGCGCGGGAGCCAGCATGGATTGATCGTAAGCACACCAAAGCAATGCCGCTTCTCCTGCCCTTCCACACCGCGCGATGCCGCACAGGGCGGCGATGATCGCGCATACGATGGCGATGCGTTTCACGCGTCGCTCGACAAGGTCGAGGCGTTCACCAGGCAGCTTGAGCTTGCTCATGCCAGCCGGGCGGTGTCAATGCTCGCCCGGCTTGCCTGCGCGCAAGCGATCGTCCACGATCGCGCGGGTCACGCCCTTGAAGTAGTCCGTTTGTTCTTGCGTCAAGTTCGCGACGCGATCCATCGCTTCGCGTTGCTGGTGGAGGGCCGCGAGAAGCTTGTCCTCGCGCTGTTGTGCGCTCTCCAGATGCTTTTCCGCGTCCCGAGCTCGCTCCTGCTTATGCTCCTCCTGCTGCTTCAGCAACAGGCGCACGGTAAAGACCAGCGACACGATCAGCGCAGCCTTCAGTCCAATGTCCTCGTAGGAACCCGGAGCCGCTGCGGCATCGGCGAGCATCAGCGCGATCATGCAGGTGCAGGCGGCGAAAAGCTTGAACTTGCTGGCGACGAGAGCGGCTTCGGTGATCATGGCTTCAATTCCAAGGTTCACGCCAACACGGTGACCGTGCCATCCTCGTTAGCCCGCCAGTCGCCCGCGAGCGCCAGCACTTCCTGCTTGAGCAATACAATGCCGGCGGCGGCTTGGTATTGCAGCACGATCAGCGTGAGCGCGCGGCTCATCTCCATCGCCGCGGCGGCGCTGGTGCCATACTGGTCGAGGAACTCCTGTGCCGTGTGCTCAGGATCATCCCAGCACTGGCGGATGTTGGCTTCGACCTGTGCAGCGGCGGAACGGACGAATGCCAGATTGGAGGCTTTGTTTGCGTTGGCTACGTCAACGACGTGCGCATTTGTGGCAGGCGGTGGGGGAAGCAAAGACATAATGTTGGTTGCGATTGCTTGTTATTCTTGAATGGCGAGGATCTTGTAGCGCGTGCCGTTGATGTAGATCGTGATCTTGTTTGTGCTTGCGGCGGCGGCAGCCGCTTCCACCGTGGCCGCTGGCATGTCGATGTGGCCATCGTTCCGCGCTTCCAGCACGGTGCGCATCGTATTGGCCGTGCTGCCTGAAGCCCCTGCGGGCGCAGTTTGAATGACCACTTTTCCGCTGCCGCCGGTGCCGGTGCCTCTGCCCGACTGCAATACGAGATTCGCGCCCGCGATGTTGGTGCCGACGCCATCCGGTGCCTTGAATGTCTGCGCCACCGGCGTGGCAGAGTCAGACCCAAGCTGCATGATGGCGGCGCCTTCGGCCGTGAAGAACGTGGCATCGCCTGCGATAGCCGATGAGGATGAGGAACTGAATCCCATCATCCCCGTGCTGCGGATACGGAGTCCGGGTAAACTATTCCAGCTCGCGCCACAAAGCTGAAATGTCGCTCCACTAGTGTCCTGCAAATAGTAGCTGGTGCTCAGTTGAATGTTCGTGGAGGCATTCAGCGCTGCCACCTGCAAATTACCGAGAGCACTACCTGCTGAATTAGTGACCGCGAGTCCGTAGCCGGTTGTGTAGCGCAGGGCGGCGCTGGTTCCAAAAGTCAGTTGCGGCACCGTGCTCGCAAAGTTTCCCGAGCCCGCAATACTCTCCACTACCAAATTCGCGGATGCCCCCGTGACGGTGATGCCGGTGGTGAATGTCGGCGACGTGGCGAGCGCGAGCTGCGTGCCGCTGCCGCTTGTCGTCATCTCCCCGAGCGTGCCGCCGTTGTCGTAGAGCACACGGCCACTTGTGCCGCTGGTGATGCTCGTGGTGCCGATGGTCAAGCCCCCGCCAGCGGGTGCGCTACTCACCCAGGCTGATCCGTTGCTCGTGAGCACGTTGCCGCTTGTGCCGGGCGCGAGCGCGTTGATCGCCGTGGTGCCCGCGCCGATCAGAACATAGCCAGCCGCGAGAGATGTGTTGCCAGTGCCACCCTTCGCGACGGTGATCGTGTTGGCATTCCAAGTGCCTGTGACCACGGTGCCGAGTTGCGTGATGCTCGTGCTTCCGCTGTAGGGCGCGAAGGCTCCGGTGCTGAGCGTGGTAATGCCGCCGTTGCCGTCAAACTTCAGCAGATCGCTGCCCGATGGCGTGACCCAAACGGCTGTTGATGGACCGGATGCCGCCCGCTTCTGGAACAGGTAGTCGCCGGTGCTTTGAGCAAGGGCGGACAGGCTAACAAAAACTGACAGGCAAATGAGCGAGCGAAGAATCATAAGGCATTGATGGGGAAAACTGATCCGAGGTAGTTGTCGGAATTGTCGTAGAGATCGAGCCGCGCGCCGCCATCGGCGGCGATGAATCGCAGCGTGCCGGACATGTCCGGGAGATCGTTCATCGTGGCCAAGTCGACGCCGTCCAACTTCGCGGATGTCGTGAATTCTGGCCGGTCGCTCGGTGCCTTGCCATCGAGTTCGGTTTGCAGGTCCGTGACATCGCCGATGACGTGCTGATGATCTGCCGCTGCCTTGCCATCGAGTTCGGTTTGCAGGTCCGTTTGGTCTGCGAGCGTGCCATCGATCTCGCCCCATACCCCGCCGCCGCCGCCATCGAAGTCGATAATCTGCGTGTCGTCATCTTTGGTGAAGGCGCTGCTGAAGCGGGCCTTCAGCCGCTGCCAAAAGCTCAATGCTGCTACAGGCACTGCATCGGTGTCGCGCTCGACATCATTGTTGATGGCGATGCGAAGATCAGGTGAGCTGCGCGGCTTCGCCAATTCCGAGGCATGATACACGATCTCACCCACCGCTTCCAGCGCGGGCGAGGTGGAGTCGAGCGCGTCGATCGCAGCCAGCAATTCCTCGCCATCCGTGTTCAGTTCGGCGGTGTAGACATTGCCTTCGTTTTCCCATGCGTCATCCGCTACGGCGATCAGTGGATCAGCGGATCGGGCTGCACTGCGAGCCTTCACCACGAAAGTGAGCGTCTCGCCAGGCTGCAGCTCATAAGCCTCGCCGTCCTGTTTGAGCGTGACTTCGATTTGCTCCTCATCCCCGCGCCGCAGAAACTGCACGCCGATCGGCGAGGTGGATCGGGTGGCAATGTCGAAGGTATATCGCAGCATCGCAACGCGGAGCGTGTCAAACTGCCGCCCACTTCCGCAGCGGGCAAAACGAGGCCGCCAGCTTGTGCTTCGCGGGCATGTAGCAGTTGCAGCCGCCCTGCGCGCGATCGCACTTGCCGCTTGGCAGCAGCAACGGGCAGTCGCTGCAGATGGCCCAGCGCGCCGCGATCACTTGGGCAGGCGCGTGGATGGACTTGCCCTGCGCGACCCGCGTCGCGGTGCCTGCCACGACACGCGCGGCATCCGCAACCTGTTTTACGGATGGCACGCCGTTGCTGGCGATGGCTTTCAAGACACCGCCTGCTTCACGCAGTTGTTGAGCCGTCATCATAGTGATACGCAGTTGCCAAAGCCGTCGTCGACGTAGCCGGAATCGCATACGCAGACGTGTGACTCATCGACGTGCGCGTGCTCGCCACACGTCGGCTCTTCGACGCAGTCGCCGCCGTCGTCATAGTAGCCGGAATCACACACGCAATCCGTCCCGTCACGATGCGCATGCGCACCGCACTCAGCCAGGCAGTTGCCGTCGATCTCTTCGTAGCCGGAGTCGCAGACGCAGGATCCCGCTTCGCGATGCTGGTGCTCGCCACAGACCGGCACGCAGATGCCTTCGTAGATTTCGTAGCCTTCATCGCAGACGCACTGGTCGAGTTCTTCGTCGTAGTGCGCATGATCGCTGCAGCTCGGAATGCTGATGCAGTTGCCGCTGCCATCATCCGTGTAGCCGTCATCGCAGACGCAGGCATCGGTGCCGACATCGTAGTGCGCATTCGCCGGGCACGTGGGATCTTCGACGCACGTGCCTTCCTCGTCGTGATAGCCGTCATCGCACACACAGGCATCGGTGCCTTCGTCGTAGTGCTCGTGGGCGTCGCACGTTGGATCTTCCACGCAAGTGCCGGCATCATCATGGTAGCCGTCATCGCACACGCAAGCATCGGAGCCTTCGTCGTAGTGCTCGTGCGCATCACACGTTGGATCTTCCACGCAATCGCCGGATTCATCGCGATGGTAGCCCTCATCACACTCGCACACGTTCGACGTGTAGTTGTAGGCCTCGTTGTCGCCGTCGCATTCCGGACGGCAGCCAGGCGGGTTGCGCCCTTCGTCATAGACCTGACCATCCGGGCAGCTGGTGTCGGAGACGCATTCCTCGAGTTCGGCATCCCAGTGGTAGCCCTCTTCGCAATCGCCCGGCTGATACGGTTCGGGGCGCGGCTTCGGTCCCAGTTCAAACGGCGGCGGTGGGGGAAGCGAGTCCACGCACTGCGGCTCCCAGTGCGTGCTAAGAATGCCGCTGTCGCCCTGACAGGTGTCATACGGCGCATGCGCGGTGACGCGCAGCCCAAGCATGGAGCCCGCATTGCGCGTCTGATCGGGAACGATGAAGTCTTTGGTGTCGCCGTGCTTCAGGTAGCCCTGCCAATGAATAGCCCCGAGCCAGGTGATCTTCGTGAGGAAGTAGGTATTTGAGGGATAGGCCGGGGCTTGAAGATTGACCGACCCGAGCCAGCCTTGCGTGACAATGGCTTCCTCGACGCAGGTGCCGTTGTCGTGCGTTTTTTCGACCTCGACATCGAGCTGGATGGTCGGGCACAAACCATCCGGAACGCAGGCAGCGAGACTGGAATCCCAATGCTCGCCCGCCGCGCAGGATCCGCGCGAACCGCCATCGCCACCGCCGCCGCCGCCTCCTCCTCCGCCACCGCCACTGCCGCCACCGCCACCCGTGCTGCCAGGGATGCCTGATGTGCCACCGCCCGCGCCGCCGCCGCTGCTTTTTCCCGTGGTGCCTCCGGCATCGGGCTGCGTGGGGCCGGCCGTCAGTGTGATGGGCACGCAGGCCTTTGCCTGCCCGGCAAAAGAGCCACTGCCGCAGTTGGCTGTCGGCGTTTGTTCGGTGCATCCGCACGCGGATGCAGAGGGCGCGGAGGATGCGCACTCCGCCACGCCTTTGCGCGCATTGGGCGCATTGAGATCGAAGAGCACCGGCTCAACGACCGGCGTCGTCGTGCTCGGAAAGGGCGGCACCAGCATTGTGGCCGCGATGGCTTCGCAATCGCACTCCGCAGAGGCTGCGCAGCCCGGGGCATCCGTCGTCCAGTCCAGCGCGGTCAGGTCCGCGAACTTGAAGTCATCCGCTGTCACCACACGGGAGACATTCACCGCTTTGCCCGACACGAGCTGCCAGGTGTGGTAGAACCAGAGCCCGCCTTCGAAGGTAATCCAGGCGAGGTTCGTTCCTGAACTGGAGACGAGCGCCGTGGTGAAGGGAAACGTGGTCGCGGTTTTCAGCACGGGCACGCCGTCCCATCCGGAGCGGCGGATGGCGAGGCCGCGCTGCATCGCGTAGTGCGCGGCGAGCGGAAAATGCATCAAGCGTGGCAGGCCCATAAAAAGGAGAGGTCAGGCATCCGGAGCTTTCGCCACGTGCACGTTCATCGGCATCGACGCCCGCGAGAGCGGCAGCGTGGTGTTGGGATCGTTGTCCACGATGGGATACCAGTTCAGCTTCACCTGCAGCAGCAGCGCCGCCACGAGGTCCTGGCCAATCAGATTGGTCTCGACCAATTCCGCGACGGCAGGATCGGTCAGATCGAGAATGACTTGATACGACCACGCTCCATCTGAGCCGCGAATGCCTGGCTGCATGTCGATGACCTTCACGCCCGGCTCATCGGGATCGCGCCGCAACCAGGCTTCGATCAGTCCGAGATAAGGCAGGCGGCGATTCACGTCGCCCTCTTGCAAACGGAACGCGATCAGCGTTTTCGTTCCGGCGGTGAGGCGCAAGGCCACATCCTGCGACGCGACCGGATTGTAAACGATCTCGGTGTTGAGATCATACACGAGCACGGTTGCGCCTTCCGTGACATCCTGCTGCGGTGCGGACATGACGCCAAAGGGCACGAGTAGCCAGGCGCTCCAGTCGCTCGCTCCGGATCCGCGCGCCGCGATGCGTGCATTCATGGCACCCACCTTTGTTGGCGTGCCGCTGATGCGTCCCGTGGTCGCATCGATTGTGATGCCAGTCGGCAGGCTCTCCGCCTTCCAGATCGTGCCCGTGGTCGCGAGCGTGCCCGCGGCAACAGCGATGCTGGTCTCGTAGGGCTGTCCGATGAACAGGTAATTGATGGAGGTGATCTTCGAGAGCGTGGGGATGGCCATGACTTAGAGCGATGTGGATTTGACGATGCTGACGAGTCCGCGCTTGTCCGAGATGCCGCCATTCGCGGCGATGTCGGCATTCAATCCGCGCAGGGCGATGATGCCGCGCGGATCGAGCACGCTGTTGAGCGTATCGAAGCCAGTCAGCCGCGCACGAAAGGCGATGGGAAAGGCACTCGTGATCGCAGCATCCGAAGCGGCCGTGGTGGAATACTTCGTTTGCAGCGTCGCGAAGGATTCCGAGAGGCGGGAAGCTTTGATACCAAACGAATGCACCTGCGGAATGTGTGTGATGTCCAGGCGCTGTGTGAGCAGTGGCGTCGCTTGCCAGGTGATGGCGGCGAGGTTCGCACCGACCGGGCTCGGTGAAGTGTCCTGCGTCACGGCACCGGCTTCGATCACCAGTGTCCAGACGGCTTTCGTTCGATGCGCATTGTTCAGTGCCTGCCAATTCGTGACGCCCGCCTGCAGCAGCATCAGCTCGATACCGATGTCGAACGTCAAGGTGTAGCCAACCGGCCACATGCCGCCCTGCACGACGAAGGCGAACAGCTCGCGCTCAAAGTCGTAAGGGTAGAAGCTGTTCTTCCCAGCGAACGATTGCACGATGCGATACCAGCCTTTGCCATCGTAACTCGCGAGTTCGCCGGGCTGCAGATACAGGCCGCGACGGCCGCGACGGCCTGGCAGCAGAACAGGATCATCACCGCCATTCACGAACTTCGCACCCTTGTTCGCGTCCTCGTATTCGAGCGGCACCGGCAGAGCGGAGGCGGAGGCACTCGAATGCACGGCGGGAAGCAGCCCGCCATCGCGCGGGAACTGCGCGAGCGGAATGTCGCGCACGGAGGCAATCGCGGATTCCAACGTGGGCGTGATGCGCTGCGGATACAGTTCGAGCATGCTCTCCAGCGGGAAGCTCATAATGCTCGTGCCCGCGTCAGCCGAGACGCTGAAGGTGCCCGTGGGTGCATGCGCCTGCAAAGCAGCGATGGCGGCCTCGATCGCTGTCAGCCGATCTTCCAGGTCATTCACTTCGCTGATTTCGTGCGTGTGCGCGAGAAACGATGCGGGCTGATCCGCCGTGGTGATCGCCACAATGAATTCCGCCTCTTCCGGCGCGGTGTCGAAGATCAACGTCAACGCGTTCGTGGAGTCGAAACGCACCACGAAGCCCGTGGTGACGATGGTGCCCGGCGTCGTGTTCTGCCGCACGGTGACGTGCAGGTTCGCGCGATCGAGATCGTGATCAATGCTGATGTCCGTCGCCTCGCCATCGCCAATCGGCGTGACGTAAGAACGCTGGCCAATGACGACTTGATCCGGTGACCACGGCTTGTAGCTGCGCAGCTCCAGTGGCTGCGTCCAGTTCACATCCGCTGCCGCAGTGAGTTCCGCGAGGTTTAGCGGACGCACGAGCGTGATGTCCTGCGCAATCACGTAACGATGATACACCTCATCGTTCCACTCATCCTGCATGGTGAGCACCAGCTCAAAGCGGGCTTTGACTTCGTTGTTTGCATCGCCCAGGCGATGCATGATCTTCGCCATCGTGGGCGTGCGCGTGTCCAGTGTCAGCTCCGCATGTGCCTGCGGACCTTCCAGCACATCGACTGTGATCAGCTCAACATCAGTGCCGCCCATGCTGCCCGCGAACTCGATGAGGAGAGCGCCGTCCTGCTCCGTGAGTTCGAAGCTGCCCCCATCGTCGGCGAGCGCCGCGATCTTGTCTTGCCAGTCGGCCGGGTCATACGGCAGCGCGAGCGGTCGCGTAGCACGCGTTTTCCAGCGCAGCACAAAGGAGCCCGCATTGAAGTCATTCGGCACAATGATCTTCTGCACGGCGTTCACCTCGGTCGTGTCGATGGTCGAGCCCGCGCGGACTTCCTCAATGAAGGGCGACTGCGCGGTGCGCAGGCTGAACAGCGTTGTTTGCGCCGCCACGGCCTGCACGAGTCGCAAGTCATACACGACGGCAGCGTCGAAAGTCTCCTGTGCGATGACGACGGCGGAGGGCGGCCAGATCGCGTTGTCATAGACCGCGAGCGCATGCGCGGCGTCATCGGCGAAGCGCACACGCAGCGAATCCTCGTGCGACTCCACAGTCATCGCGCAGGGCTTGCCGGACAGCGCATTCAACGCCGACGCCACCGTCGAGGCATTGGCGAGCGCATCAATGCTCGCCGTGACATTCACGCCAGCCTCGCTCGTGCCGCTGCCGATCTTGAGTTGATACGTGCCGGACAGCGGACGCTTGTCCACCAGGCCAATGCCGGCCGTGAGCGCATGAATGACGCGGCGATCCGCGCTTTCCGCAGCGCCTTCGATGCGGACTGCGGGCCTGATCTTCAACGTGATGGCCTGGCCCGCGATGATCTTCGGCATCGACCACGCACCGCCCGCCAGAGTCTCGGAAAGGATCGATGCACTGAGATTCGCGTAAAGCAGTTGGTTCACGCTCGCGGCGGCGTGTCAATGCGCGGGAATAAGAAAGCCAGTCGCGGCTCCCGATTCCGCGACTGGCCCTTTTCTCATGCACAAACAGCCAGCGGCAGACGATCCGCTGACACACGCCAGGCGGGCGTGTCAACGCAGTCCGAAGAACTTGGCGTCGAACGACCGCGCCTTGAACGGGAACGGCGGATCGAGACGCTTCGCCTTGGCGGCTAGTTCCTGGGCTTGCTTCGCGGCTTCCGCAGCGAGGCGCGGTGAGGGTGAGATGGCGGGCATGGTCAGGCGGGGCGGCGACGGCTGGTTGTCAGGCCGTGTTCGGCGAGCTTGCGCCGCCACGAGCGCTCGGAATCGCAGGCGAAGCGAATGATTTCATGCGCCGTGACGCCATCCGCCTCCACGACGATGACGCGTCGTAGGATGCGGAACGGCATGCGCAACGGGTCCGCGAGCGCGATCCGCTCCAGCAGCCGCCGCTCCGCCCGGACCTTCTCCCAGCGTTTCGCGACTCTCTCCCGCGCGCGGCGGGAACGGCGGGCGATTTGTTGGCGTAAGTAGGCGGACATGCGCAATGGTATGTGTCAACGATTGCATATCTACTTGTTATGCCCAAGGAATAGATCCCCCTGAGCGAGTTCATCGGTGATTCGTTTCAGTGCGGTGGCGTAGTGCGTCGGGTCTTTCTCGATGCCCACGAAGCGGCGGCCAGTGCGGATGCAGGCGATTCCAGTAGTTCCGCTTCCCATGTATGGATCGAGCACCACGGCCCCGGCTGGCACCTTTACCCGTTCCATTGCACAATCGATCAGCGACACAGGCTTTTGTGTCGGGTGGTAGTGCTCCCCTCGCTCGCTGTCTCTATGGTATCCGGTCCATCGGTGGCGATAGGTCTTTATTGGAGCGTTCCGGCTGGTCCACGCAATTTCACAGTCAGAGAATTGGTTTTCCTCATAGATTCCGCATTTTTTATCCCACACCAGCCAACACCTTGTGGCTGGCAGTTTGTCCGCGAAGTTGCTTCCGCCCCACAGAACCATGATTGGCGCTAGCCCGAGAAGGTGTTGCGGGTCGAATGGCTTGTCATCGTCGATCACCTTGTCAGCTTTCGAGTAGATTTTTTTCGGACCCTTTCCGCCCCCGTCCGGGTTGTAGTCGATACCGTATGGAGGGTCAGCGATCACGGCGTCACATTCCATCGGGAGCAGGTCCCGGCAGTCCCCGAGATACAACGTCACGCGGCCACACGAAGAGGCATAACCAGGCATCGCACCCAATGACTGCCCGGCGGCAGTTTGGGGTGGATTCGGAGCGGTAGG
>WBZU01002079.1_pt1 | contig 14192 bp, 13 predicted proteins | sample 5204311 | NCBI WGS metagenome assembly WBZU01 (sample SAMN12344359, study PRJNA552823) | activated sludge metagenome | biome: Activated sludge suspended growth; feature: Nitrification reactor; material: Wastewater; isolation source: activated sludge from nitrification reactor of wastewater...
CTGCGACGCGCGTCTGCTGGCCAAGCCGGAAGGACAGGCGGTGGTGCAGAAATTCGTTGCCGGCTGGATGGCGGGTGTGCAGGCAGCACGGGCCAACCCGGACAACGCCGTCGAAGCACTGGTCAGGACGCAGGAGTTCTTCAAGCTGCTGGCCGACAAGGAAGGCCGGCCGTTCGTCAAAGCCCTGTTTTCCAACCTGGTCTGGACCGATGTCGAGGATAACGCGCGCATTCTCGGGCTGGCCGGCGGCACCAATCATTACGAGCGGGTCTACAAGCGCTTCGACGAGATCTATCGCAAGGCGGGCGCGCTGGCCAATCCCAAATCACCGGTGATCGCGCCGCAGGACAGCTTCGACTATCGCTACATCAAGGCCCTGCTCGGGCAGAACAAGGCGGCGGCAGAAGCCGCCGCCAGGCCGCAGACGACGTTCACCCAGGCCGCACAGAAGGAGGCGACACAGCAGGAGGCGATGGTGACCAAGCCGGTCACCGTGGGTTTCGCCTCGGGGAGCGCCGAATTGACCAAACGCGCGCAAAAGACGGTCGACACCGAGATGGTGCCGTTCATCGAGAACAACGGCAAGGCCTACTTCGAGGTCAGCGGCAATTCGGATGCGACGGGTGCCCGCGAGGTCAATCTCCGTCTGTCGGCGGCGCGCGCGCGCGCGGTCGTGGACTATCTGGCGACGCAATGGGAGTTCCCGCGCGAGCGTTTCAAGATCGTCGGCAACGGCCCGGATCGGCCGCTGTGCGTCGAGGCCAACGCCGCCAATGAAGGGCTCTCGATCGAGGAATGCCGGGCGCTGAACCGGACCACACGGGTCGCCGTTTTCGGCGGCCGCTGACCGGCATGGCCAGGTGCGCATGAGCGAATTCTGGAACCCCTACGCGCCACTCGATGGCCGACAGCGACAATGGCTCGGCGTCGGCGCGGTGCTGGCGCTGTTGCTGGTATGGAGCCTGCTGGCGGTCTCCGGGCTGGTCAGATCGACCAAACTGCCGGCACCCTGGGAGGTGGTCGCAGCGTTGTCGTATCTGAGCTGGCACGAGGGCGACAGCCTGTTGTTCACCGCGACGCTGTGGTCGGTCGGCCGCCTGCTCGTCGCGGGAGCGCTGGTGATCGCCATCGGCATTCCGATCGGCATCGGCATGGGTGCCGCACCGCGCGTGAACGCCGCCCTGTCGCCGCTGGTCGATCCCTTCCGTTCGGCGCCGGTGGTCGCGCTGCTGCCGATCCTGGTGATGTGGCTGGGCATCGGCGAAACGATGAAGATTGCCTTCCTGTTCATCGGCGCCGTGGTCTATCTGATTCCGATGGTCCGTGACGCGATCCAGGCGGTGCCGCAGAGCTACTGGATCGGCGCCCGCGACCTCGGCGCGACGCCCTGGGAATGCATCCACCGGGCAGTGATTCCGATGGCCATGCCGCGCATCGCCGATGCCGTGATCGTCGCCTTCTCGGTGATGTGGACCTACATCACCGTCGCCGAATACGTCAATGCGCGCCAGGGCCTTGGACAGCTGATCCAGAATGCCCGGCGCTTCAGCGCCTGGGATCAGGTCTTTGCCGGCATCATCGTGATCATCGCGCTGGCGTTGGCAACCTATCAGTTCATGGTCTGGCTGAAGCGCCGCCTGTATCCCTGGGAAACGCAGCAGTGAGCGTGGCCAGGCCAACGGCAGCCAGGCCGCCGTCGGTGGTCGTCAGGGACCTCGTGCAGGAATATCCGACGCCCGGCGGTGGCGTGACGCGGGTCATCGACCAGGTCTCGCTGAGCTTTGATCAACCGGGCATCAGCATGCTGCTCGGACCCTCGGGCTGCGGCAAGAGCACCCTGCTGCACATGCTCGGCGGGGTACGGCCGATGGGCATCGAGACGCCGACGGCGGGCAAGGTCCTGATCGACGGGGTCGAGTGCAACGGCCCGCACGACGATGCGGTGATGGTCTTTCAGCGCTACGCCAATCGGCCGGATCTGACGGTGTTCGACAACGTCGCCTTCCCGTTCCGGCTCCAGCTCTGGAAAGCACGAGTACCGGAAGCCGAGTGGCGGCAGCGCGTGACCGACATCCTCAAGGCGGTCGGACTCGCGGACAAGCTCAAGCTGCGGCCGGCGCAGCTCTCCGGCGGCCAGAACCAGCGCGTTGCGCTGGCGCGCGCGCTCGTCCTGCGGCCGCGCATCCTGCTGATGGACGAACCCTTCGGGGCGCTCGACGCACAAACCCGCGAGGAAATGCAGCAATTGTTGATCGAGTTGTATCAGTCCTGGCCATGCCTGGTGGTTTTCGTGACGCACGATGTCACCGAGGCGCTGGTGCTCGGCGACCGCGTCATCGTCCTGTCCGCACAGCCGGCGCGCGTTGCCGATGATTTCGTGATCAGCGAAGCACGGCCGCGCTCGGCCATCTGGCAACGCTCGCGCGAGGCGCAGGCACTCGAAGAGCGCATTCTCAGGCAACTGCACCAGGCCAGTCCCGGCCGGGGCCAGGTACGGGTGACGGTGTAGCCATGGCCGAGGCGAAACCCTCCTACGTCCGGGAGGTTCTGACCAGCCAGACCAATCTCTACGCCTTCCTCGGTTCGCTGGCAGTCGGAGCATTGCTCTCGATCCCCTTCGGTTTCGCGGTCGGTGCGGTGCCGCTGATCGCTTTTGCCGCCGGCGACATCCTCGCCGCGCTGCACATCCCGTCCTTGCCGACCTTTCGGGAAAAGGTCGACCGGCGCTGGCGGGCGAACGTCCGGCAGACCTCGCGCGAGCAGTTGATGGCCGAGATTCAGAAGCGCGCGGGCAAGCGGGTGCCGCCCGTGCCGACCTTGCGTACCTATCAGCGCATGTACGAACGCGTCCAGTCGCTCTACCAGCGGGCCGACAGCGGTCATGGCCGTCTCGCCTGGCGCGATGTCGAGCAGCTCGAAGAGGTCACGCTCGAATACCTGGCGATGTGGCTGGCACTCCTGGTCATGAACGACCGCGCCGAGTCGGTCAATCTGCGCGAGGTCGAACAGCAAGTGGCGGCGCTGGACAGGGAACTCGCCGCTCCCCGTCCCGGCACCGACCTGCGGCAATTGCAGAAGGCAAGAACCGATTACCTGGCGATCATCGAGCGGCACCACCGCATGCTCAGTCGCCGGCGGGCGCTCGAGGCGGCGATGCTGTCGATGCCTGACCAGCTCGACGAGATTTATCAGACGATCATGACGCTGCCGGTCAGCGAAGACGTCGGCACGCGACTCGAAGAGGCGATCGGCAGGCTACGCCTGCAGGAAGACATCGAGGCCGACCTCGCGAGCGATCTCGCCGAAGCCTTGCCGGGCGTCGCGATGCCGACCTCGACTGCGGCGGCGGCACGGCAGCAACGCCTGGTCGCGGTCGGCGGTCGTAGCCGCGTCGGTTAATGTAGAAGTCGCGTCAGCGACTCACGAAAGGAAAAAAACGATGGCTGACATCAATTTTGTCGGGCGCCTGTCCAACCTCTGGTCAGGTTTTGTTTCGCTGTGGATCACCGATGTCGAAAAGCGGCATCCCGAGATCGCTTACCAGAATGCCATCGACTCGATGATCGACAAATACGGCAAGCTGAAGAGCGCCACCGCAGCGATCATGCGTCGGCGAGAGGAGATCTCGGCGCGGCTGGACAACGAGCGCAACGAACTCGCGGCGATCTCGGCCGACCTCAACGCCGCGCTCGCCACTGGCCAGGACGAACTCGGCATCGTGCTGATCCAGAAAAAGAACGCCCTCGAAGCCAGCATCAAGGTCCTCGAGCAGGATATGGAACAGGCCCGTACCGACGCCCAGGAGGCGAAGGATTCACTGATCCAGGTCAAGGCCGAGATTCAGAAGCTCAAGGATGAGAAGGATCGCATGCTGGCGCAGATGCACAGCGCGCAGGCGCGGCTGAAGATTCAGAACCAGCTCGATGGCCTGTCGGTCGATGCCGAAGTACGGGCGCTCGACAATGTCCGCGAACACATCAGGAATACCGTTGCCGAGGCCAGGATGGGCAGCGAGCTGCGCGATTCCGATCTCGACGTCAAGCTCGCGCGGCTGCGGCAGAGCAGCGGTGCGATCACCGCCCGCCAGCAGCTCGAGGAAATGAAACGCGCGCGCAGCGTCCAGACCGACAGCACCGGCAAGTCGATGTGATGCGCGAGGTGATGCGCAAGATGATACACACGGCCATGCGCGACCGCCGGCGCTGCCCCGCCCGCGTCCCGGCATGAGCCCCGGCAGCGACGACCGGCCAGCCCTGCCCGCCTGGGCCGAGACGCTGCGCCAGAAATACCTCGCCGGCGAGGCTTCGGTGTTCGTTCTCTACCGCAACGTTTTCGACCGTTATCGGGTCGGCGAACGCTATTACACGCTGTTGCCCTTTCTCAGCGAAGTCCTGCTCAAGGACAACAAGCCGCACATCTACGAACTCAGCATCGACCTTGGCGTACGCGTCATTCAGGGCGGCAGCGCCGAAGAGAAAGCGGCCCTCTACCGCCATCTTGAAGGCAAGGGACTCAACGGCATTTTCGAGTCGCTCGAACGGCAGATGCGCGAGCAAGGCTCCAGCGCGCTCCTGATTCCCTACGCCGGAACCCTTTTCCCGGCCGCCGAACTGCACCTGCTCTCGCTCGAGGAGCGTGGTGCGTTCACGGCCCTGCATCGCTGGTCGCTTGACGAACAATTTGCCAATCGCGACAACGTCGTCCTCCTGGTCAGCGAATCGCTGGCCGACCTCAGCCCGGCGCTGCTGACGCATCCACGCGTGCTGGCGATCGAGCTGCCGATGCCCGACCGGGCCGACCGGCATGCAGCGATTCGGCACTACGCACCAGGCATGCCGGCAGCCGAGGCCGAGCCACTCGCCGATCACACCGCCGGCCTGCGCCTGATTCAACTGGCCAGCATCGTCGCCAGCGAAGCGCCGCAGGGGATGAGCCAGACGCAGCGGCGGACGCTGATTGCCGGCCTGCTGCAGGGGAGCCCGCAGGCCGCCGAGCGTGCCGACAAACTGGCGGCGATCACCGCCGGCATGACGCCCGCCGAAATCCGCCAGCTCGTCGATCCAACGCGCGCGCTGCCCGGGAACAGCGATCCGGCAAGCGAAATGATGGCCCTGGTACGCCAGCGCAAACGCGAATTGATCGAAAAGGAATGCGCCGGCCTGATCGAATTCATCGAACCACGGCATGGCCTGGACAGCGTCGGCGGCAACGCGCAGATCAAGGGCGAACTGCTCGACATCGCGCGCCTGATTCAGGGCGGCGAGCGCGAGCGCGCGCCGATGGGCCTGCTCGCCGTGGGACCGATGGGCGCCGGCAAGACCTTCGTGATCAAGGCCTTTCTCAAGGAAGCAGGGCTCTCCGGGATCGCCCTGAAAAATTTCCGCTCGAAATGGGTCGGATCGACCGAGGCCAATCTCGACCGCGTCCTGGCAACCGTCAAAGCGATGGGACCGATCGCGCTGCTCATCGACGAAGGCGACCGCAGCTTCGGCCGGCAGGGTGACGATGCCGACGGCGGCACCAGTTCGCGGGTCATTGCCCGACTCAAGGAATTCATGTCCGATCCCGACAATCGCGGCCAGGTCCTGTTCATCCTGCTGACCAACCGCCCCGACAAGCTCGATACCGACATCAAGCGCCCCGGCCGCCTCGACCGCAAGATCCCCTTTTTCTACGCCGAGACCGCGGCCGAACGCGCCGCCATCATGGGCGCCGTTTTCGGGCGCTACCGGGTGCCCGTCGATTTCCCGGAAGAGCACCTGCTGGCCGCCTGCGAGAGGCTCGAAGGCTATTCCAATGCCGACCTGGAAGCCCTGGCCCTGCTCGCCGCCGAGTTTGCCGAGCGGGCGCAGCGTACCGATTTGTCCCTTCCTTTACCCGCGCGAGCAGGCGCCGCGGCCACCCCGGCAGTCAGTCGGGAAGTGCTCGCACGCGCCGTCGAGGACTTCATGCCACCGCAGGAAACGGCCATGGTGGGCTACATGGAAATGCTCGCGGTCGCCGAAACCTCGCGGCGCTCGCTGTTGCCGCAACGCTTCCGGTCGCTGTCCGCGCGCGAGGTGCAGGAACGGCTTGCCGAACTACGGCGTCAGATCCCCTCTTGAAGGAGTTCGTATGTTCCCTCTGCTCGAAAATGTCTCTCTCGATGCCGGCCAGAGCATCGCCGCGACCCGCCTGCTGTTGCGCATCGCGCATGTCGATGGCGCCAAGACCGCCGAGGAAGTGGCCCTGATTCGCTGGTTTCATGATAGCGGTTGCGACGACAGTGTCGACTGGCCGGCATTCGACCGCCTGCCAGCCACCGGACAGCCGGGAGAATTCGCCGGCATCTTCGGCGAAGCGGCAGAGCGCGACCTGGTGGTCGCCACCTGTCTGATGGTCGCCTATGCCGACGGCGCGCTGACTTCCGAGGAACTGGCGGGAGTGCGCGGCGTGGCCGAGGAAATCGGCATGCCGCCAGCGCGTGTGGATGAACTGCTGGCGCTGGTCAAGGACTACATCCTGTCGCAACTGGCCAATCTGCCCGACGCCGGCTCGGTAGCGGTCGTGGCGCGCGAACTCGGCTGAAGTTCTGGGAGGGTTGCGGGTTGTGGTGACATTGATCGGGAGCCATGCCGGGGGTGGAAAACCGACATTCGACGCCATACGAGTGTAACGCTTGTGGGTGGAGCCGCGAGGTGCAGCTCATGACTCAGTCTCTGCATTACTGCGGGTAAACGAGTTCGACGCGCCGCATCTTTTCACGGCATCCACTGGAGTTACAAGCCGAAGCGGTCTTCTCTCGCCCTACGGCGTAGCGGCGGAGTTGATTCCTCGGCACACCGTAGCTGCGCAGCAGTTGATACACGGAATTGACCCGCTGCTCGGCGATGGCAAGGTTGTAGGCAGCACTTCCCAAGTCATCAGTACTTCCAACCAGTGTGACTACCAACTTGGGGTTTTCTTTTAGACGTAGCGCGTTCTGCTGCAATTTGTGGCGCCCTGCGGCGTCCACGCTTGTCTTCCGGAGCGGGAAAAATATGCTGTTTTCGTCGTCGATCGCCGCAATGATCTGCGCCTCGCTCGGTACAAGCACCTGAGCGGTCGGAATTGGATCGGTCGGAATTGTGGTCAGCTGTTGAGTCGGCTGCCCATCACTTGGTGACGTGGGTACCGGCAGCGTCCCCGCGCATCCCGCCAAGAGCAATACGCACAACAGCCAGCAGATGGATTGGGCCTGCACCATCCTAACGGATCTCCCTCTCCACTTGCTCGTCCATGTCAGCCAGCGTCATCTCGGCATAGGACTGATCCTTGCCAGACAGATGAGCGATCAACTCATCTAGATTGACGTGCAATGTTTTTAGGGCCACAAGGGGGATCTCCGAAAGCGCTTCAGGTAGGACACCCTCGGCTGGTCCCGGTAATGCAGCCAAGGCTACGATACCCTTCGGTGCGATCCGCAGACCTACTCGGCGCTGGTCACCCCGGCTGCGTTCTTTTGTCAGGCAGTCTCGCATGGCCAGTTTGTCGACCAGCAGACTGGCGGTGGATTGATGGATCCCCATGCGAACTGCCAACTCGTTGATCCCCATTCCGGGACTGTTCTGGATCTCCTGCAGCACCCATGTCTGGGAACCCGACATGCCACAGCGCCTTTCGACCAGGCGGAAATGCTGACGCATGGATCCATAGATCAATCGAAATTGTTGCAGCACTTTCATCATCAGCAGCGAAGAATCAGGGTTCTGGTTTGTTTTCACGAAGCGACCTGAGAATAGGGTTGCATCAATCTGTGCCGTGAATTATATTGATGATCAACATGTATGCAAGGCTTTTATTTTAATAGTTTGCTTTTCGACCAGGACTTGAGGGGAGTTCCCCGTTTATTAAGTTGAATGCCATCCAGATCTTCGGCCTGGTTCTCGTGGGTGGCCTGACCGCCGGGGAGGTTTCGCGACGCGTTTTCTTTTTGCCCCGTACGACCGGTTACGTCCTGTTCGGCCTGCTCAGCGGACAAAGCGGGCTGAACTGGATCACCCCACTCAACATCGAGTCAGCGCAGCTGTTGATCGACCTGGCGCTTGGCTTGATTCTCTTCGAGTTGGGCTATCTGGTTCCTCCCACGCACGGCCAGGATGGCCTGCACCGCTTGCTGGCCGGAATCGTAATTTCGCTGGCCACTGGCGTCCTGCTGTTTGTCTTGTTCACCTTCTGGGGATTTTCTCTGAGTACCGCAGGGTTCGCCGCCGCACTCAGCCTCGCCACCTCACCAGCAATCACCGTCGCCACCTGCAGCGATGTCGGCGCCAAGGGTGAGCGCAGCGGCCTGCTCTACACGATGGTGGCGATCAACGGTTGTGTCGCTTTTTCCGCAGTAGTTCTGATGACGCCTTTCCTTACCGAAACTGAAGCATTGAGCAACATGGCACGCCTCGGCAGTTCGCTGGCCAGCATGGCCGCTTCGGTCGCGATTGGCTGCACCTGTGCCGGCCTCGTGCTGCTCGGGGCCCGCAGACTCGAACGCCAACCGGAACATCACCATCTGCTGATTTTGGGCAGCATCGTGCTCGGTGTTGGCACCGCCATCTCTCTGGACATATCGGTGTTCTTGCCGATGTTGATTTTCGGCATTCTGGTGCGCGCCATCGACCGTGAGCAGAAGGTCATCGCCGTCCGCATTGCCGGTGATGCGCGTATCTTTCTCGTGATCACCTTCGTTCTTGCCGGTGCGGCGCTGGATATTGGCCAACTGAACGACTATTGGCCGGAAGCGTTGCTGATCGCGCTGACTCGCCTGCTTGGCCAGTTACTGGCAGCACTGCTCGTTGGCAAACCCCTTGGCCTTTCCCACGGGGAACGGGTGCTACTGACCGTCGGCCTGCAGCCCATGTCGAGTGTCACCCTGGTGTTACTGACCAATATGCAGATGCTATACGCCGGCATGGAACCCAGGCTGGTCGGATCGCTAATGGCGACGATTCTGTTGATGCAGTTGTTCGGTCCGATGGCCACCCAGACCGCCATCAAGGGCTTTGGCGAAGCCACTCGGCTGGCGCCCAGGCAGCAGGACGCCAGGGGTGCGGAAATGGCCACCTCACCTGGAAAACCGACACCATGAGCAGACGTCCGCTACGCATTGGCCTGGCGACCCGCATCTATCACCGACAGCACGGTGCCATCGGCCTGCAATCCCAATCCCTGCAGCATCTCGAGCAATCAGTCGCGCACTGGGTGATGTCGCGTGACGTGTTGGTCTTCATGATTCCTTCGGTCAGCAACAACGACCTCGTCCACCGCAGCAGTATCCGCCTCTCGAATTACCCGCAGCCTCTTGACGGGCTGGTGCTGCAGGGCGGTGCGGACATCAGCCCGCAAGGCTACAGCGAGGAGCCGTTACACGGGAACTGGGCCGGCAACCGCCTGCGCGATGCCGACGAGACAGGACGGTCGCTGGAGCTTTTGACAAGTGTTTGAAAGTCTACTCTCGACGTTGCGCGAGACCTGGGAAATCCTGCAGGAGCGTCTCTTCTTTTTGCCCCCTTTTCCGGAGAACATCGACTCGCTAGCGCTGTTTAGCCTGCTACTGGTCGTCGGGCTGTTGATCGGCGAATGGCTGCACGCGCATGCCGGCGTGCCGAGGGTGATCGGTTACGTGCTGGCGGGCACGCTCTTCGGGCCTTCACTGCTCGGCTGGATCAGCATTGAGGCGCTGGCACAGGCGCGGCCGATTGCGGATGCGGCACTTGGCCTGCTGATGTTCGCCGTCGGACGGCGGCTCGACCTCCCCTGGCTAAGCGGTAACCCGCAATTGCTGCGCAGCACGCTAAGCGATATCACGCTCTCCTTCGCCTTCATCTTCGCCTTTGCGCTGCTGGTCGGCCTGAGCCCAGCCTGGGCGGCAGCAACGGCTGCGGTAACGATGGCGTCCGCTCCCGCTGTCGTGCTGCTCACAGTCGAGGAATCGAGGGCGCAGGGCCAGGTGACGGAGCGAGTCATCCTGCACACTGCTGTCGGGTCTGCGGCCTCCTTGATCATTTTCACGATAGTGCTCGGCATCGTCCATGCCGAGAACAGCGACGACTGGCTGAACGCTCTGGCGCATCCACTGTGGGTGGCCGTCGGCGCACTGCTCGTCGCGTGGCTGATTTCCCGCTTCGCGCTGAGCATCGCCCGGCTACTTCCCAAGCGTTCGCTGGCCCAGGTCTTTATCCTCGTGGCAAGTGCTTTGCTCGCGGTCGGTACCGCACGCATGCTGGGCGTGCCTGTTTTTCTCACCCTTTTCCTGATGGGCGTTCTGCTTGCCCTGCAGGATGAACGGCAGACCCTACGCTACACGGAGCTACCGGAAGGCCACTGGCTGCTTGCCATTATCCTGTTCGTGATTGTTGGCGCATCGCTTCCCTGGCAGAGTTTTACCTGGCTGATCGGTTTGCAGGCGGTGGGTTTACTGATCGTACGCGCCGTTGCCAAGGTCGGCGCGCTAGCTTGGTCCGGTGGCAGCCTACCGTTGCAGAAGCGTCTGCTGGTCGCCGTCGGTATTCAGCCGCTGTCGGCTTCTGCGGTATTCATGGCTTACGAACTCTCCAGTCTCTACCCAGAGATTGGTCGTTCAGCGCTGGCTCTGTCGCTCTTCTCCGCTGCCGTCATGGAACTGGCCGGACCGGCTCTGTGCCGTCTGGCATTGCGCAGATCCGGCGAGATGGGAGCCGACGGAAAAAACCAAGGAGGTATCGCATGAACAATCCGCCGGGAGAATTCAAGCACAGTGAACCGCTGACGCTAGGGGTAGAACTCGAATTGCAATTGGTGTCGCGGCGTGATTTTGACCTGACACGCGGCGCGAGCGATCTGCTGGCCAGCCTCGACTACGATGGACAATTCGGTGACATTAAGCTGGAGATAACCGAGAGCATGATCGAGATCAGTACCTTGCCTCGCCCCACGGCGGAGGGCATCGCCGCCGATCTGGCCGGTCTCCGCGAGACGTTGCGGATGCACTGCGCACGTAACAACATTGCCGTCTGCGGTGGCGGAACGCATCCCTTCCACCGCTGGTCTGAGCGCCGCATCTGCCCTGGCGAGCGCTTCGACACCATTTACCAGCGCTACGGCTACCTCGCCAAGCAATTCACGGTTTTCGGCCAGCACATTCACGTCGGCTGCCCTTCGGCAGACGATGCGATCTGGCTGACCCAAGCCCTCGGCGTTTATGTGCCGGCCTTCATCGCCCTCTCTGCTTCCTCGCCGTTCGTAGACGGTGTCGACACTTTTTTCCAGTCGGCCCGTCTCAACGCCGTCTCGGCGTTTCCACTGAGCGGGCAGTGCCCGCCACTCGCCAACTGGGAACAGTTCCTCAAGCATTTTGGCTTGCTGCAGGCCTGTGGCATTGCGACGAGCATCAAGGATCTGTACTGGGACGTGCGCCCCAAGCCCGAATTCGGGACCGTTGAAATCCGCGTTTGCGATACTCCACTGAGCATCGAGCGCGCCACCGCACTAGCCGCACTGGCGCAGGCGCTCTGCCGCTGGCTGCTGCGCACGCGGCCGGAACTGCACACCGCGCAGCAGGCGCACGTCGCCCGCTATAACAAGTTTCAGGCTTGTCGATATGGAATGAGCGCAATGATTGCCGACCCGGTTGCACCTGGTCAGAGAGGGCTGCAGGTTCTCCTGACCGGCCTTCTGGAGAAACTGGCCGCAGATGCCCACGAACTTGGCTGCGCGCCATGGATCCAGAACCTGTGGCCAGTGGTCACCGCCAATGCGGGCGACGCTACAACGCTGCTGGGAAGGTATGCTGCGCATGGCAATCTGAACGACGTGGTGCGCGAGGCTGCCGAGCGACTGATGGCCTGTCCGCCGAGCAAACTCCCGGAGGTCTCAGGATGATACGGCGGCTGACGATGATTTCGTTCCTCCTTGCCACCACGGCTGCTATCGCCACGCCCGATCCGGGATGCCATTTTGAAACCGTCGCGGCAGGAAGCTGGAAGATTGGCCAGTGGGTCGACAAGAGCAACTGGCTGACGATTGAAAATCAGCGTGTCAGCCTGCAAGCGGCCGAGGTGTTCATGCCGTTGTTGCGGCTGCAACCGGCCCCTGGCAGCGAAGTTCTGCGTGCCGCACCTCGACTACTCGATATCGAAAAAATCGACGTTACCGACCCGTTGGATGGCCGCAAACGCGATGTTGGCTTCCTGCTTGACAGTCGTATTTTTGCAGACGGCCTGCTCGTCCTTCATAACGGGCGAATTCTGGTTGAACGTTATCGCAACGGCCTGCACGCCGAGGAGCCCCGCCTACTGCTCCAGGCAACGCGCCCACTGCTTGCCCTGCTTGGAGTGATCAGCATCGATCAGGGCAAGCTGGCGGCCGATAAGTCGGTAAGCCGTTTCATCCCCACCCTGCACGGGCAGGTCGGTCTACGAAAGCTATCCATCCAACGTCTTCTGCAGGCCGAGGAGCGGCACACCTGGTCCGCCGATGAACTGGAGCAATGGCGCAAGGAAGGGGGATGGACAAGCCATCAGCCGGAGAAAGGCATCCGTTCGTGGTTGTCCCAACCAGGTCGCTGGGACAAACCACTAGTCGATCGGGACACACCGACCTGGGCTGGCAACCCGAACGACGACCTGCTGGCCTGGGTCCTGGCCGAGAGCAACGCCACTCCGCTTGCCAACCTGTTCTGCGAACAGTTATGGATACGCAGCCGTCCGGAACACCCCATCCTCTGGCTGACTGACCCACTCGGCATCGAACTTGCCGAAGGTCTGGGCCTGTCGCTACGGGACTTCGGCCGGCTGGGTCTCCTGCTTCTAGAGGCGCGCACCAACCGCAACCGCAGCAAGATCCCCCGTTGGTTCATCGAGACCCTAACCGCTTCGTCCGGTATTCGCAGCCCTGAATTGACGGGCCTGCCCAAAGGCAGTGAGCAACGTTACGGTTTCATCCACCTCGGCGGCAAACCCAACCGAGTGGCCATCGTCGGTAGCCACGGCACCAGCCTATATGTCGATTTTGACCATCGACTAGTCGTCGCGCTGTACGCCACCTACCCGCCGCCGGGAACGCCGGCTCTGTTGGCGATGCTGGAGCAGTTCTGGAAGATCATTGACAAGGCGATCATCGCGCCGGGGAAACGCTGACCCTCACTCTCCAACAAACTCTAAAGCAAGACCACCCGCTGTAAGCGGTCCTAGAAAAGTCTTCCGACATTCCAGTAGCGATCCGAGGAGGAATTCAGCCCTGTGATTGTCGGAGAACTTATTCGAGACCGCTTAGCAGATTTTCCACGCTTTATACAGCCCACGCCAGTGTGCTAGCAATACCCTTGCCCGTTGCGTCCATCAGCGCAGCCGCCTTTCGCGAGCAACGTTTGAATTCACCGGCCGGCGCGGCTTTTCGCGCAGGTCCGGTGGAATGATGGGTTGGGCCTCGCGTGCCTACGCAGCGGGCGGCCATATGGCGGCGGCCTGAACAGCGAGAGAGGGACACTGCAAGTGAGGCGACGGCACGAATATTCTCGGATTGGCCCCAATCTCTTGCTGCAATAGCGCTGTGACCCGCCCAAGAACGATTTTGCCGCGCCGCCACCTCGTCGGATCGGCGTCGTAGTCAGTCACCGCCGATAGCGCAATCTCGCCATGATTAGGCGGATTGCCGCCGTTTCGCCGAATCTGAAATGCTTCATCGGTGCGCAAATTGACAAGGGCCTCAATCGATTTCTCTCTCGTTTCAGTCGTGGCTTGGGCAATGATCTCTTGCGCCCGGTCAACATGCACAGTTGGGTTCGCATGACTCAAGTGCGCTGCACTAACGAAATACCCTTCTACGTCACTAGGCGCAGTGAGGAATGCGCCCACTCCAACTGCCGTCAGGTCGTTCTCGAACCTGGTGGCCCTCGCATCACTCATGTGATCCCGATCACGATGAACTATGAGGCGAACGTGAGGCGCTTTTTCTTGCAGAAATCCGCCCAACACTTTAGCGGATTCAATCTTAGAACATCCAGTGTAAGACGCGACTTCTGTGTCTTCCTCGTTGAATCCGTTGCTCCAGAGCAAGGCCTTCAGCGGAGCCTTGTGTGTGTCCTCAGTGGCAACTACCTCTACCTATATGGGTCAGCCAGCAAACTCAACTACGAGGAGTGCATCTACATCAAGAACACGGTTATATTTAGGGTTGATGAAGCCAGTTGTGGACGCAGTAAC
>WBZU01002080.1_pt1 | contig 14191 bp, 5 predicted proteins | sample 5204311 | NCBI WGS metagenome assembly WBZU01 (sample SAMN12344359, study PRJNA552823) | activated sludge metagenome | biome: Activated sludge suspended growth; feature: Nitrification reactor; material: Wastewater; isolation source: activated sludge from nitrification reactor of wastewater treatment...
CAGACACCTTCTATTCCCGGCAGGTGCAGATCGTCGTCACGCCGGTGGGCGCGGCCTATCAGGTCAAGGTCGCCATGAAATTCAGCAAGGACGCGCCAGCGTGGACGCCGCTGTTTGGGCCGTTCACCATGCCCACCTCGGCGCCCGGCACGTTGAAGATGGGCTTCGCCGCGTCAACCGGCGGCGCGTACAACAACCACGAAATCCGCAATCTCAGCGTCACCCAGCAAGTTCCCGATCTGACCGCGACCAAGGCCGTGCAGAATGTCACCACGGGCGGCGGCAGTGTCGCGCCGGGCGATGAGCTGCTCTACAACGTTCTGCTGACCAACAACACCAACACGGCGATCGCCGGCGTCCAGTTTACGGATGCCATCCCAGCCAACACAACCTATGTTGCGAACAGTGCCAGCGTGCCCTACGGCGCCACGCTCAACGCAACTGCACCTATCTCCGTGACCAACATCACCGTGCCGGCCAACGGCCAGGTCGCGATTACCTTCAAGGTGCGCGTGGTAAGCCCGATTGCGCTTGGCGTTACGCAGATAAGCAACCAGGGCGGGTACACATATGGCGCTGTCTCGGCGCTCACCGATGGCGATACCCAGAGCGAAGGCGCCCAGCCCACCGTCATCAGCGTGACGGCCGGCCCAAACTTCGACAACGCCACCAAAACGGTGACGTATGAAGATCTCGACTCCAATGGCGCCGTCTCGCCGGGTGACCGCCTGACCTATCGCGTGGTGCTGCCCAACTCCGGCAACCAAGATGCGCCGTCCATCACTTTCGCAGACGTCTTGCCGTCGAATACGACCTATGTCGCCAACAGCGCCACCGTCTCGAATGGCACGGTCGCCTACAACAGCACGACCAAAACGTTGAATTGGACGGCCAGCGTGGCAGCCGGCAGCCAGGCGACGCTCGAATTCAAGGTAACCGTCAACAGCGGCGTCAAGATCCGCGACGTCATTTCCAACCAGGGCACCGTCACCTATGGGTCGACAAGCGTGCTCACCGACGCCGACTTGACGACACCCGGCAAGCAACCGACGCAACTCCTGGCCGGCGGGGGCGCCACGCTGACCGCCACCAAGAGTGCCGAGGTCATCGGGGGCGGTCCGGCCCAGCCCGGCAGCCAACTGCGCTACACGATTCGCCTGACCAACACCGGCAGCTATCCTGTCGCCGGTGCGACCTTCGCCGACACGATCCCGGCCAACACGACCTATGTCACGGCGGCCACGGATAACGGCAGCGCCACCTATAGCGCGCCGGCTTTGAGTGTTACCGGTATCAATCTGGCCAAGGGCGCAACCGCGACCATTCAGTTGACCGTGCAGATCAACAGCCCGTTGAATGATGTCACACAGATCAGCAACCAGGGTGTGGTCAACTACGACTCGAACCAGGGCGGCGTCAACAACACGACACTGCAGACGGATGGCGACCCGGCTACCGCCGGCCAGCAACCGACCAACACGACGCTCCCCAACAGCGACCTCGCCGTGACCAAGACGCTGGACAATCACAATCCGGCTGAAGCCGGCACGATCGTCTACACCGTGCGCGTCGCCAACCAGGGGCCGCTGCTCGCCGAGAATGTCATCGTGGCCGATCCGCTCCCCGCCGGCCTGACGCTGGCAGGCGCAACAGCCACGGCCGGCAGCTACAGCAGCCCGACCTGGACTGTCGGTTCGCTGGCCAACGGCGCCGCGGCCACATTGACGTTGAGCGCGACGGTCAATCTGGGTCAGGGTGGCGCTACGATCACGAACACAGCCAGCGCGTCCTCGGCGCTCTACGATCCCAGCCCGGCCAACAACAGCGCCGGCGCCGGCCTGACCGTGCGGACGACGACACTCTCCGGTACCGTGGTGGATGCCGTGAGTGGCGCTCCGCTGGTGGGCGTGACCCTAGTGATTACGGACAGCCTGGGCAACCTGTGCACGGCGACCACGGGCGCCGGCGGTGCCTACCAGGTGACCAGCGGCCAAAACGGCTGCCGCCTGGCGCCGGGGACGGGGGCGATCGGTGCGACGGGCGGCGCCCCGGCGGGCTATCTGCTGCGCACCGTGCCGGCGACGATCGTGGCCGGCACGGCCAATACGGGCAACCTGACGCTGGTGCTGCCGAGCCTGAGCGGCGTCGTCACCGACCTGGGCAGCGGCGTGGCGCTGGTTGGTGCAACCGTGACGATGACCCAGGGCAGCCTCATCTGTACGACCAGCGTCGGCGATGGCGGCGCCTACACGTTTGTGGCCGGCCCAGGGTGCATGTTGGCTGCCGGCCCGGCGACCGTCACAGCGGCCCTGGCGCGCTATCAGGACGCCTCGGCGACACCCGTCATCCTGGATACCGGCCCCACCAGGCAGGATCTGGCATTGGGTACCGCCGACCTGCTCATTACCAAGGATGACGTCAAGAGCACAGTCGCGCCGGGTGAGGCGCTGGATTACGTGATCGCCCTGGTCAACCAGGGCAGCATCACGGCTACCGGCATCGTCGTCACCGACACCCTGCCGCCGTTCGTGAGCTTTGTCGACGCCAATCCTCCGGCCGCAAACCCGGCGCCGGGTGTTTACGTCTGGACACCGGCCGAGATCGCGCCGGGGGGCGCGATCTCGTTCACCTTGCAGGCGCGCGTGGCAATCTCGCTGCCCGACGGCACGACGCGGCTTCTTAACTATGCCAACCTGACCGCGACAAGCCCCGACCGCGACCGCACCAACAATGAAGTGGCCGACGTCGACATCGTCGTCGCACATCCTGACCTGACCCTCTTCAAGAGCGCCACGGCCGACTCGTCGCCGATTCAGCCTGGAAGCACCATCACGTACACCTACGTGGGCGAAAACCGCGGCAGCGCCTTCGCCACCGGCGTACGCATCACCGACACGCTGGATGCCAATACCACGTACGTCGCCGATTCGGCGGTGCTGGTCGTCGGCGAGAGCACATGGCCGGTGACGGCGAGTTACAACAGCGGTCTTCACCAACTGCTGCTGACGTTGCCGGACATGCCGCCTGGGGCAGAGGGCAATCTGCGCTACGGGGCCACTGTAGCGAACCCACTGCCGGCCGGCACGACGTTGGTGACAAATACTGCCGAGGTGACCAGCAACGAGTTGGACCTCGACCTGCGCGACAATCACTCGACGGTGGTGCTCAGCGCCCAGTCGGGTACGAATCTCTATGTGCAAAAAGTGGCGATGCCGGCCAGCGTTCCGGCGTTGCCATCCGGCGTGGTGCTCTACCGCCTGCGCTACGGCAATCTGTCCAACGGCATTGCCACGGACGCAGTGCTAAGCGATGCCATTCCGGCCAACACGCGCTATATGGACGGTAGCCTCTACCGGGACGGCGTCAACCTGAGCGATGCGGCCAACGATGACGCCGGGGAATATCTTGGCGCCAGCCGCACGATCAGCGTGAGCCTGGGCAACCTGGCGGGCGGCGCCAGCGGCGTCATCACCTTTACCGTGCGTATCGACCCGCTGCTGCCGGCCGGTGTGGCGACGATCGACAACACCGCGTACATCACGTCCACGGTCGACGACCTCGTGCCTGACGACAATGTGGCGACCGCCGTGATCGAGGTTGCCGCGCAACCCGATCTGACCATCGTCAAGAGCGATGGCAACACACAAGTGCAGGCGGGCGACCTGATCACCTACACGATTGCGTATTCGAATACCGGCAACCAGGCGGCGACGGGCGTGCGCATCACCGACACCCTGCTCGCCGGCATCGACTACCTCGCATCGACGCCCGGCGGTCTCTACGCTGCGGGCGCCGGCACGATCACCTGGAATATTGGTGCGTTGCCTGTCAACGAAATGCACATGCTGACCGTCACGGCGCGTGTCAAGACAGAGGTGCAGCCTGGCGCCGTGGTGGCCAACAACGTTGTGATTGCGGATGATGGCGCCAACGGTGCGGACATCAACCCTGCCGGCAACACCTTCACCGACAGCGACGTGGCGATTGCGCCCTACTTCGTGCTGGAGAAGCGCGCGGCTGGCCCGGTCTTTGTCGGCCAGCCGGTGACCTACACCATCGAGGGGTTCAACGCGCGTGGCGCGCCGGCCTACCACGTGGTTGTAACCGATACGGTGCCGGCCAACACGAGCGTGGTGCCGGGCAGCATTAGCAGCGGTGGCGCCGTGAACGGCGGCATTGTCACCTGGGATATGGGCGACGTGGAGCCGGGTGGATTCAGCACCGTGAGCTTCGCCGTGATTCCCCAGCCCGGAGCCGGTGGCATGACCCAGACGCTGCCCACGCTCTCCACCGACGCCATCAGCGGCACGCTGACTATCACCAGCAGTACGACGACCGCACCAACCGGCCGGCCCTGGTGTGATTTTGCCGGCTGCGCGTCCTTCATGAGCGTCTATCAGGGCGAGAATGGCCTGCCGCCCACCGGGTGGAACGACAACCCGCGGCTGACGTCATTCGACGATTCCGGCTGGGCACCACCTGTCCCCTCCAGCAAAGCCGAATTCGTCTACTGGGTCGATCCTGCCGAACTGTCCGCCGAATGGGTGTCGGCCCACATTGATGCCGAAACGATCGGAAACTTCACCTTCTTCCGCCAGAATTTCTGTCTTCCGCTCAACGCCACGGGGCTATCCGCCAGCATTCAGATTGCCGGTGACGATATCTCAGATTCCTATCTGAATGGCGTCTATCTGGGGCAGGAGGTGGGCGCCGGCGCGGCGGACACCTTCGACGCCCGCGCTGCGGTTCAGCCCGGTATCAATCTCTTGAGCGTGCAACTGCTCAACAACCGTCACGGCGGACATGCCAGATTCGATGGCGGCGATCACAGCGGCCTGCTCTTCAATCTTGGGGCGAGCTATACGGGGTTGCGGCCCTTCGCCGCAGCGCCGTCGAGCACGCTGGCCGCGCAGCCCGTTCTCTTCAGCATGACCGAACACGCGCTCGATGGCCGCGCGCCGTACAGTTACACCATCGACTATGGCGACAGCACGAGCACCGGCTACCAAGGTACCGGCACGTTCCTACACACCTATGCCGTGGCCGGCGTGTATACTGCCACTGTCATCGCCCGTTCGCAGGATGGGTGCACGGGGCGCGACCAGGTCGTGGTCAGCGTGCTACCGGCTGGTGCTACCCTCCTGGCCAATCCGGTGGTCGCCACCTATCGCGATGCCAATGGCCGGGCCTTTGCCGCGCAGAGCGGTGCAGGCGTCGAAGTGCTGCCAGCCGCCGACCTGAGCATTGCCAAGACCGTTCCCTCCGGCAGCCGCGTGCCCGGCCAGGCAGTGACCTATCAGATTACCGTCACCAACCGCGGGCCAAACGGCGTGATCGGCGCCACGATCAGCGATACGCTGCCGCTGATGCTCACTGCTGCAACCTGGACATGCCAGGCCGGTAGCGGTTCGCTCTGCACCGTCAGCGGCAGCGGCGACTTGACCGACACGGTCAACCTGGCGGCGGGTGCCATCCTCACCTACAGCGTGACCGGGATGGTTCCGCCCGGTGCAACCGGCCTGCTCGACAACAGTGTCAGCGTCAGCCTGCCGGCCGGCGTGAGCGACCTGGTGCCGGGGAACAACCGCAGCACCGATCGCGGCCCGCTGACGCCCGTGGCGGTGCTGTCGATGAGCAAACACGGCAGCCCGAATCCTGGATTGGCGCCGGGCTATGCGGTGCATTACGTTATCCGCGTGGAAAATGCCGGGCCGAGCGACGCGGTTGGTGTGTTGGTGACCGACACATTCCCGGCTGCCATCACCGGTGCGACGTGGTCGTGCACTGCCAGCGATGGTTCCACCTGCGCCGCAATCGGCAGCGGCGACCTGGCCGACACGGCGACGATCCTGGCCGGCGGCATCCTGACCTACACGGTCACCGGCGACGTCGATGCAGACGCGCAGGCCGGCTCGCCGCTCTCCAACAGCGCCACGGCACGCTTTGCCGGCGTTCCGGTGACCGCGACCGACGACAACACGCTGGTGGCGCCGACGACGCTGGCTGCCAGTAAGGTGGCGCTAGATGGCGCCGGCAATGCCTCGCACACCATGCCGTTCGACGACCGCGACACCAGCGGCGGAATCTCGCCGGGCGATACGCTCAAGTATCGAGTCACGCTCCGCACGGGCGCGTCCGCGGCCTACAACGTGCGCTTTACTGACAGCCCGGCCGCCAATACCCGGCTGGTGATCGGCTCGGTGACGTGCGATTCAGCCTGCACCGTTCTGCAAGGCAACGCAGCGCCGGCCGATGCGGTGACCGTATTCTTCGCCAGTCTTGCCGCCAACAGCACCGCCACCATCGACTATCAAGTTGCCATCGACGCAGTGTTGCCCTTCCAGGTTGCGGCGCTCGCCAACCAGGGCTTGGTGGCCTGTGCCAACGCGCCCGCCATTGCCACGGACGACCCGGCGACGAGCGAAGCAAATGACCCCACGGTCGTGACGTTGACCATGGGGTCGGTGCGGGGTGTCGTCTGGGCGGACGACGGCGACGGTATGTTCGAGAGCGGCGAACCACTGCTTCCCGATGTGACGGTCACGCTTTCCTACACCGATGTCAACGCCGCGGTGCAGAGTATCAGCGTCAACACCGACGCCAACGGCGCCTACACCTTTACGGTGCTGGCGGCGGGGGAATACCAGATTGGCGTTACCGTGCGCGAGGGCTTCAAATATGGCGCGATCTGGGGCGGCGACAAGGACAACAAGATCGATCCCCTGACTGGACACACGCCAGTGATCAACCTGGCGGCCAACCAGCAGCTCGCCAACATCGGCGCCGGCCAGATTTCAGTGCTTGCGTTCGGCTACCTGCCGGCGAGCTTTGCCAACACGACCCTGGTTCACGACGGCGCGCGGCATAGCGTGCCTGATGCAGTGGGCGACCGCCTCTATCTGGGCAGCGGCATCGTGACCGGCATCGATGGCGTGGAAAGCCCAACGGCCAGCGGGCCGGGCGACGGCATCATGCGCGCCTTCACGCCGGCCTGGGCAGTGGGAGGCAACGGAGTGCTCACGGTCACGGCCAGCGGCGCGGGTCTCCTGTGGGGCTGGTTCGACTGGGACGCCAGCGGCCAATTCGATCCGGGCGAAGCACAGGATCTGGGCGCGGTGATCACCGGTACACAGGCCGTGACCGTTATGGTCGGCGCCAGTTACACGGATGGCAACCCCCTCTTTGCCCGCTTCCGGCTTTACACCGCAGGGTATGCACTCGATGTCGCTGCCACGGCTGCGGTCTACAACGGCGAAGTCGAAGATTATGGCTGGTATGCAATCCGCGGCATCGTCTTCGAGGATGCCAATGGCAACGGCGTGCAGGATGCCGGCGAGGGCGCCCCGGCCGGCGCGACGGTGGTCATCACCGATAGCCGCGGTGTCGTGCAACAGATGGCGCCGAATGCTTCCGGTCTCTACACGGCGGCGCTGATTGCCGGGGGCGCTACGGTGGATGTGCGCATGCCGCCCTCCTATCTCCAGGTCGCCGGCACGAATCCCACTACGATCACGGTCGGAGTCGCCACGGACGCGGGCAGCGATGGGTTCCTGGCGCCGCCGCGCATCATCGGCACCGTGTATGATGACAGGGATTTCGACGGCGTCTACGATGCAGGCGAAACTGGGCTGGCGGGTGTGTCGCTGACGACGGGGGCTGCCGTGGCGACGACCGACGCCAACGGTGTGTACACCTTCACGCTCATGCCTGGGACGTACACCATCACGGAAACCAACCTGGCAGGCTATCTCAGCACCGGCGATATCAGCCCGCCCAACGACGATGTGATCCCGAGTGTGACGGTCAGCTCCGGACAGACCGCCGCCGGCAAGGACTTCTACGATACGCTACCGGCGGATCTGTCGCTGACCAAGGTTGTCGATACACTGACGCCGTGGGTAGGCGATGCGGTTGTCTTCACCGTGACCGTCAGCAATGCCGGGCCGGCCGTCGCCGCCGTGCGCGTCGCCGACGCCCTGCCCGACGGCTACGCGTACGTCGGCAGCGCGGCCACGGCCGGCAGCTACGATGCAGGTACACAACAGTGGACGCTGCCCGAGCTGCGCGCAGGCGGCGATGCCACCCTACTCATGACGGCCACCGTGAAGGCGAACGGCTCCTACATCAACTATGCCGAGATCGCCGCCAGTGACCGCTATGATCCGGATTCGACGCCCGGCGACCGCAGCGCAGACCAGGACGATGACGACAGCGTTACGCCGGTGCCGCGCCCTGTGAGCGAAGCGCGCTTTGACCCGGCGTTGCGCGTCGTGGTCGGCCCGGGCATCAACGCAAACTTCGTGGCCGGGGATGACATTCTGTTTGGGATCGAACTTCACAACCAAGGGGCGACCCCAATGCAGAATGTGACCCTCGTCGACTATCTACCGCCGGGCATGAGCCTGAGCCCCGTCGATAGCAATGGCTGGCAGGCAGCCGGCGACCGGGCTACGCTGGTTGTGGCCGGTCCGATCGCACCGGGGCAGATGACGACCGTTGCGATCGTGCTGCGGGTGGGTGACGCATTTGCCCAGGTGGTCAATGCCGTCGAGATCGTGCGTGCGCAGGATGCCACCGGCACGCTGCGCGCCGACGCCGACGCGGTCAATGACGATGTGAATGGCAACGACCCGGTGATCGATGACTATCTCGATGGTGACGGTGTGAACGACGAGGACGACCATGATATCGCGGCGTTCTTTGTGGAGCGCGTCGATGTGGCATTGGCCAAGCGCGTGGCCGACGGTCAACCCAGCCCAGTGCGTGCGGGCGATGATGTGCGCTATACGCTCACCATTACCAATCAGGGCAGCGCCACCATCGGCGAGGTCGTTGTCTGTGACCATCTGCCGGCAGGCTTTGTGCTGAGCCCCAATGATGACGGCGGTTGGTCGATCGGCAACGATGGTGCTGCGACGCGGACGGTCCAGGGCCCGCTGGCAGCCGGCCAGGTGATCACGGTTGACATCCTCCTGCGCGTCCAGCAAGTGACGCCGGGCACTGCGCGCAACTGGGCCGAAATCCTGGCGATCCGCGATCCCGAGGGCCGTGACCTCGTAGACTCCGACTCGCTGCCCGACAATGGCGACATACCGGAAGATGACACGGGCGACGCCAGCATCGAGGTGGCCCAGGCGCCGACTGCGATCCAGTTGGATTCCTTCGACGTCAGTGCCGAGCAGGGCGCCGCCATGCTACGCTGGCGTACTGCCGACGAAACCGGTCTGCAAGGTTTCTTGCTCTATCGCAGCACGGACGATCAGTTCGGCCATGCGCTCCTCATCACCCCTGCGCTGATCCCGGCTGCCGGTGTGCCGGGCGCCTATCTGTTGGCGGACCCTGGTGTGGTCGAAGGGCAAAGCTATTGGTACTGGCTGGGCTTCGTTCGGGTCACACAGGAGGTCGAGTACTACGGGCCGCGCAGCTTCCTGATCGCTGGACCGGGCGCCGGCCAACTCTTCCTGCCGATTGTGGCACGCTAGCCGTCGATTCGGGGTGGCGGGCGATGTTCTGGTCAAGCCGAGGGCCAGTGCATCGCCCGTCCCTTCCACCTGCCAATCTTTCCCCGCAAGGGCGGTCGTTGATCCCCATTGCCGCTCAGCCAATCTCACTCCGCAACGTCTGCGTCTCGCCGGTTGCGATGGCGCGTCGCGCCGCCGCCACGATCTCCACGACGTGGCGCGCCTGCTCGCCAGTGGCGCGGCAAGGTCGGTCGTCGCGAATGGCGTCGGCCAGTTCCATGATGTCGACGTAGAGGTGCGGTTCCTCCATGCGCAGGTGCTCGGGCGTGAGGTAGGGGCAGTCGGTGAGCGGGATGGTGGTGTCGGCGGCGGTGGCGTCGGGCAGTGCCCAGGAGCCGCCGGCGCGCACGTGGAAGCGCGTCGGGTAGCCGCTGGCACCGTCGACCTCGGTCACCTCCAGCGCGCCGTGTGTGCCGTAGATTCCCAGCCCGCCCCATGGGTTCATGCTGCTGCCCACGCAGTCGGCGCCGACGGCCACGCAGAGCGCGCCGCTCGCAAACTCCAGCAGCAGGGCGTTGTTGTCCTCCACGTCAATGTCGATGGTTTGCCCGCGCCACTGGCGTTGCGGCATGATCTTGTTGCCCAGGCCGGTGACGCGGCGCACGGAGCCCAGCACGCTCGTCGCCAGTTGCAGCGCGTAGACGGTGACGTCGGGCAGCGGGCCGGCGCCGGCGCGGTAGTACCACGTGGGGTCGATGGCGGCGAGCGCGCCGTCGTCTTTGCGGATGGGCTCAAATTCATGGCCAAAGCCCAGCGTGTAGGTATAGGCAATGGCAACCCGGCCCAGCGCGCCGCTTTGTACGGTGGCGCGCATCATCCCCGTCGACGGAAACAGGTCGAAGCCGGGGGCAGCGGCTAGCCTGACGCCCCTGCGGTCGCGTGCGGCGAGCAGCGCGTCGGCCTCGGCCACCGTCGTGGTCATGGCCTTTTGCACGTAGACATGTTTACCCGCCTCGATGGCGGCCAGGGCATGGGCAAAGTGCTGCTGGATCGGTGTGGTGACGAGCACCATGTCCAGCGTCTCCTCGGCGAGCATGGTGTCGAGGTCGGTATACCAGGCGGGGATGTTCCACTTCTGCGCGGTCTGCGCCGCACGCTCGGTGACGCTGTCGGCGACGGCGGTGATCTGCACGCGCTGCCGCGCATCGGCCAGGCTCAAGTGGGGCAGCACGCCCCGCTGCGCCACACTCCCGCAGCCGACCAGCCCGGCGCGTAGCGTTGAGTTGGTTGTCATCGGTCAATCCTTTCACACTGGCGAGAAGAAGTGGTTGAACCACAGAGAGCACTGAGAAGCACGGAGGGGTATTGATTTGGTCCGCTGTGTGCTGGGCGCGAGCTTGGCGTGCGTTTCCCCGTGGAGTAGACAAGAAGAAGAGATTGAACCACGGAGGGCGCGGAGAGGCACAGAGGAGTATTGGTTGACTGTGCTGTGCGCCGGACGCAAGCTTGGCATGCGCTTTCCGTGGCGTAGACAAGAAGAAGAGATTGAACCACGGAGGGCGCGGAGAGGCACAGAGGAGTATTGGTTGACTGTGCTGTGCGCCGGACGCAAGCTTGGCATGCGCTTTCCGTGGCGTAGACAAGAAGAAGAGATTGAACCACGGAGGGCGCGGAGAAGCACAGAGGGGTATTGGTTGGAATTTCTCCGAGCGGCGTGCGTCCGATCATTGTTCCTTCCTGTTAGCTTCTCTCATTTCGGAGTCTCTGCGACTCTCCGTGCGCTCTGTGGTGGAATAGGCATTGAAGATATCGAGCGAAGTGCTGAATGCCGTACCCATATTTCTTTCCCGCCTTCAGCCTTTCCCGTTGACCCTCTGTGATCCTCCGCGTTCTCTGTGGTGGACAAATCAGAGTAGATTCTGGGCGAAGCGTTGGATGCCGCCGTCTTTGAGACGCTTGACGTTGAAGTTGAGCAGAAGGCCGACTCTGCAACCGGTCAGTTTGAGGTAGGTCAAGACTTGGGCCTGGTGAATAGGCAGCAGCTTTTCCACTGCTTTCAACTCGACAACCACCAGCCCGTCGACCAGCAGATCAACGCGAAACCCGGTTTCCACCAGGTGGTCTTTGTAGTGGACAGGGAGTGCATTTTGGCGCTCGACCGGTATCTGGCGCAGGCCTAGCTCGAACGCCAGGCAACTTTCATAGGCTGACTCGAGCAGACCCGGCCCGAGTGCTCTGTGCACCTCAATTGCAGCACCAAGGATTTGATCGGTGATCTGGTTTTCCGGCAAATCGTCTGCGCTCATCACCCCCCAATTGTGTTGGTGTCTCTCCCGCCCTCAGCCTCTCTTCGTGACCCTCTGTGCCCTCTGCGCTCTCTGTGGTGTAACTCTTACCTGCGGTGGACGCGCTACCCAATCACGGCGTCGCATGGATGGTAACGGCGCAGCCGGTGCGGGAGGACTCGGCGGCTGCTTCGAGGATGCGCAGGACGTGGGCGGCGTGCGCGAGACCAAGCTGGGGCGCGGTGCGGCCGTCGAGACAGTCCAGCAGGTGCTCGACGCCGAGAATGTGATCCGGGCCGGCGGCGCGGCCGGGCAGGGTGTGTGAAAAAGGCGGTGTGACGCTCTCCCAGCCGCGGTCGCGGCGCAAAACCTGCACCGGCTGCTCCACGTAGATGGGATCGAAGGCGATGGTTCCGGCCAGCCCATGCAGTTCCAGCGGTGGGCAGCGCGTGTCGATGACGACGTTGTTGGCCGCCACGCTGGCCAGCCGCCCGCCGCCAAAGTCGAGCAGCATCTGCCAGTTGTCGTCGGCCTCCACTGGCACGACGGCGCCGGCAAAGGGACCGTCCGCCACGGTGAAGCGGTCGAGGACGTGGGTGACAAAGGCGGTGACGCGCTGCACGGGTCCCAGCAACGCGGTCAGCGCGTGGAGTGGATAGACGCCCATGTCCATGGCCGGACCGGCGCCACGCGCAAAGAAAGGGCTGGGGTCGGACGCATAGCCCTCCCACGGCGGCACGCCCAGGTGCCCGTAGCCGCGCGCCGAGTAAACCTCGCCGATCGCACCGGCGGCCAGCAGGTCGCGCACGAAGACCATCTGCGGGAAGAGGGCGATGCTGGGCGCGCAAACCGCGGTCAGGCCGCGCGCCGCCGCCAGCGCCGCCAGTTCGCCGGCGACCGCAGCGGAACTGGCGGCCGGCTTCTCGGTATAGAGATGGCGGCCGCCGGCAAGGATGGCGCGGTTGGTCGCGTCGTGCAGGTGGATGGGGGTGAGGTTGATGACCGCCGCGGCATCGCTTTCGGCGAGCATGCGCGCGTAATCGGTGTAGCCGGCAGGGATGCCGTAGTGGTCCATGGCGCGCCACATTGTATCGGGCGAGCGCGTGCAGACGGCGACGATCTCGGCGCGCTCGCCCAGGCGGTGGAATTCGGGCAGGTAGTCGCGCTGCGCCACATCGCCGCAGCCGAGCAGCGCCAGCTTGTGCTTCGCCATGCGCCTAGCCTTTCACACCGGTGAGCGTCACGCCCTCGATGAAATAGCGTTGCAGGAGAAAGAAGGCGACGATGAGCGGCACGGTGATGGCCAGCGCGGCCGCGGTGAGCAGGTTCCACTGCAAGGCAAAGCGCGTGCGGAAGGCGTAGAGGCCGATGGAGAAGGGATACTTGGACGCGTCGTCCAGATAGAGTAGCGGGCCGAGGAAGTCGTTCCAGGCGTAGATGAAGTTGAAGATAGCGACGACGATGATCGCGGGCTTGATCAGCGGCAGGATGATACGCCACAGGATGAGGAAGTCGCCGGCACCGTCGACGTAGGCCGCGTCACTCAACTCCAGCGGGATGGTGAGCATGAACTGGCGCAGCAGGAAGATGTTGAAGGCGCTGCCGAAGAAATAGGGCACGATGAGCGGGGCGTAGGTGCCGACGAGCCCCACGCGCTGGAAGAGCACGTAGGTGGGGATGAGCGTCACGACGCCGGGCAGGAGCAACGTGGCCAGCGTGATGCCGAAGAGCAGGTCGCGGCCCACAAAGCGCATGCGGGCAAAGGCGTAGGCGACCACCGACGACGAGAGCACGGTGCCGATGGTGGCGAGCACGCAATAGAAGAGCGTGTTGAGCATGAGTTGCCCAAAGGGAAAGGCCGGCGAGGTCAACGCATCGACGTAGTTGTTCCACTGCGGCGGCTGCGGCCACCAGACGGGCGGGATGGTGAGGATCTGGTCCAGCGGCTTGAGCGACGAAATGAAGAGCCACCAGAGTGGGATGAGAAAGAGGAGCGAGACCCCGATCAACATGATGTGAAGGATGGTCTTGCCGAGTACCTTTGATCCGGTCATGCCCGTTGTCCCTTGCTATTGATGTAAAACCAAATACCCTTGACGCGGAGACGCAAAGTCGCCGAGCCTCGCAGAGATTGCACATGGCTGGCGACCGCCCCTCGCAACTCGCCCTTCTACCGCGGCGGCGCGCCCTCGTAATGCACCCACGTGCGCGAGCTGCGCACCACGAGCAGCGTTAACAGCACCAGCACGATGAAGAGCACCACCGCCATGGCCGAGGCATAGCCCATGGCCGAGTAGCGGAAGCCCTGCCGGTAGAGATGCACCATGTAGACGAGCATGGAGTTGAAAGGGCCGGCCGCGGTTGTGCCGCTCGCGGTGGCCGTGGCGACGAATGCTGTCGTGAAGACCTGGAAGGAGGCGATCAGCGTGATGATCAGGTTGAAGA
>WBZU01002084.1_pt1 | contig 14176 bp, 10 predicted proteins | sample 5204311 | NCBI WGS metagenome assembly WBZU01 (sample SAMN12344359, study PRJNA552823) | activated sludge metagenome | biome: Activated sludge suspended growth; feature: Nitrification reactor; material: Wastewater; isolation source: activated sludge from nitrification reactor of wastewater...
ATATTCCACACTTGCGGAAGATATTTACGGACTTGAACTAACAAATGAAGACATCGGAAGAAAGTATCTTCCGGAGATCAGAAAGAAGGAACTTGAAGCCGGAGGAAAAATCGTCGGAATCAGAAATTATTATTACTTTGATCAGAAGGATCACAGATACATCACTTCCGCTGATATCAGAGAGATCCTTGACAGTAATATATGGAACCTGGATTTTATCAGAACTAAATTAAGAAATATCATTGAATCAGAAAAATATGATTTTGTTTTTGTACTGACTCCTTCTCCCGGCACTCACGCTCATCACAGTTCAGCCGGAATACTTGCGCTTCAGGTTATAAACTCGCTTGATTCTTCATTCCGGCCGATTGTTCTCGGAGGGACAGTTTCAAATAAAAACGATTCTGTAAAATTTATCTACAAAGGTTTTGATGGATTTCCTGTTACAAATGTAAGCGATACTATTCCTTTTGAATTTGACCGTACTCAGAAATTCGGTTACAAAGATGTTCTTGATTATAAAATTATTGTCAACTGGGTTATCGCCGAACACAAATCACAGGGAACTATGCAGCTTCTAATGAACCGCGGTGATGTCGAAAATTACTGGTACTTTGACATTAATCCTGAAAGCGGTAAAAACAAAACTGCAGAACTTTTTGATAAATTAAAGATAAATTATTACGTAAAAAAAGAATACAAATAATAATCTGTAAATATTTTTTACCTCTAAGTATCGAAGACTCAAAGAATTTAAAGATAGTCTGAAAATTTTTTTGAAATATTTTATTGTATTTTAATATTTACCTTTGAGACTTGGAGTCTTAGAGGTTAGTCTTTTAAAAGAATTATTACTCACTAAATATTAAATACATACAAACTAAATGAAATTATTATTATTACTTTTATTTTGTGTAAGTTTATTTACCGGTTGTTCAAAAACCGGTAATAAATCCAAACTTGTAATTTATTCTCCGCATGGGAAAGAAATGCTTTCTGAGTTTGAAAAGCAGTTCGAAACAATTCACCCGGATATAGATATTCAGTGGCTTGACATGGGTTCGCAGGAAGTGTTTGACAGAATAAGAACTGAAAAGGAAAATCCTTTATCAGATATCTGGTGGGGTGCTCCGTCAACTATCTTCATGAGAGCAGAGAAATCCGGATTATTAGAGAAATATATTCCGACATGGGCTGACAAAATTCCTTCCTCTTCAAAAAGCGAAGACGGAATGTGGTTCGGAACATTTCTTACTCCGCAGGTTATTGCATTCAATGACAAGACTCTTACAAATCAGAATTCGCCTCAGGACTGGAATGATCTTGTCAAACCCGAATGGAAGGACAAGATCATTATAAGAAATCCCATGGCTTCCGGAACTATGCGTGTGATATATTCAGCTATGATAGCTAACTCTGTTAAAATTTCCGGTAATGAGTCTGAAGGATTCGAATGGCTGAAAAAGTTAGATGCAAATACTTCTTCCTATGCCGCTGATCCTACTCAGATGTATATTAAACTTTCGGGAAATGAAGCCACTGTATCATTATGGAATATGCCCGATATTATTTTGCAGAAAACTCTTTACAATTATCCTTTCGGATATAATTTTCCTTCAGGCGGAACGGTTGTTCTCACTGACGGCATTGCGATTGTAAAAGGCACCAAAAACTTCGAAGCCGCAAAGCAATTTTACGAGTTTGTTACAAATGAACAAAGTCTCATTCTGCAAGCGGAAAAGTTTTACAGGATACCTGCACGGAATGATATTCCCAGAAACAAACTTCCGCAATGGATCGGTGATGCGAATTATAAAGCGATGGATCTGGACTGGGAACTTATCTCCGAAAAAGAATCTGAATGGATGAAAAAATGGGATGCGGAGATCAAAGGAAAGTCGAAATAGTTTTTTAAATACATAGACACTGAAAAGGTAATTCTTTGAATATGTAATTTGTATATGTCTGCATTAATATTTATGAAAAATTTAGTATTAAATAATATATCAAAAAACTTCGGTCAGACAAATGTTCTCTCTGATATTAGCATTGAAATAAATCAGGGTGAATTTTTTTCGATTGTCGGACCAAGCGGCTGCGGTAAAACTACCTTGCTGCGGATCATTGCAGGGCTTGAGTTTGCCGATACCGGTAAAATTATCATAGGCGGCACGGACTCAACCGGTCTTCCTCCTCAGAAAAGAAATGTCGGAATTGTCTTTCAGAATTACGCTCTGTTCCCGAATATGACTGTTTTTGAAAATGTTGCTTACGGACTTTCAATCAAAAAGAAAGAAAAAAATATTATTCAGAAAAAAGTCCGTGATGTCCTCGAAAAAGTTCGGATGGGACATAAGTTTGAAAAAAACATATCCACTCTCAGCGGCGGAGAGCAGCAGAGAGTTTCTCTTGCAAGAGTGATTGTAACCGAACCGGATCTTATTCTCTTCGATGAGCCGCTTTCAAATCTTGATTATTCACTTCGCCTTGAAACGCGGAACGAACTCAAACGTCTTCAGCGCGAAGCCGGAATTACTTCTGTTTATGTAACTCATGACCAGACTGAAGCGCTTGCGCTTTCCGACAGGATCGCAGTTTTGAACAAAGGGATTATTCAGCAGACAGGTATTCCGGATGACATTTATTATAATCCGGAAAATAAATTTGTCGCTGATTTTATAGGACATGCAAATTTATTCGATTCACAGCTTAGCAGAGAATTGTTTCAGATAGAAATCAACACTGATGAAACGCTTACAGTGCTTCCTGAAGAATTAATTCCCGTTGACAAATTAGGTAATCTTTCCTGTAAAATCATTGATGTACAGTTCACTGGCTTCTCCGTGGAATATTCAATTCTTATCAAAGACCGGATCATAAGATCTTTATTACCTGCAAAATCCCTGAATAACAGATTCGGAATTGGTGAAGAAGTCGGGCTTAGAATCGTTTCGGATAAAATCAGAAAAGTAAAATGAAAAGATCATCCTTAGCAAATATTCTGCTGACAGGTATAGTAATATTTTTTATTACAGGATATATTTTGTTTCCTTTGTATTCGGTGCTAAATGAAAGTTTTACGGGTGAAGGACATTTATTTTCATTTGAAGCATATAAAAATTTACTTACCGGGTCTTCTGCAGAAGCGGTGATAAACTCTGTTCTATTGTCAGTATTAACTGTAATCGGAAGCGGAATTACCGGAGTTTACTTCGCATACATTTTCCATTATCACAGAATGCCTTTCAGATCTTTTTTTTCTTCACTGCTTTTAATTCCGCTTGCTACTCCGCCGCTTATCGGTGTAGTTGCATTTTTATTTTTGCTAAATGAAAACGGTTTAATTGCAAAATTGTTAACAATGTTTTTTGGAATGAATGGCGCACTGTTCAGATTCGACGGTTGGACTGCGATAATAATAATTCACATATATTCATTTTATGCAATGTTCTATCTGTTCGTTTCATCAGCTCTGAAAAAAACCGATATGAATCTGATAGATGCTTCGTATTCAATGGGCGCAGGCAGAAGCAGAACATTTGTTAAAGTGATCTTTCCGCAACTGATACCTTCCATTATCGGCGCATCACTGATAACTTTCATGGCAAGCATGGCTTCATTCTCAGCGCCTTTTATTTTCGGAGGATCGGTTAAATTTCTTTCGACGGAAATTTATTACGCAAAGATCAACGGCGACAATTCATTTGCTTCATCACTTTCCGTACTGCTGACTGTTATCTCAGTAATTTTTCTTGCAATGCTGAGATGGTACCGCTCGCATAAAATACTGGAAGTAAGATACAAGGGTTCTCCTAAAACAATTAATGATCTTAGTAACAGATCAATAAATTATTTCAGCACGGGGATGATCATGATCTTTTCATTTCTGATAATTCTGCCTGTGCTGACGCTTCTTTTTATGTCACTGATACCTGAAGGATCTCTTATGAGAAATTTTATTAAAGAGCCGTTCACATTTGCAAACTATTCTAAGGTTTTCAGTGATTCGCAATTCTTCGATCCATTCAGAAACAGTATTGAAATGTCAGTTATAGCTGTACTCATCACATTGATTATAGGCGTTATCTCCTCTTATCTGATTGCAAAGAAAAAGATCCGGGGAAAAAATCTTCTGGAAAGCATTCTGTCATTGCCTTACGGGATTCCGGGAACGGTGATTGCGCTTTCACTGATACTGAGTTTCAATACTCCGACTTTATTTACCGCATTCATTTCGATCGTCGGCACATTCTGGATTCTGCCGCTTGCTTATGCAATCAGAAATCTTCCGGTGCTTACGCAATCCTCCATTGCGGGATTTAACGCCATTGATCCTTCGCTTGAAGAAGCATCCAAAACACTCGGAGCATCTGAGATCATTACATTCAGAAAGATTATCGTCCCTCTGATCTTTCCTTCTGTATTTAACGGAGCTTTGCTTGTATTTATAAATTCAGTCGGAGAGTTTGTATCTACTGTGCTTCTTTATTCTTACTCCACAAAAACAATTTCAGTCGAGATATATTCTCAGATAAGAATGTATAATACCGGTGCGGCGGCGGCATACGGCATTCTGCTTTTTCTGATGGTAATGATAATTGTCTATTTTTCGAGACGGACTATGGACAAGAGTGTCGGAGTTGTATAATATCGCAGATATATAATTTCTGTTCTGAACTCAAATTTTTTGCCGTTCCCAAAGTCACTGCTTATGTGCATTTATATATCAGAGCAACTTTCAAAAGGAGTACACTGTCGTGAAAGCGCTATAAATATTTCTTAAAGGCAAATAATAATTTTAATTTTAATGATTTGTAATATTTCAAGTGGAAATGAGATTTCCAAATAATTATATTTGTAAATTCATTTTAAAATTAATTTGAGTTAAGCAAAATATCCGGTTGAGGGTTTAAGAGACAATTCAGTTTCTGTTAAATAAGATATTGAGGTTCAAGGTCAGGACGAAAGTCCTGACCTCACGGAGAAAATTAATTTTGCAATCTTCAATTGGAAAAGAAAATTACAAATAACTATTTTGAAAGACTAAAATTAAAAATAATTTTATGAGCGGAAGAATAAACATCTCAACAGGCGTTATGTGGGAAGACAAGGTCGGATACAGCAGGGCGGTGAAGATCGGGAACATCATTGCTGTATCAGGAACCACTGCTGTTGTTAACGGCGAAGTGAAAGGAGAAAATGATTATTATGTTCAGACTAAAATCATACTTGAAAAGATCAGAACTGCTTTAAATGAAACAGGCGCTGGAATGGAAGATGTAATAAGGACAAGAATATATGTTAAAGACATATCGAACTGGGAAGCTGTCGGAAAAGCTCACAGCGAATTTTTCGGAAAGATCAGACCTGCATCAACAATGGTGGAAATAAGCGCGCTTGTTGATGAAAAAATGCTTGTAGAGATAGATGCGGATGCATATCTGAGCTGATGTTACCGGGTAAGTTATAAACAGCTTTAAGTGATATTAACCTTAATCTGCCCGGAAATAATTTTTTAAGGATTTTATAATTTATAACTTGATAATATTTAATATAAATAATAGTTTTAACCGCATCAATTATCACGCCTTAAAAATTCTTCTAAGGAAATATTGAAGTAATAATAAATTCATCATATACATTTAATAAATAAATCTTAAGTACAAATTAAAACTTACCCTCAGGTTTCCTCCACTCCGGAAAGGATCAAGAAAATGGACACAAAAAACAACAACAAACCATCAGCCTCGTTTGCAGATTCAAAGAATGTGACTGACTTAAAAACAAAAAAAGTTGCTGAACTTATGCAGCTTGCCAAAGAGCTTGAAGTAGCGGGATACAGCGACCTTAAAAAACAGGAACTGATATTCAAGATTATTGAAGCTCAGGCAAAAAAAGACGGATTTGCTTATGCAGTAGGCGTTCTGGAAGTGCTTCCGGACGGATACGGCTTTCTCAGGTCTGTGGATTACAACTATCTCCCTTCGCCGGATGATATTTATGTTTCACCTTCTCAGATAAAAAAATTCCTGCTCAGAACGGGTGATACCGTAAGCGGACAGGTAAGACCGCCTAAAGAAGGAGAAAGATTCTTTGCATTGCTGAAAGTCGAAGCGGTGAATTTTGAAAATCCCGACACGATAAGAGACAGAATTTTATTTGACAACCTTACACCGCTTTATCCCCATGAAAAATTCACTCTTGAAACAGCTCCGGGTGAATACGGAATGAGGATTATGGATATGTTTACTCCCGTGGGCAAAGGACAAAGAGGACTTATAGTATCTCCGCCGAAAAGCGGTAAGACAATATTGCTTCAGACAATGGCAAACAGCATAACGAGAAACCATCCTGAAGTTCACCTGATAGTGCTTCTCATTGACGAAAGACCTGAAGAAGTTACGGACATGGAAAGAAATGTAAACGCTGAAGTTATAAGTTCGACATTTGATGAACCGCCTGAAAGACACGTTCAGGTTTCTGAAATAGTTCTGCAGAAAGCAAAACGTCTTGTCGAAGCAAAAAAGGATGTTGTAATTCTTCTCGACAGTATAACAAGACTTGCCAGAGCTCACAACACAGTTATTCCTCACAGCGGAAAAATTCTTTCCGGAGGTGTTGACGCAAATGCTCTTCACAAACCGAAAAGATTTTTCGGAGCGGCAAGAAATATTGATGAAGGCGGAAGTCTTACAATTATCGCAACTGCGCTTATCGAAACAGGCAGCAGAATGGATGAGGTTATCTTTGAAGAATTCAAAGGTACCGGTAACTCGGAAATTGTTCTTGACAGAAGAATATCAGACAGAAGAATATTCCCTGCAATTGATCTTAACAGATCCGGAACAAGAAAAGAAGAGCTTCTTTTGACAAACGAAATTCTTACAAGAGTCTGGCTTCTCAGAAAGTTACTGTCAGATTATAATCCGATCGAAGCGATGGAATTCCTGTTAGACAAAATGAGAGGCACAAAGTCCAACAAAGAGTTTCTCGCATCAATGAATTCATAGTATTATTTTGACTTTATATTAAACTTCATGAAGAAAGTAATACTTATTAATTCAATAGCGGAAGATGTCAGAATTGCGATTACCGAAGACGGAAAGCTGGCTGAATTTTTTCTGGATACTCCGGACAAGGAAAGGAATGTCGGTGATATCTATCTCGGGAAAGTAGGAAAGGTAATCCCGGGAATCAGGGCTGCATTTATTGACCTTGGTTTTAAGCAGGATGCTTTTCTGCATTTTTCAGACATTGGAAGCACACTCGATGATTATTCGGCAATTATCGGAGATGATTCGGACATCGAAGAAGATGATGATGACGAAGAAGAGCCGCAGACTAATTTCATTTCACAGAAAGATTCTTATCACAAACTTCCCAATCTTGAAAGAGGCCAGGACATAATAGTACAGATAACAAAAGAACCTGTAGGCAACAAAGGCTTCAGAGTAACTTCAAAAGTTTCTATCCCGGGCAGATATCTTGTTCTGATTCCTTTCGAAAAAAAGATCGGCTTATCAAAAAAGATTTATAATCCAAAGGAAAAAAGACGTCTCAGAAGCATTGTCAAATCAACTTTGCCGAAAGGATTCGGAATTATCATCAGGACTGTTGCCGCAGGGCAGGAGGATAATCTCATACTTGACGATCTTAACACACTTATACAGACATGGAATGATATTCAGTCAAAATTAAAAACTGTAAAAGCTCCTCTTATTCTTCACAAAGATGTTTCGACTACATCGTCCGTTATCAGGGATCTTTTCAAGGAAGACATTTCAAAGATAATTGTAGATTCAAAAAAGATTTATAAAGACATAAAATTATACGTAGATGAAACCTCGCCCGAATATTCGAGCAAGGTGGAATTGTATAACGGCGATCAGCCGTTGTTTGATGTTTACAATATTGAAAAGCAGATCGAAGAATCCATTGAAAGAAAAGTATGGCTGAAAAACGGCGGATACATAATCATTGAACCGACTGAAGCTATGACTGTAGTGGATGTTAACAGCGGCAAATACGCAAGGCACAGGGATCAGGAAATAAATTCTCTTAACACAAACCTTGAATCGGCAAAAGAAATCGTAAGACAGATCAGATTACGGGACATAGGCGGAATAATCGTCATAGACTTCATTGATCTTTATGATGAGAAAAACAGACGCCGGCTTTATGAGGACATAAAAAGGGAATTTAAAAACGACAGGGCGAAATCAACTATACTTCCCGTAAGTGAATTCGGTCTCGTTGAGATCACAAGACAAAGGATAAGACAGAATATTATTCATACTGTTTCCGATTTCTGTCCGATGTGCAACGGCTCCGGACACATTCAGTCCAAATCAACATTCCTTAACAGAATCGAAAGATGGATCACAAGATACAAGGGAGGAAATAACGGCATGAGTCTCACTCTCACTGTAAACCCCTATATAAAGCATTATCTCAGCGAAGGATTCATCAGCAAGTTCACGCAACTTCGCTTTAAGTATTTTCTGTTTATTAAACTTGAGGAAGATGAAAAGCTGTCATTGAACGAATTCAGATTCTATTCAAACAAACTCGGGAAAGACGTAACTGCGGAATTCGACAACTGACTTTCCTTATTGATCTGCATCAGATACTCCTACGAATACTCTTACATAAAAATGTAACCTTAATTGTTAACATTCATTCGGACTCATTCAACTTAATCAAACACAGAGAGTCGCAGAGGCACAGAGATTTTTTTGTGAAATAAAATTTTTTATATATTTGATATTTTTATTAATGTTTATATTTTTTCAGAATTTAGTTTATGGTTTTCATAGAATTGTAAATTTGTGTTTTATATAAATCTTTAATAAACAAATATACTATTTCTCTGTGGCTCTGAGTCTCTTTTTTGATTAACCTTATTAAATAGTTCAATTACCAAGAATATACCGAATGGCAAAAACTAAATGAGCTTATTGTTTTATAAAGTATCAAGACAACCAAAATTAACTTTCTTCGTTTATATGCAGTAAATATTCCCACGAATATATTCCCGTATTGTGTTTGTCTTTCCACGTGATCTGTATTGCATAATTCCCGACTTTATCTATTTTTTCAATTTCATAAAATCCTGCGGGCTTGAAAACATTTTTTATCGGAATGTATGAACTGAACAGCACTGTCTCACCCTGACAGCTTACGCAGGGACATTTTTCTCTGAGCGTTTCCATTGTGATTTCGGTTACGGTATCATTATCCCAGGATATCTGAAGAGAATTGTTATCCGTTCTTTTGATCTTTTTCGGCTGAACCATTTTTAATTTTTTAACAATTTATATTTTTATATACTAAATAACTTTGTTATTATCAGCAATTATTTTCTTCTGAAACTTCTCCTCATTTTGTGATTCGTTTACATTGTAAAAAATAAGAAGAGCATTTCCGAAAAGCAGAAATCCTGCTATTAAGAATATATATTTCATTTCAATTTTATAAAGCAAAAGAGTGCAGAGCAGCGGACCGAGAAGATTTCCCAGCAAAGTAAAACTCGATGCGATTCCCATTACCCCGCTTTTCCTGTCGTCCTCTATATTCTTATTAACGTAAGCGTACAATACAGGAATGATCCCTCCGATGCACAATCCGAGAAAAGCTCTTACAGGAAAAAGCATATACGGATTTGTAATAAAAGTATGAACCATATAAGCTAAGCCGGCTCCTAATATAGCTATCATTATATTTTTCTTAAAACTTTTCGTATCATTTCTTCTGCCCCACCACGGTGAGGAAATAACGCTGAAGATCCCTAGAGTTCCGAATATCGCTCCTGTAAGAGTGGAAATATACTGCGTTCCTTTCGTCATTGATTCGACGAACAAAGCAAAAACCGGCTGAGCGACAGTGATAGAGATCTGTATGGCTGTTATCGAAAGCATCACAACTAATATATTATTTCTTTTGAAAACATATTCATAATTCTGAAAGACACTGTATAATTTTTTTGAATCGCCGGATGCCGGCTCTCTGACATTAAAAATAACAAGCATTCCGCTGAAGAAACAAATTGCGGATGTAATAAAAAAAACCGTTCTGTAAGAAGTCATATCGGCGATGAATCCGCCGATGAAAGGTCCGATTACAGTTCCGGATGAAATGGAAGTCTGCAGTATTCCTATCGAGTATCCTGATCTTTCTTTCGGAGTGCTTGCCGATACAAGAGCAAGAGAGGAAGCAATGAAACCGCTTATCGCGCCCTGCACCATTCTGAATGCAAAAAGCTGCCAGACATTTGCCGAAAGTCCTATCAGGAACTGCGATAATGCAAGACCGAATATTGCACGCAGCACCATTTTCTTTTTACCGAATCTGTCTCCGAGAACACCCCATACAGGCGTTAGAAGAAAAGATAAAATAAACGGTCCGCTGAAAACAATCCCGCTCCAGTGCTCGAGTTCGTCCGGATTTGTAACTCCAAGCTCTCTGATATAGAACGGCAGGAAAGGTACGACCATGCTCATCCCGACCATTGCGACGAACTGCGATACCCAGATGCTGTAAAGATTTTTTTTCCAGACTTCCAAATTATAATATTATAAATTGAAATTACAAATGATATGATTGTTATAAAATGTAAAAGGAAAGAGACAGAGAGAGAAAATAAATAATTCAGGTCAGAGAGAAAAGTCTCTGACCTGAATTTAAATTTTTATTTCATCAGCATCATTTTTTTAACAGCCGTAAAATCTCCCGCCTGAATCTTATAAAAATATACTCCGCTTGATAAATTACTACCGTCAAAATTAATTTCATAACGACCGGCATTTTGCTTTTGATTTACCAATGAACCAACTTCATTTCCAAGAACATCATACACTTTAAGTGACACGTAATTCGAAATTGGTAATTCGTAACTTATCTTAGTAGTTGGATTAAACGGATTCGGATAATTCTGAGAAAGCGATAATTTCTCCGGAACTTCGATCACAACTTCATTCGATAAATTATGATATTCAAAATTGCCGTTGAAATCTATTTGCTTTAATCTGTATTTATATTTTCCTGAAGAAAGATTTTTATCTTCAAAAGTATAACTTTGAGGAGTTGTAGAATTTCCATTTCCTTGTGCAAAACCGATCTTTTTCCAATCGTCTGACATTTGATCTTTGACTTTTGACCGTTCTATTTCAAATCCGGAGTTATTCGTTTCCGCAGCAGTTGTCCAGTTTAAAGTAACATTGTTATTGTTTACTGAAGAAGTGAATGATGACAATTCAACCGGAAGCGGGAAGTCTGCTTCATCTGCTCCCATGTACGGTGAAATTCTGATCTCATTATCAATATCATCATTGACAAGTGTATTGAAAACTCCTTTAAGTTGATTATCTCCGATCGATGTTCCATCGAGATGCAGATCAGATGATGACGAAAAATTTACAGGATGAGAGACAGAATGCTGATCAAACCCTGTAGCTGCATAAAAATCTGAAACATTATCATACGTTATACCATGATATTTAATCAAACCGTTAGTTCCTCCGTTATAAATATCATTATAATCTGATATCGTGAGAGTAGAGTTATTATCAATGTTTAATGCTCTTCCATTTGTGTTGAAAATATTATTTATCAGCGAAATATCTGTAGATGATTCTAAATAAAATTCAGATCCAAACAGATAAGGAGCGCTTGAGAGTGTATTATTTATAAATAGCAGATTTAAACTACTCTCTGTTTTGAAGTTGAAATAGTGATAATACTGATTTCCTGTCCAACAAAAATTATTGGATATTATTGATTGGGTAGATAAAGATCCGCAGTTCCTCATTGTTAACCCACCGTAAAGGAAATTTTGAAGAAATTTGTTTTTAGATAATTTTAAATAACTGCATGAATACAAATTAACCTCTCCGTCAATATAATTATTATCAATTGTGAGTGAATTACAATTGTAAATTGTTATTGCACTTTTGCCAAACCATAGTGATGTTCCCGGAAAAGTGTTGTTTGTAATGGTAATATTTGATGATACATTGTAATTATTCCCCAAGACAACATTATTAAATTCGCTGTCAAAAATATTATCTTTAATCAGAATATCATTAACATTTGCAGTACTCGCGAACTCTTCACCTATATCTGTTCCGACAAACTTAGATATAGATTCACTGAAAATGTTGTTAATTATTTTGACATTACTGCAGGAATTATTAAAATTAATTGCTAATCCTTGTGGAACATTTGGTCCGAAAGTTAAGTCTCTGATAATCAAATTACTTGCACCATTTATTTCAAAAATTTTTAAATTAAAGCCCGATCCCCAAAGTAATCCTATACTTACATCATTTGGATTTCCTATCTGCGATTTGAATGTAACTGTGTTGATTGTGCTCGATCCGGGAATCGAATTTACAACTATTTGTTCGTAATAACTTCCGGCAATGATATCAAAAACCACAGCTCCATTGACTCCCTGTGAAGTTACATCAGATACGGCAGCATTTATTGTAGGATAATACCCTCCGCTTCCGATTGTATATGTTCCGGCAAGCGGGGTGGAAAAAGAATTTGAAACGAATAAAAGGGTAATTGCTGTAAAGATGAAAAGTTTTATTAATGAATTCATTTTAGTTCTCCTTTATTTTTAATTTAAATTAATTTAAGAAAATTGGTATTGAATAAAAAATTTTTATAACAACTCAAATGTTTCAAAGAACGGCTAACTTCTGCAGCAGGTGAAAACTTTTAGCTACAGCTCAACTGATTGTAATAAATCTCATTTTTTTCACATCCGTATTTCTGCCAGCCTTGAGTTTCATATAATACTCAAAACTTTGTAATTCTTCATTTTTGATGTCCGTAACGAGCGTATGAAATCCGGCTTCAAGTTTTTTATTGATCAGATATAAAGCTTCTGTTTTATCGGAATTCAAAAAAATTATTTTTGTCTTTGCTGATTTTGGTAAAAAAAACTTTATGGCAACATATGCTCCGGAATTGTCTGTGAAATTCTGATATAAAGTTAATCTGTCCGGATCACACGCCATATGAGAATTCTGAATTACATTATTTACTGAATCAGTTACATCAGATGTTTTAACAGTATAGTTGTAATCAGCTGTTTTACCCTTTTGCTTTCTTATCTTATAAATATATTTAACCGATTCAATTTGAAAATAAGAAAATTTAAAGCTTGTATTGTTAGATGTGTTATTCATCTGATTGCTCCTTTCATTTTCCGGATTCACCGGATTTAATTTTTAAGTTTGATGTTAAATTCAAAGTCTCAAAGAACATTTACTTTAACTTTCTGATACAAAGATATTGCAAACAGATATCCATTCAAAAGAAACTTTTTGAGATTTACTCACAAAAAATTCAGAGATGGCATCTATAGAGTGTGATTACAGATTGTTTTTAAAGGAAAGAGAGTTTTGGTAGACTCACAAAAGGAAAATTGTTTTATTTTATAATGAGGCATTTTTCCGAAGATATATTTTTATAAAACAGACTTCCCCCTTTGGCGGTCTTTGGGTTGGGCAAAGATTCGCGGTCCAGGGGAAGTCTGAGTTTAACTTTTTAAAATTCAGGTCAGAGAGAAATTGTTCTTACCTGTGTAAAATCAAGCTTATGGCTTAATAACAGAAATGCTCGAACTTGCATTGTTCTCAACTGTTGATAAATCATTTGCATCAACAATTCCATCCCCGTTTAAATCTTCTCTTATGTATCCTTCATTACCCAGAGCATTTTCTACCTGACCAAGATCTCCGGCATCTATAGTTCCATCCTGATTCACATCACCGCTGTAGAATGATGCAAATCCATTAATACTAATCATATTATTTCCGTATGCTTTGTTAAGTGAAGTTGTGAAATTATAAAAAGTTGTGTCAGGCAAAAATTCAACAGGATATGCTGACCATGTCTCAATTGAATTTCTGTGCTTTGCAACTATATAATAAGAATTACCTGTAATTATATTTTTAAATCTTATTGTTTTTCTATAATTAGTTGAAGATAACTCTGCTAATACTTTTGCTGAATCAACTACTACATAAGGATAAACAGAATTCCTCAGTTTTACGGATAATGTATCAGGTACAGGAAACATTGCCTGAAGTCTCCAACGCAGATTCAGATAGTTATAATTGAATTTCATTACAGCAAGATTCCCTGCATTTAAGTTATCGTCTGT
>WBZU01002085.1_pt1 | contig 14175 bp, 11 predicted proteins | sample 5204311 | NCBI WGS metagenome assembly WBZU01 (sample SAMN12344359, study PRJNA552823) | activated sludge metagenome | biome: Activated sludge suspended growth; feature: Nitrification reactor; material: Wastewater; isolation source: activated sludge from nitrification reactor of wastewater...
GTGAATGCCGACAGCGGCATCTTCCTGCGCAAGCCGCAGCTTCAGTGTCGCGATTACCTCGTCGCCGGGCCGTATAAGGAGCTGAAGAAATACAAGCCACAGGACTGGAACACCATCATCGTCACCGTGAAGGACGGCGTCGCGCACTGCGAGTGCAACGGCGAGGTGCTGGAGGACGCGCTGAAGCTTCCTGACACGGGTCCCATCGGTCTGGAAGGCGACCGCGGCACGATGGAGTATCGCCACATCCAGCTCAAAGAGCTGCCGTAGGCGAATCAGCGCCGGCCTTCATCGAGATAGTCCAGCGTCTTCCCCAGCCACTCTGCGGGCGGCATTTGATGGCCGATGCCGGGCACATCGAAGAGTTGCGCGCGGGCGAAGCCTTCCTTCTTGAAGCCCTGCTCCAGCACGGCGCGCGTGTTGGCGCGGTTGAAGTCTTTGTCGGACGTCACCAGTGCGTAACGGCAGAATCGCTTCGCAATCGCGAGCACCTTGTCATCCGGGATGTAGTTCACACCGTAGCGCTTGCCGTCTTCGCCCGTCACTTCGTTGTAGAAGTTCACGCCCATGAAGCAGGCGGTGCCGCTGAACATCTCCGCGTAGCACACGCCGAGCATGCTGGCCACGCGCGATCCGCCGGAGAAGCCGGAGATATAGACGCGGCGGCCATCGATCTTGTAGAGCGTGCGCAAATGCGCGTTCGCATCGATGGCCATTCGCATACGGTCGAAGATGTTCCGCGGATTGCCGGAGTTTCGCGCGGCCACGAAGATGAACTGCCGCTGCGCCAGCACGGCTTCCCATTCCTTCGGCAGCGAGGTCTTGTCACTCGCGCTGATCCAGATGAACAAGCCATGCGGCTTCGCATCGGTGTAGTCCTTCGGCACGATGACATCGAACACTTCCTTGCTGATGTCGAGCGCGGGCGGCATCTCCACGGAATGCATGCGGAGTCGCATCTGTTCCGGCTCGCACTGCGGCACAGACTTCGGAATCGTGATGGCTCCTCGCTCCCCAGCTTTGGGCGGTTGCTGAGACCACGCGGCCCAAACGAGACCGAGCGTGAAGATGACGGCGAGGCGGGCGGGTGTGTTCATGCGCGGATGTTGCACGGAAGAGTGGGGCACGGGCCCGAGGCGCCGAGTCACTTCAGTTTACCCTTGCCTTTGCCTTTCGCGTTCGGCGTGGGGTTTCGCGCAGCGAAGCGGCCGCTTGGCTTGGCGGGATCGTAGTTCGAATTCGCGATCGGAAACTTCGCGCCGACTTCCCCCTGCCAGGCATGAAGCTCCTCGCGCAATGCACTCACGCGTGCTGGCTCTTTGGCGGACAATTCGTTCGTTTCACCGATGTCAGCGGCGACGTTGTAGAGTTCCACGCGCTGGTCCTCCTGCCACTCGATCAACTTCCAGTCGCCACGACGGATCGCTGCGGCAGGCGCGCCGCCTTGATTGCCGTAATGCGGGTAGTGCCAGAATAGCGGACGTTCCGGCAGATCGCCGCCTTTGAACACGGGCACCAGGCTCCGACCATCCACGATCTGCCCGGCCTGCGGCGCGGTGCCAGAAACTTCCTGCAAAGTGGCCATGAAGTCCGGACTGCACACAGGCGTGTGCACCTCGCGGCCCGCCTTGATCACTGCGGGCCAGCGCGCGATGAGCGGCTCGCGGATGCCTCCTTCGTAGATCCAGCCCTTGCCGCCTCGCAGCGGCAGGTTCGAGGTCGGCCAGCCTTCGCTGGTGGCGAGACCGCCGTTGTCGCTGGTGAGAATCACCAGCGTGTTATCGCGCAGGCCAAGTTCATCGAGCTTCGCCAGCACCTTGGCCACAGCCAGATCGACCGCCTCCACCATCGCGGCATACACCGCATGCTGCTGCACGAGCCGCACATCCCGCTCGCCCTCGCGCCCCCATTTCTCCTGGAGTCCGAGCCGGTCGCGCTTTTCCTCATACTTCTGCTGCAAATCGTTGCGCGCCATGAGCGGCGTGTGCACGGAGTAGAATGCCAGGTAGGCGAGGAAGGGCTTGTCTTTGCTCGCTTCGATGAATTTTGCCGTCTCGGTGGCGAGCCTGTCCGGCAGATGCTCACCCTTCGGGCCATCGGGCAGGCGCGGATTGCCGTAGGGAGAGAAGTATTTGTCCCCGCCATACGGTCCACCTTTGTCGATGCCGCCAAGATTGTGATCGAAGCCCTGGTTCTCGGGCCAGAAGCCCTCCGGCCCCAGATGCCATTTGCCGGCAAAGAAGGTGGCATAGCCAGCGGACTTCGCCGTCTTTGCCAGCGTCGGTGCATCGAGCGACAAACGATCACTGTAGGGCGCGGGCAGGGATTTCGTGTTTCGCTTCCAAAGCTCCGGCTTCATCGCCGCGCCAATGTAGTCGGTGATGCCGGTGCGCTGCGGCCACATGCCTGTGATGATGCTCGCACGCGTGGGCGAGCACACCGGGCATGCCGCATACGCATCCGTAAAGCGCGCGCCCTCTTTGGCCAGCTTGTCGATGTTCGGCGTCTCGTAGAACGTGCTGCCATAACAGCCCAGATCGCGCTGACCGAGATCATCGACGAGGAAAAATACGACGTTGGGCTTGTTCGCGGCGAGCGCCGCAGATGCGCCCAGCACGACGAAAGTTGCGAGGATGCGGAGTGTCTTCATGAGAGGGTATATTGGGAGTGATGCGGCAATGCTCAATCAGCGAACTGCACCGTGCTGCTCACCATCGCATCGCGATCATCGGTGATGGACAGATACCAGGTGTTCGCATTCGCCGGAGGCTTCGGAGCAGTGATGGCATTGGTTTGCTTCGTGATTCCGCCGTCCGTGTCGAGCACATCAGCTCCGATGGTGGCAGGCACCGTGGTCCACTCGCGCTTCGAGCGCAGACCGGTGTCGGTGGTGTAATGCAGCTCGGCCTTCTTGAACTTGGTGAGCACGGTGCTGGTGCACCAGACCTGCACCCGATCGCCTTCCATGCGCGGTGTATCGAAGGCGGGCAGCGGTTTGCCGTCACGGCACTTCGAGTCGATGAAGAGTCCGATCTCCTGCGGTGCCCAGCCGGGAGGATGGCCATGCGGCATCTTGATCTGGATGCGAAGGTGCTTCTCGCCAGGCACGGCATTGTAGCTCTTCATGTAGCTGTCGAGCACGTAGTGAACGTCGTTCGTGCCGTTCACGAAGAGAATCGGCACGCGGCAGCGCGGCAGCAGGCTGCCAGGATCGTATTCTTTTACCCACAATGCGCGATGCTCGGGATCGAGTTTGTCGATGCTGGGCTTCTGCACGGACTCGCCTTCATGGAGAAAGCCGCAGCCATACACGGGCACGGCGGCTTTGAAGCGATCATCGAGCGAAGCGACAAGGCACGTGGTGTAACCGCCCCAACTGATGCCGGTGACAGCGGTGTGACCGGCATCCACCTCTGGAAAACTGCGCAGCAGGGTGTGCGCGCGTATGACGCTGGCCGCGGCATGGAAGGGCCAGTCATCGCTGGTGTCGGCCGTGAGGATGCAATTAAACTTCTGCTCGTGGCCCTGATCGGGGCCGCCGTCCGGCAGGCGCTTCCGCGTGTCGGGCTTCGCATTTTGATTCGGCACGGGTGCGCCGGTCTTCGGATCGCAAACCGTGTCATTCGGCCGGCAGCCCGCGAGGTCCATCGCGATGGCCGCATAGCCACGCTGAGCCCATAGATAGGCCCACTCTGCGAACGCCGTGCCGCCGCCGCCATGAATGAGCACGACGCCAGGGAACTTCGCGCCTGGCCTGGCTTTGCCCAGCGTGATGGGCGAAGCGTAGAAGGCAAAGACCTGCGTGGGATGCCCCTGATAGACCTCGCCTTCGTAAAGAAGCGAATGCACAGCCTGATCTTGGTGCAGCCATTTCATGGCCGGCACATGTGACTTCAGCGCGGCGAGGTTCCACGGGCCCACCTGCTGAGCGGCGAGCGATGAGGCAAAAACGAGGACAAAGAGGACGGCAGATCGCATGACGCGTGTTCAACGATGGCTGGATGGCATTCTTCGCTGCCGGTGAAGCCGGCGACGCGCCTTTTTCGCCAACTGCTGGCAGCAAACATCGCATACGCCCAACCAAGTGCCGCACAGGCAGGCTTGTAGTCGCCAGCCCAGTTGTGTGATAATTTTGTCACAATATGGCTGAAGCCCGCACGACCTCACGCAAGAATGTCTCATCCAATGGCGGACAGACAACCACTCTGTCCTCGCCTGCAACGCAGGCCGCGCCACCGCACGCAGCGCCTGCGAAGCAACGCATCGAACAATCCGATTTCCGTCTGTCAGAAGATGACGTGCGCCGCATCAATACGCGCGATGGCTTGATTCAGCTGCTCCGTGCCAACAAAGTGAAGGTCGGCTCGGTGATGGACACGCTGCGCTACGAAGCTGAGCTGGAGCGGCTGCAGGTCGAGCTGGTGCGCATGCAGCGCTGGGTGCAGGAGAAAGGCCGGCGCATCGCGATCATCTTTGAGGGGCGCGATGCTGCTGGCAAAGGTGGAGCGATCCGCCGCTTCACCGAGCATTTGAATCCGCGCGCAATGCGCGTCGTCGCCCTGCCGAAGCCAACGGATCAGGAGCGCGGGCAGTGGTATTTTCAGCGCTATACGCGCCAGCTCCCGAATGCGGGCGAGATCGTGTTCTTCGATCGCAGCTGGTATAACCGCGCGGTGGTGGAGCCGGTGAACAAATTCTGCACCGAAGGCCAGTATCAGCAGTTCCTGCAGCAGGTGCCCGAGTTCGAGCACATGCTCTACGAGGACGGCGTGACCATCATCAAGTTCTGGTTCTCGATCTCAAAGGAGGAGCAGCTGTGCCGATTCGAATCCCGACGGCACAATCCATTGAAGCAATGGAAGCTCAGCCCCATCGACATGAAGGCGCAGGAGCAGTGGGACCTCTACACACACTACAAGGAGCAGATGTTCTCCAAGACGCACACGTCCTTCAGTCCGTGGGTGATCGTGCGTGCGAACGACAAAAAGAAGGCTCGGCTGGAAAGCATCCGCCACGTGCTCAATTCGCTCCCTTATCGCGGCAAAGACGCGTCCGAGGCGGATCTCACGCCAGATCCCAACATCATCGTGCGATTCCACCGCGCTGCGCTCACCGCTGACTAACTGCCGCCGCACGTGGATGCCCTCTCACTCATCGCTGTGCTGGCGATTCTGCTAGTCCTCGCCTTCGATTGCTCGAACGGATTTCACGATGCCGCGAACATCATTGCCACTGTCATCGCATCCCGTGCGATGACACCGGTGATGGCCGTGCTCATCGTCGGCGTGTTCGAGTTCCTCGGCCCTCTCTTAGGAGGCACCGCCGTGGCCAACACCATCGGCTCCGTGGCGGAACTCGGTGACGTCGATCGCGCCCAGGCCGTGCGCATCGTGCTCGCTGCCGCGGCTGGTGCCATTGGCTGGAATCTTTTCACCTGGCGCAAAGGGCTCCCGTCATCATCCTCGCACGCGCTGGTCGGCGGACTCATCGGCGCGGTATCAGCGAGCGTCGGCGGGCACCACATCGTGTGGGGATTCGCCGAGCTGGCGCATGGCCAAATCCATGGCGTGGCCAAAGTGGTGCTGGCGCTTTTGCTCTCGCCGCTGGCAGGATTTGCATGCGGGTGGGTGATTCAGAAGATCATGATGAGGGTGCTGGCTGGCGCATCCCCGCACGCGAACCGGCATTTGCGCCAGGCGCAGTATCTGACGTCGATCGGTCTCGCGTTTTCCCATGGCGCGAATGATGCCCAAAAGAGCATGGGAATCATCACGCTCATCCTGGTGCTGGCAGGCTGGCAGCCTGCGTTTCATGTGCCGCTGTGGGTGATGCTCTGCTGCTCGCTGGCACTCACCTTGGGGGTCATGAGCGGCGGCTGGCGCATCGTGCGCACCATGGGATTCGCCATCTATCGCGTGCGCCCGCTGCACGCCCTGGACTCCCAGCTGACATCGGCGGCAGTGGTGCTCGGCGCATCTCTGCTGGGCGCACCCGTTTCAACCACTCACGTGGTCACCAGCTCCATTCTGGGCATCGGCACTGCGGAGCACCCGCGCGCAGTGCGCTGGACCAAGGCCTGGGAGATCGTCATCACGTGGTTCATCACCATTCCCGGCGCGGCTATCATGGCGGTGACCATCAGCGCGCTGTCCCACGCCATCTTCGGACTGTTTCACTGAACCTGCCTTCCATCATGGAAACGACACCACCCTCCTTTCTTCAGCGTCTGCGCGACCGCCTCTTCCCAAAGATCCCAGACTTTTTCGCCATGCTGGCGGAGCAAAGCCAGATGGTGGCGCACACCACGGGACTGCTTGCCGACTTCATGGAATCAAACGCGTCCACCATCTCCGCCAGCATCATTGCGGAAGAAGAGCAGCACGATGAGCGAAAAGCGAAGAATGTTTTCGTCCTGAATTCCGCGTTCGCGACCCCGATCGACCGCGAAGACATCTACCGCGCCATCGTCTGCCTGGATGAAGTGGTCAACTACTGCAAATCCACCATCCGCGAGATGGAGATTCTGGGCATAGGACCTGATCAGTTCACACTGGAGATTGCCATGCACATCAAGGAGGGTGCTGCCGCGCTCGCCGCTGGTTTTGGCAAACTCGCCCAAGACCCGGCCGATGCCTCAAAAGATGCTGAACGTGCACGCAAGGAGGAGCGCCGTGCAGAGAAATCATACCGGCGCGCGCTCGCCGCCTTGTTCCAGGGCACCGATTACATCAACATGTTCAAGCGACGCGAAGTTTACCGTCATCTCTCGAACGCCGCAGATCGCATCTCCGCAGCCAGCTACTCACTACAGGACATCCTGGTGAAAATGGGCTGATGCCCGGCATGCATCGCTTGCATGCGCATCCTTTCGGGAAACGTAGTGAGCGACGCATGAAATCGATACTTACCCGCCGCCGCTTCTTTCAGCAGGGGTCCGCAGCCCTGGCTCTCAACGCCCTGCAAGCCAGGGGCGACGAGAAGAAGTTCCCGCCGGTGCGCGTGATCACCAAGGCACCTGGCTTTCACTGGTTCGGCTACTACGACAAGCTCCAGTTCTCCCCGGACAACCGCTTTGTATTATCGAACAAGGTTGCTTTCGAGCATCGCTCGCCCACCGCTGAAGACGTGATCGATGTCGGCATGGTCGATCTGCATGAAGGCGATCAGTGGATTCCCCTCGGCAAATCGAACGCGTGGTGCTGGCAGCAGGGCTGCATGCTGCAGTGGATTCCCGGAACCGAATCGAAACTCATCTGGAACGACCGCGAGAAAGACAAGTTCGTATCGCACATCCTCGATGTGAAGACGATGGAGAAGCGCACGCTGCCCACGCCGATCTACGCACTAGCACCGAACGGCAAGGAAGCTGTGTCCTGCGACTTCTCCCGCGTGGCGGACTGCCGTCCCGGCTACGGCTACGCTGGCATTCGTGATCCGTTCTTCGATGTCATGGCTCCGGCGCAAACGGGAGTATCGCTTGTGAACCTCGAAACGGGAGAGTCGAAGCTCATCGTTTCGCACAAGCAGCTGGCGAACACGGGCGAGATCATGGAGAATCACGCGGACTCCAAGCATCACGCGTATCACCTGCTTGTCGGCCCGGATGGAAAGCGCTTTATCATGCTGCATCGGTGGACGCAGGCAAAAGGCGGTCATCTCACGCGCCTCATCACTGCAAACATGGATGGCAGCGATTTGCGCATCGTCATCCCGAACGGCTACGCCTCCCACTTCATCTGGCGGGATGCCACGCACATCCTCTCGCAGGCCAAAGGCTGGCTGGGCAACAATGAGTGGGGCGACTTCCTCTTCGAGGACAAGGACAGCGGCATCGTGGAGGAGATCGGGCACGGGGTGCTCGATAATGGCGGGCACCTGACCTATCTGCACAACAATGAGTGGATACTCAACGACACGTATCCGAAAGGCGTGCGACGCATCCAGACCCCGCACCTGTATCAGATCAAAACACAGCGCCGCATCGACCTGGGCGAATTCGTCTCGCCGCGCGAATACACGGGCGAATGGCGAGTGGACAATCATCCGCGCTCCAGCCGTGACGAGCGCCTTGTTTGCATAGATGCACCGCAGGGCGAGCAGGGCAGGCAGCTGCATCTGATCGACATCTCGGGCATCATGGACGCCTGACCGCAGGCGTCGGGAGATTCACGAAACAAAAAAAAGCGGCGCGGGCTCTGCACCCACGCCGCTTTTGAATAGTTCAAGCACCAGATCAGGCCAGAACGTCCGTGAGGATCTGGCCGCCATTGACGATGTCGATGGGGCGAACGCCTTCCGCCACGATGCGCTTCTCGGCATTGATGCCAATGAGGCGATACATGGTCTTGGCCAGGCTCTCCGGTCCGACCGGGTTGGTGTCGGGCTCGCCACCGAGAGCATCGGAGGTGCCGTAGATGTGACCTCTCTTCACGCCGCCGCCTGCCAGCGCCACGGAGAACACGCGCGGCCAGTGGTCGCGACCGTTGGTGTTGTTGATCTTGGGCGTCCGTCCGAACTCCGAACTGACCATGACGAGGGTGCGATCCAGCATGCCGCGTTCGTCGAGATCGCGAATGAGGCGGGAGAATGCCACGTCGAAATTCGGTGCCTGACCTTCGAACGCGCCTTTGATGTTGGAGTGGTGATCCCAGCCGCCGTAGCTGACCGAAACCATGCGCACGCCGGCCTCCACGAGGCGGCGGGCCAGAAGGAATCGCTGACCGGCGGTGTTGCGGCCATACTCGTCACGCAGCTTGTCGGACTCAGCATTCAGATTGAAGGCTTCGCGAGCGGACTGCGAGCTAATCAGGCCGTAAGCGGCCTGATAGAAGCTGTCCATTGCATTGATTGCATCGCTCTTCTCAATCGTCCGGAAGTGCTCATCCACGGCGCCGAGGAGGCTGCGACGGCGATCAAAACGCTTGGTGTCGATGTCCTTCGGTGCCAGGAGGTCACGGACATTGAAATTCTTGTCAGCGGGATCGCTGCCCAGGGCGAACGGGCCGTAGGCGCTGCTCATGTAGCCGGAGTTCTGCTCGGGAGCGAACACGTTAGGCACCACCACGTAGGGCGGCAGGTTGTTCCGGCTGCCCAATTCATGAGAAATGATGCTGCCGAAGCTGGGGAACTTGATCGCCGGGCTCGGACGGTAGCCGGTGAACATGTTGTGCGTGCCGCGCTCGTGGGCGGCTTCGCCGTGGGTCATCGAGCGGATGATGGTGATCTTGTCGAGGATCTTGGCGATGTTGGCGAACTTCTCACCGACATACTCGCCGGTCACACCCTTGATCGGGCTAAAAGGTCCACGGTAATCGGGGGAGGCAAAGGGCTTCGGATCCCAGGACTCATGCTGGGCCATGCCGCCCGGCAGGTAGATGTGAATGACGCTGTCGGCGATCGGCTTGAAGCCTTCGACCTTCGGCATCTCCAGGGCCTGGAGACGCATCATGTCCCCCAGAGTGAGGCCCAGACCGGCGATGGCGCCGACTTGCAGGAAGTCGCGGCGGCTGGCCGAGAAGGACAGATTGGAGTGATTGCCGGAGCAGAGGGGGTGCATTTTCATGGGTGGAGCGGGATTTCGCGAACTACCTACGCCCCAGGTGCCCGGGTCTTGCGCTGGCGTCGTGATTTTCTTCACATAGCAGCCTCGGTGCCAGCCTTCGGCTCATAGATCCGATACAGCCCGGAGTGATCCAGATCGCCGAAGCCCAGCTCGTGCACGAACCGCTCCCACTGCGCGCGGCAGTTTACCAGCGTCGGCGATTCAAAGTGGAGCGACTCGGCCAGTTCGCAGATCAGGCGCACGTCTTTGAGCTGCAAGGTCGAGCGCCCGCCCGGTGCGAAGTCCCGCCGCACCATGCGATCGCCGTGCAAGTCGAGGATGCGGCTCTCGGCGAAGCCGCCCAGCAGCGCCTGCCGGACCAGCCTGGGATCGACGCCGGAGAGTTCCGCGAGCCGCAGCGCCTGCGCCACGGCGTCGATCGTCTGCGCCACGATCAATTGATTTGCCAGCTTCGTCACCTGGCCTGAGCCGGGTGGGCCCATGTGGGTGACTCGCTTCCCCATCACCTGGAGCAAGGGCAGCGCTCGCGCGAAGGCCTCATCCGTGCCGCCGGCCATGATGCTGAGCGTGCCCGCCTCCGCCCCCACCTGGCCGCCGGACACGGGTGCATCCACCCAGGTCACACGCTGCGCGAAACGCTTCGTCTCCGGCACGCCGGTGGTGCCCATGTCGATGATCGTCGCGCCGGGGCTCATGCCTTCGATCAGCCCGCCTTTGCCAAAGACGACCTGCTCGACCACATCTGTCATCGTCAGGTTGATGCAAATCACCCCGTCGCCGATCTCACGCGCCAGTTCGGGCAGTGTCGCCGCGCGTCGCATGCCCAGTTCCACCGCGGCCTGCGCCGGTGCGTCGCTGCGGTTCCACACCACGACATCCGCGCCCGCCTGGTGCAAATGGCGTGCGTTTGCGCGGCCCATGTTGCCGAGGCCGACGAATCCGATCTTGTGTCCTGCGAGGGGTCTCTCCATGATCCTCGCATTCGACATGCGATCCGATGCGGACGCAAATCACGATCACGGCAGCACTCACCCATGAAAGTCATCATCACCGGCGGCGGCGGTTTCCTTGGTTCGCAACTTTGCCAGCGCCTGCTCGCGCGCGGCCATCTCATCGGCCCGTCGCAGCAAAACGAACCCATCGATCAAATCGTGCTGCTCGATGCCGCCTTCCACGCGCCGCATGACGATCCGCGCGTGCGCCAGATCACCGGCGACATCAGCGTGCGCGACCTCGTGTTTGACGCTGTCGGCGGTGATGAGGGCACATCGATCTTCCATCTGGCCTCCATGGTCAGCGGCGAATGCGAGCAGCGGTTCGACGACGCCCTGCGCGTGAACTTGGATGGAGGCCGGAACATCTTCGAAGCTGCGCGTGCACTGCCCGGCAGACCGCGCGTCGTGTTTGCCAGCAGCATCGCGTGCTACGGCCCGCCCTGCATGCAGGACCCGAACACGGACTTCACGAAGCAGACGCCGCAGACCACCTACGGCATGACGAAGGCCATCTGCGAAATGCTGGTGAACGACTATTCGCGCAAAGGCTTCTTCGATGGCCGCTCCGTGCGCCTGCCCACGGTCATCGTGCGGCCCGGCAAGCCGAATGCCGCGGCATCGAGCTGGGCCAGCGGCATGTTTCGCGAACCGCTCAAAGGCGAGCCATGCATGCTGCCGATCCGCCGCGATCAAAGCCATCCGATGACGGGCTATCGCACCGTGGTGGAGTCCTTCATCGCGCTGCATGAAGCGGACGCCGCGCACTTCGGCAATGACCGCGCCGTCGTGCTGCCTGCACACCGCGTGACGCCGAACCTCGCCGATCAAGTGCTGCGCGAGATCGCGGGCGAGCACGGCCTGCTGCTCGGCCCGATCGTGGACGCCTTTGACGAACGCATCCAGCGCATCGTGGACAACTGGCCCGTGGCCGTGGACGGCATGCGCGCGCAGAAACTCGGCGTGATCGGACCGCCATCGCTGAAGAACATCGTGGAGCAGTATCTCGAAGACTTCGGCACTCCGGTGCAAGCGTGACGCCGCGCGCGACAAATCACCGCCCCCGACTACTTTTGCCCGCCCATGAAAGAAGATTCCTCCATCGCACCCGACTCACGATTCGAGACGCGCGCCATTCACGTCGGCCAGGACTGGCGGGATGAGACCGGCGCGGTGATTCCACCGGTGTATCTCACCAGCACGTTTGAAACCGGCAATCCGGGCGGCTTTGATTACACACGCAGCGGCAGTCCGAACTTCCGGAACCTGCAGAACACGCTGGCCAGTCTGGAAGGCGCAAAGCACTGCACCGTCTTCGGCAGCGGCGTGGCGGCCATCACTGCGGTCGTGTCCACACTGAAGTCCGGCGATCTCGTGCTCGCCGAAGAGAACGTCTATGGCTGCACCTACCGCTTGTTCGACAAGGTGTTCGCCAAGTTTGGCGTGAAGGTGAAATACGCAAACTTCGCCAACACGGCGAACTACGCGCTGATCAAGGACACGAAGCCCGTGCTCGTGTGGATCGAATCGCCGACCAATCCATTGCTGAAGTGCATCGACATCGCCGCGATCAGCAAAGCCGCGCGCGCGGTGGGCAGCACCGTGATCGTGGACAACACCTTTGCCTCCAGCTTCCTGCAGCGCCCGCTGGAACTCGGCGCGCATCTCTCGCTGCTGAGCACCACGAAGTATGCGAACGGCCACAGCGACGCGCTCGGCGGCGCTGTGTGCAGCAACGATGCGGAGTGGCAGGACAAGATGATCTTTGCGCAGAAGGCGCTGGGCTTGCAGCCCTCGCCCTTCGATGCGTGGCTCGTCTCGCGCGGATTGAAAACGATGTCGCTGCGCATGGAGCGGCACAGCGCGAATGCCCTCGAACTCGCGGCGCGTTTGGAGAAGGCCAAAGGCATCAAGTGGGTGCGCTACCCGTTTTTGAAATCGCATCCGCAGCATGCCATCGCGAAACAGCAGATGAGCGGCGGCAGCGGCCTGATCGTGGCGGATCTCGGATTGAGCGTGGAAAAGACGATGCGTTTCATGCGCAAGCTGCATCTGTTCACGCAGGCCGAGAGCCTCGGCGGCATCGAATCCTTGATCTGTCATCCCGCCAGCATGACGCACGCCAGCGTGCCGAAGAGCGTGCGCGAAAGCGTGGGCATCACCGATGGCGTGGTGCGCTTCAGCGTCGGCATCGAGCACGTGGAGGACCTGTGGGCCGACATCGCACAAGCCCTGTAGCACCGGCTTTCCAGCGTGTGACAGGCGGCGCGCGGCATGCAGCCGGGAGACGCGTTCACCGGCCGGAGGCTCCGTATCACCTTTGCACGATGAACTTTACCAAGCCTTCGATCTGATTGCCTCAGCTCAGTTCCGGAATGCGAGCGTTGAACCGGCCCGTCCGCCCGGTGGCAATCAACTTGTCGGAAGTGAATCGCCTTTGCACATTGGGCGCATTCAGCTAGAACATCCGCACCGATGGTCTTAGAAGAAATTCACAGCAATGATGTGAGAGCACTGCGAGGAGGGGTATTCTTCCGAGAGTTCGGCAGATTAATGACGGGATATTGCGTGGGCGCTGCCGTTGCGGCTTTCTGCTGGTTCGATGGAGGTGCAAAGTCGATGGCGCAGGACGCCTCATCAGAAGCACGCGGGCACTACTTGCTCGTGATCGATCACTCGGGTTCGATGAAGTTGCCGATTACCACCGGCGCACATCGCGGCAAAACTCGGTGGGAGTTGATGGCCGCGCGCGCAGCGGATTTCCCTTTGCGCCTGCCGGACAATTCGCGGCTGTGGACCGAGGTGTTCCGTTCGGGGGACAGTGTTTCCAAGCCATGGGCGGAGTATCGTGACACGCTGCTGCGCGGGCCTCAGGATCGCCGTGATGCGTCAGACCTGTTGCGTGCGTTCCCCTCTCCCCCTGGCGGTAATGGCACCGCATTGTATGACGCCAAAGGGTTTGCGCTGGAAGAGGCTCTGCGTGTGCTCAAAGCGAATTCACAGGCCTACGTGACGGTGCTCGTTTACACGGATGGTGTGGATGAGGGCAGCCGGACTGGCTCGCCAGGCTCGACGCACTACACAGGTCCGCAAGTGGCGGACATGGAGCGGAAGCTGAAGCGTGAGTTTCCGAACTTCAATCTCGTCAACATTTACAGCCCCGGTGATGAATCGATCCGCGACGCCCACGTGGTGCGATTGACTCAAAACCGCTTCACCAAGCCCAGCCTCCTGGCGCAAAAAGAGATCACGCTGGAGACCAGTTTTGAAGTGCATGACACGGATACCGTGAAGCTCACTGGACGCGACCTGGGCTTCAAGGTGCTGTCCGTCGGCGGCCAACCGGCCCCATTACAAGTGACAGGCAGCTACAAGCTGGCCAACGGCCCGCTCACGCTGAAGCTGGAGCATGTCCCAGGCGTCACGATTCCTGCGGACTCGGACGTGGAAGTCGCCGTGCAGGTGATTTATCCAGTCCTGCCAGAACTGCTGATCGTGCCGGAAGGTGGCGATCGTCTGCTGGTGCGTTTCCAGAAAGCTGAGAAGCCGGAGATTCACGATCTGCGACCGTCCGATGGTGAGGAGTTCCCGATCGGACGCGAGATTGTGTTCTCGCTCAGC
>WBZU01001576.1_pt2 | contig 14172 bp, 13 predicted proteins | sample 5204311 | NCBI WGS metagenome assembly WBZU01 (sample SAMN12344359, study PRJNA552823) | activated sludge metagenome | biome: Activated sludge suspended growth; feature: Nitrification reactor; material: Wastewater; isolation source: activated sludge from nitrification reactor of wastewater...
CGCCGGCGCCGGATCTCAACCGTGACGAGTGCGCCGCTTTCCGCTACAATGCGTGGCACGCAACCGCCTCACTCGAAGGAAGCCATGCCATGCGCTCAACCGTCATCCAAACTCCAGCCGTCCGCACGGCCATCGTCGCCATGGGCGTCATCGCCGTGCTCTTTGCCGTGCGCGCCGCGGCCGGCATCCTGGCGCCCTTCCTGCTGGCCATCGTCATCGCCGTGCTGGTGCAGAGTACGGTTGCCTGGTTGCGCGGCCGCGGGCTGCCGACGTGGGCAGCCTTGACGGTGGTAAGCGGCGTGCTGGCCGTGGTGCTCGTCGGCTTTGCACTGCTCATCAATGCCGGTCTGGACAATCTCTCGGCGGACCTGCCCAGGCTACGCGAGGCGCTGGAAACGCAGGCCAAAGCGTTGCAGGCCGGCCTGTCGTCGCTGGGCATAGCGCAGGGGCAAGCGGGTGCTCGGCTCCAGCAGGCAGCGGACGCATCCGCCAGCATCGCCACATCGATCCTGGGAGAGATGGGCTCGTTTGCCTCCAGCGCCCTGCTCGTCGTCTTCTATGTGCTCTTCCTTTTGCTAGAGTCGACGGTGCTGCCCGCCAAGCTGCAGGCCGCCTTTGGGACGGCGTCGTCGGTAAGCGAGCGGTTGGGGCTCATCCTGGCCAGCTTGCAGAGTTACCTGGTGGCGCAGACGATCTTGAGCGCGCTGGTCGGCGTGTTGGTGACGGTGACGCTCTGGCTCATTGGCGTCGACTACGCGCTATTGTGGGGCGTGCTGGCCTTTCTGCTCAACTACGTACCCAACTTCGGCCCCATCCTTGCCGCGGTGCCGGCAGTGGTCATGGCCTTCATCCAGTTTGGGCCGGGCCCACAAGTGCTCTTCACCATCCTGGCCTATGTCGCAATCTTTATCGTCGTCGGCTCAGTACTCTATCCGCGCCTCATGGGCAGCCGCGTCGGCCTGTCGCCGCTGGTCGTCCTCGTCGCCATGATCTTGTGGGGCTGGCTGCTCGGCCCCGTCGGGCTGATCCTCTCCGTGCCGCTCGTCGCCGCCGTCAAGATCGTAGCGGACGCCTATCCGCCGGCGCGCTGGCTTGCCATTCTGCTCGGCAACGCGCCCGAAGCGACGAACCCACCAGCCGGAGGCTAATCCCACACCGGCGGCTTCGCCGTGTACGGCTCCTGCGCCGAGCGATCATCTGACAGTGACGGCTGGTTGCGGACGACGAGCAACTCGATGGCGTCCGCCAGGTGCTCATCGGCGATGTGGTGGTCGCCGCGCGCCACGCGCAGCAGATGCGCCTCACGCAGCACGTCGGCGTGCGTGGTGCCCGCCGGCGGCTCGAACTTGTAGCAGGCGCACTCGATCAACTGTCCCAGCGGGTCGCGGAAATAGATAGAGTCCATGAAGCCGCGGTCCACATTGCCCGTATGGCTGATGCCGCGCGCATCCAGCCGCCGAGCGATCTGCGTGTAGACGGCACGCGACACGGTGAAGGCGATGTGATGCAGGTTGCCGATGCCTTCGGGGTTGCGGCCCGGGTCCACGCTGCGCCGCTCATCGGTGAAGACGGTAATAAGCCTCCCGTCGCCGGGGTCGAAGTAGAGGTGGCTCTCCGCCGGCACGTCCAGGTTGGGCTGCTCGAAGATGAAGGGCATCCCCATGACGCCCTCCCAAAAGCCGATGCTCGTCTGCCGGTCGGCGCCGATCAACGTGATGTGATGGACGCCCTGGGTCTGGATCTTCTGCATGGTGACATTCCTTTCTCGTTAGGTTACTTGCTAGACCGCCAGTCCCTCGCGCCGCCACCCGCCCAGCGCCTGCTCCAGCACGGCGGCTGCGGCCAGCGCCACGTCGTCGCGCCAGGGCCGCGCCACCACCTGCACGCCGATGGGCATGCCGTCCGCCGAAGTGCCACAGCGCACCACCGCTGCCGGATAGCCGACGAGGCTGTAGGTGAGGGTATAAACGATGTGGCCCTGGTCGTCGTCGTGCGGCCGTGCCGGCAGTTGCGCGGCCGGCGTCAGGATGACATCGACCGTCTCCATGAAGGCGATCAGTGCGCGACGGAACCTGTCCCACAGGAAGAGGTGCTGTTCCACCGCCAGGCTGGTGAGCTTCGTCTCCTCACCGGCATCCCACACCTCCCACGATTCGGGCTCGGGGCGGCCCCAGTAGTCGCGCGTGATCCCGTAGCTGTGCTCGACCAGCGGCGGCGCCTTTTGCTCGACCACGCAGCCGGCATCGGCCAGCGCCTGCGCCGCGGCGCGCACCGTTTCTACCACCTCATCGGGCGGATTGCCTTCCACAGCGTCCGTATAAAAGGCGACGCTCAGCCCCGATACGTCGACGGTGCGCCAGTCGCCCAGCGACATGGGTACCACGCTGGCGTCGCGCCAGTCCACGCCCTGGATGATGGGCAGCACGAGCGCCAGGTCCTCGACGGTGCGCGCCATGGGGCCTATGACGGTGCGCGGGTCGTTCATGACGTTGATGCGCGGGTAGTGGCCGGTGAGCGGCACGCGGCCCACCGTCGGTTTGAGGCCGGCAATACCGCAGTTGTGCGCGGGCTGGCGAATGCTGCCGCCCGAATCGCTGCCCAGCCCCACTGGCGAGCCGCCGGCGGCGATGATCGCCGCCTCGCCGCTGCTGCTGCCCGCCGGGCTGTAGGCCAGGTTGTAGGGATTGTGGGTCAAGCCATAGACCTCGTTGCCGCTGACGGCGTTGGTCTTGCCCAGCAAGATGGCGCCCGCTGCGCGCATCCTGGCTACCACCGTGGCATCGTGCGGCGGCACGTAGCCCAGGCGCGGGGCATAGCCGGCCGTGCAGATGAGATCGTTCGTCTCGATCCAGTCCTTGATGGTGCAGGGCACGCCATGCAGCGGTCCCCACCAGTCGCCGCGCGCCGCGGCGGCGTCGGCCGCCTGCGCCCGCGCCAGCGCGGCCTCGGCGTTGAGTTGCACCACGGCGTTGAGCGCCGGGTTGACCGCGGCGATGCGCTCGAGACACGCGCCGACGACCTCCAGCGACGACACCTCGCGCCGGCGAATCCAGCGCGCCAGGTTTGTGGCTGAGGCAAAGATCAGTTCGTCATGCATCGTACGCTCTCCTGAAACTGGCAGGCAAGATTGGACAATCACGCATTTTACCCTCGATAGTATCATAGTGCATCCTGCATGTCGGGCGACTGGCGACGCCTGACCAGTGCGCATGACGTTCAGCCCATATCATGTAGCTGACGGGGTGGCGATTGGCTGTTGACAGGACAGCTTGCACCGGGGTGGCGACAACGGCCGCATATGCTATGATGGTGCTAACAGGCGCCTCTATCTCGCCTGGTTGTGACGCGCACCGGTTTGTGCGAAGGGGAGGATCATGACTGTACAGCTACAGTATGTGTCGGACGAACAAGGAAATGCCATTGGCGTCATCGTTCCGATTGAGCTTTGGCGCGAAATCGAGTCCGAGCGTGAAACCGCCTACTTGCTCAAAAGCGCGACGATGAAGAAGCGTCTCCTGGAGGCAAAGGCACGCACGGAAGGAATCTCGCTTGAGGATGCCCGTGCGCAGCTTGGAATTTGATGCTGCCGCCTTCGAAGATTTGGCCTGGTGGGTGAAGCAAGATCGCAAGAAGTCGCTGCGCCTGATTCGCCTAATCCAGGAAACACAGGAAAACCCCTTTGGCGGCATCGGCAAGCCAGAGCCACTCAAGCATGAGCTAGCCGGTTGCTGGTCAAAGCGAATCGACGACGAACATCGCCTTGTTTACGAGGTCACGGACACGAAGATTCGCATTCTCGCCTGTCGCTATCACTATTGAGATCACAGTAGATTCCATAAAGCCACACGATAACAGACCGCGCTAGCCAGACTTTGCAGCATTGGCGTACGCTGCGCAGCGTTGCAGATGCCGCCTCAAGTCGCCGTCACATCGTCCCAAGTTGGAGGTTGTTTTCAGCAGCACTCGAAATCGTATACCTACGCAGCGCTCGACACGCCGCTCGGCGCACCTCCAAAATCGGGTTGCGGACTTTCCCAAAGACAAGTAGACTGCTCCAGATTTTTCGCAGCGCCGAATCGCCGGCGTCGAACACGCCGGCGGCTGACCAATGATCTTGCCAACGCACGGAACACCGACCCTATGCTGCTAACCATTGAGCGTGTCGCCATCATGAAGTCCGTCGACATCTTCGCCGAGACGCCAGATCACATCCTGGCGTCGGTCGCCCGCATTGTCGAGGAGGTCGAAGTGGCCGCGGGCGAAAGCCTGCTGCGCGAGGGCGAACCGGGCGATTGCCTCTACATCGTCGTCGAGGGCGAACTGCGCGCCCACAGCCAGGGGCGCACGCTCATGATTCTGACGCCCGGCAAGATCGTCGGCGAGTTGGCCCTGCTCGACCCGGAGCCACGCTCGGCCTCGGTGGATGCCGTCAGCGACACACTGCTCTTTCGCATCGACAAGGAACCCTTTGACGAAGTCATGGCCGACCGGCCCGAGATTGCGCTGGGTGTCATCCGCTCGCTGGCACGCCGCATCCGCCAGCAAGGCCGCGTCATCGCGGGGATCGCCGACCCGGAGAGTAGCCGGGGTGATCGATGACGGTCGCAGAGATTCGCAGCCGCGAAGCAAGCGACCTGGGGACGCGCCTGGCGCTGCTCATCGGCCAGGCCTTCTTTCTCGGCCTCATGCTGGGTATGCTGACGATTGCCGCGTTTGCGCTGCTGATGTCCACCTACGGGCCGGGCGCCCTGCCCTGGGTGTACATCGTCGTCGCCGTTCTTGGCTCGATTGCATTCTATGGCTTTGCCGAGGCACAACGCCGCTGGTCGCTGGTCCAGGTCTCGCTTGTCTCCGAGGTGGTGATCGCCGGCTTCCTCGCCGTGGCCTGGGCCGGCCTGGCCTTTGCCCAGGCGAACTGGCTCGCCTTTGTCGCCATGGTGGTTTTCTCCCTCGTCCTCCAAATCGGCTTCGTCATCGTGGGCGGACAGGCAGGCAAACTACTAGACGTGCGCCAGATCAAACGCTATTTCCCGCGCATCGTGGCCGGCTTTGTCGTCGGCTTCATGGTGGCGGGAGCCGCTGCCGCCCCGCTGCAACGGCTGCTCAATGGCGCCGAACAGCTATTGCTGGTCGCGGCGGTTGCGGCCGGCGTGATGCTCGTCATGCTGCTCGCCACCGACGCCCGCTACCACACCATTCTTGCCCGCACCAGCGAAGCAGGCCCCCAGATCAAGCCGCCATCCTTGTCCAAGGTGCTGGCGAAACGCTTTGTGCTGCTCATCTTTGCCTACCAGATGCTCTCCGCCATGGTGACGCAACTCCTGGAGTACATGGTGATGGCGACGGCCGGTCAGCGTTTCACTGGCAGCGACGCGCTGGCAAGTTTCTACGGTATTTACACCTTTGCTCTCAATTTGAGCGATTTGATCTTCCTCGCCCTCGTCGCCGGTTTTCTGCTCAGCCGCTACGGGCTCAAGTTTGGCCTGACCTTCAATCCCGCCGGTGTACTCGTGATCCTCGTTGCCATCGTGGCAAGCGGCCTTGCCGCCGGGCCGCTGACGCCGATCTTCTTTGGGTTGGTGCTCCTGATCCGCATCGTGGATCTCACCTTCACCGATGCTACCACCAGGGCATCGATCAACGCCGCCTACCAGGCGCTGCCCGCTCACGAGCGCATTACGGTGCAAACCGGCGTCGAGGGTGTGGGGGTGCCGCTGGCGCTCGGCCTCACCGGCGTCATCCTGCTGATCTTCAATGCGCTGGGCACGATGGACATGGTTCAGGTTGCCATGCTGGCGCTGCTGCTCACCGTGCTATGGCTGGGCGCGGCGCTGCTGGTCTATCGCGATTACGCCGCGAACTTGCTCAAGACCATGCGGCGGCGTGCGCTCGGCGCGGCCGAGCTGGCGCTGGACGATGCCAGCCTCGTCGTGGTCGACCGTCTGGTCGCCAGCCACGAACTGCGCGACGTGCGCCTGGCGCTCGATATGCTCCAGCGAGCGGAACATCCCGCGCTGGCCGGACATCTCGTGGGCATGGCCGGCGCGGTGCGCGCCGACTTGCAGGTCGAGGCGCTGACACGCATCGAGCAGATCGGCCTGCACGACGCGCTGGCTACGGTGCAGGCGCTGGCCGCCGGCAACCCCGATGCCCGCGTGCAGGCAGCCGCCCTTCGTGCGCTGTGCGCGCTGGAAGCGTCCGCTGCCCTCGAGCGCGTGGTTCCCTTTCTGGACAGCGACCGCGTGGAAATCCGCCTCGCCGCTGCGGTGGGGTTGCTGCGCTACGGCAGCGTGCCTGGCATCCTGGCCGCGGGCACGCGCCTGCAAGCTTGGGCACAAGCGGCCGACCCGGCGCAGCGCCGCTTTCTGGCGCGCGTAATCGGCGAGGCGGGGCTGTCCGAGCTCTACCAGCCCCTGGTTCCGCTGCTCGCCGACCCCAACCCGCAGGTGCGACGGGCCGCGCTGCGCGCAGCCGGCAATGTCCGGCACCCGCGCCTGCTGACTGCGATTGTGGAGAACCTCGCCGAGCGGGCGACCCGTTCGGCGGCGTCGGACGCCCTCGTCGCCTACGGCGATCGCATGTTGCCGTTGGTGGAGAGCGCGCTGTCGGGCGACGATTTTGCGCCAGAAACCACCCTGCGCCTGGTGCGTGCCTGCCTTCCGGTCAAAGGGGCAGCGGTCCAGGCCGTCATGGCCCGCCACCTCAACCACCCCGACGATGCCGTGCGCGACCAGGTGCTCGCGGTGCTGGCGGCATGTGGCTATCAGGCGCAGGGCGACGAACGCAAGCGGGTGGATGAAGCGCTGCGGCGCGATGCTGCCGCCGGCTATCGCACCCTCCAGGCGCAGCAGGAGGTGGGCGATAGCGACGCCGTCACACCACTTCGGCGCGCATTGCAGGACGCCCTGGCGCAGGGGCAGCGGCGCATCTTCTGGCTGCTCTCCTTCCTGTACGAGGCCCGTCCGCTCTTGCGCGCCGGCGCCCAGCTTGCGCAAGGAACGCGCGCCGAACGTGCCCTGGCACTGGAGATGCTCGATGTGACGCTGGCCGCAGAGCACAAGGCGCTGCTCTTTCTTCTGCTGGAGCGGAAGTTGGGCCAGGCGCAACGGGAGCGGCTGCGCGATCTGCAGATTTTCGTCGATACAATGACGCCCGACGCGCGGCTGCACGAGCTAATCGCAAACGGGGGGCAGGGCTGGCTGCGCGCCTGCGCGCTCTACTCGGCCGCCCAGCGGGGCGATGCGGCGATCGTGCCGCTTGCCGAGTCTGCGCAGGGCGACCCCGATCCCGTGGTGCGCGAGACGGCGGCCTGGTGCCTGTCGCTCATGCGTCCCGCGGCGTCGTGAGCCCGGCCAATGCTGCGCTCAGGCGCGCAACCTCATCCGCCTGGTCGCGCACGTAGCCGGCAAGCGCTTCGATCACCGCATGCGCGACGGCGCGGTTTTCATCCACAAGCGCAGCCAGGTCCGCCTGGCTTACCTGGAGCAGGCTACTCTCCACCGTGGCCGTCACGCTGGCTGTGCGGGCTTCCGGCGCGATTGCGGCCAGTTCGCCAAAGGCATCGCCAGGCACCAGCCGGCGGAATTCGTACGCGCCATCGTGCACGCGCAGGCGACCGCGCGCCACGACAAAGAGACTCGTGCCGAACGACCCCTTGGCAAAGAGCGTCGTCCCGGCGGCAACGTGGACTTCCTCGGCCCGCGCGGCCAGGTCGGTCAGCGCCGTGTGGTCGAGCGCCTTGAAGAGCGACACGCCGCGCAGCAGCGCGCTCCGCTCCAACAGGCTGAAGGCGCCGGCGCTTTGCGCGGAGTCTGCCTGTGCTTGCTCAATGGCGCTGCGAAATTCGGCGATCGACAGAGTGTGGTGCCAGTGGGCCAGGTAGACGGACTTGGGAATCATCAGCGCCTGCACATCACGTTCGGCCACGATCGTGGCGCTGCGTTCCGCGCCGCGTGCCACGCCCGTTGAACCGAGCAGCAGCCAAGGCTCGGCCGGAAATGAGTGGTAGCCGCCAAGCGGGAAGATGTTCAGCCCCGGACCTAGCGGGACATAGACGAAGGCAGCAGGCGTGCCGGCGCGGACCAGAATGTCACCTGAGCCAAGTTCCACCAGGCGCACGTTGTCGAAGGCGCGCTCCGCGTCGATGCGCTCCGCCGCAAAGCCGGTTCGTCCCATGTGGGCGAGCAGTTCCCTGCGCAGCGGCAGCGCCCAGGCCAGCGGCTGCGCCGCCAGGTAACGCGCGCGTTCATCGGGATGCACCGTTGCGAGCGAGGGTGTCAGCCGCACGCGGTCGGCGATCCCGGTGTCGAGGCGGGCGATCTCCTGCTTCACCAGGTGCACAAAGGCGGGATCATCCTCGGTCTCTTCCAGATAGATCAGCATCTCGGCCGCCGGTTTCAGCCCGTGCGGCGTGTTTGCCCGTTCAAAGCTCTCGATGACGTCGCGCTTGATGTCGAGGACGACAAGCGCAGCACAGCGGGCGGCATGCTCGCCGGCGCCTGACGCGCTGAACGAACCGCGATGAAAGGCGATGCGCAAGTCGCCTGTGCGATCCACCTCACTGCTGGCGATATTGGCTTCTCCCGCACTGATCGGGTCGGACAACTCCAGCAGGTAGAGACGTTCCCTGCCTAGACGCAGCGCATAGAGCGAGTTGCCGCGGTGGCGATCGACGAAGACCTGGTAGTGCCCCGACGTCTCCAGCACGGCGCCGCGCTGGCGCAATGCATCCGCTGCGCGCAACGCCCGCACCGTGTCGACGGCATCTTCGGCCAATTCCACCAGCGCAGGGCGGCCATCCGTCAGCCAGCCAAAGGCGTCAGGCGGGAGGGGTTGCGCAGCGAGCGCCAGAGGTGAAGGGGAGCGCCCTGCCGCGCCATTACCGTCGCGATCGACTGCGGCCGGCTTTCCTTTCTGCGCCTGCTGCTCGGCATAGAGGGCGCGCAGGTCGGAGGTGACCGCCTTGACGAGTGTGCGGCGCAGAGCGCCGGGATCGTTGAGCAGGTCGACCGGCACCTTGCTCTTGCTATGGCCGATGGAGAGAGCGAGCAGTTCACGCAGCACGTGCGCCGGCTCCTGCTCCAATTCGCCGCGCTGCGCCAGCGAAAGCAGATGCCACGCCAGGCCCCCACTATTTTCCTGCCAAATGGCATCGATCAGGCTGTCTAGGGCCGGGTCGAATACGGCTTGGGCGGCGAATTCCGGATGCATGGCGCGGCCAAATGCGGAGAAGTCGACCATGCCGATGTCATGAAAGTAAGCCAGCAGCACGCCATAGCCCTGCATGAACGCAAAGCGCCGTGGCGGTCGTGGCGGGATGAGGACACCGTGGCAGACATCCAGCACAGCCAGCACCTGGTTCGCCACATCGCGCACGTGCACGACGCCGTGGTCGGCAAAGAGCCCGACATGGTTGAGCGGCGCGGCCATGAAGTCGGGATCGTCGATCAAGCGGTCGAGGCGTGCCTGCTCGTTGACCAGGCGGTAGAAGCGTTGCTCGATTTCGTCACGGATCGCGGCCGAGACCCAGCGATCCAGTTGTTCGTTCATGTTCGTCTCCGGCGCCGCAATGATACGTTGTGAGCGACCATTCTAGCCGGGCAGTGAAGAGCCACCAAGTCGGCATCCGGTGCACGCAGTGCGGCCCCGGACCGCCAGGCTGACGGATACTGGATACAACTTGACATGCCACACATGCTGCTCCTATAGTACCGGACACGCAAGTGGTAGGTAGGAACGGGAAGTGCCTTGTCGATCTCCACTGCCGTCTGAATGATGCTCGAGAAACCGCTGCCGCACGAACTGCCAAAGGAACTAACATCCCAGCGCCTGTCCTACCGCGCATACTGCCCGGGTGACGGCGCCATATATTACCAGATGCTCCAGGAGAACTGGGAGCATCTCTACGAATTCATGCCGCACTCACATCTGGAGATTCGCACCCCCGACGATGCGGAGGAAATTCTTGGCCGCCTGATCGCGGAGTGGGAAACGGGAAACCTCTTCATCTTTGGGGCGTGGGAGCGGGCGAGCGGCGCCTATGTCGGCGAATGCTACCTGGCGAACCCGCACTGGGAGGTGCCGCGCATCGAGGTGGGCTATTTCGTCGTGAAGGCCAGAACGGGGCAGGGCTATGCGACGGAGGCGGCGCATGCCATGCTGCGCTATGCGTTCGTGGAACTGGGCGTCGAACGCGTCGAGTTGCAGTGCCGGGCCGACAACGCGGCCAGCCAGCGCGTGGCCGAGCGGTGCGGCTTCACGCTGGAAGGACGCCACCGCCACCAGCACCGCATGAAGTCGGGCGCGTTGGTCGACGTGCTGTGGTACGGGCTGTTGCGCGAGGAATGGGAGTCCTCGTTTCATCCGCCGCGATAGTCAAACCACTCGAAATGCGCCGGCACATGCACCTCTCCCCCGCTGGCAAACAGGGCGAAATAGATGCCCGTGAAACCGCCTGCCACTTCCGGCGCCAGATAGCGGCTTTCGCCCATCGCCAGGATCTGCTCACCGCCATCATCGCCGACGAGCCCGAAGGCGTATTGTCCTGGCACAGCATGTATGGAGAGGGTCAGCGCGCCGGCCGCAACGGGTAGCCACGCCACCTCGGCGATCAGGCTGCCGATACGCCGGCGCACGGCGACCCCGCGCCGGCCGCCCCGCCGGGTGACGAAGAGATCGTAGTGATGGGTCGGGTTCGTCCAGACCGCCAGCCCCGCCTCAGCATCATCGGCAAGCGGCTCGAAGTCGATGCGCGTCGCCGCGTCGCAGGTGAGGTGCTCCTGCCTGCGCCCTATAAAGGTGACCGGTGGGCCGTCATCGAGCCGGGCAGCATTTCCTTGCAGGGTCAGGGCGCCAGGACGTTCTGTCAGTGACCACGTGCCCTGTGCTGGCACGCCAAGAAAATTCCACGCCACGCCCAGCTCGCCGCCGTCAAAGTCGTCGCGCTCAGGGGAAGGCGCCCAGGGTTTGGGACCAAAGGCAGGCCCATCCATCTCAACCCGAAGTCGGCCGTTTTCGCCGACGTGCGGCCAGCCCGCATCATCCCAGCGCACCGGCGCCAGAAATGTCTCGCGGCCCAGCGGAGCCGAGGATGGCAGCCCGAACGTGCGGATGCCAAGGCACACCAGCCACCAGGTGCCGTCGTGCGCCTCAATAATGTCGGCGTGGCCTGTGGCCTGGAACGGGCTTTGCACGCTGCGATGGGTCAGGATGGGATTGTGCGGGCAAGATTCCCACGGTCCCCACGGCGTGTGGCTGCGCGCGATGGTCACCATGTGGCCCATCTCCGTCCCGCCCTCGGCGATGAGCAGGTAGTAGCGGCCGCCGATCTTGTAGAGGTGCGGCGCTTCCGGCCAGCGCCCGCCCGTGCCCGACCAGATGCGCTGCGGCGTAGTCAGGAGCTTGCCCGTGGCGATGTCGATTTCACTCTGCTGGATGCCCCAGAACGGCGTCGCCGGATCATCTTCCGCAGGCGGTGGCATGTGCTCCAGCCAGTTGCTGGTGAGATAGACGCGCCCGTCATCGTCAAAGAAAAGCGAGGGATCGATGCCGCTTTGCTCCACCCAGATCGGCTCGGACCACGCGCCAAAGGGGTCGCGCGTGTGGACGTAAAAGTTACCGCCGCCCGACATATTCGTCGTGACCATGTAGAAGACGCCGTTATGATGGCGAATCGTCGGCGCAAAGATGCCGCCGGAGGGGCGCCACTCCGCAAACGAAAGCTGGCTGGGGCGCGTCAGCACGTGCCCGATCTGGCGCCAGTGTACGAGGTCGCGGCTGTGAAAGAGCGGCACGCCCGGAAAGTACTCGAACGAACTGGCCACCAGGAAGTACTCTTCCCCGACGCGGCAGACGCTCGGGTCCGGGTGAAAGCCAGGGATGATCGGGTTGGTAAAGGTCATTGCGACATCTCCGTCCCACCCAGGGTCTCGCGGTCGAGGCTATCAAAGAAGGCTTGCTTCAATTCATTGTACTTCGCTCTTCCTTCGGGGGCGAGTGCTACAGCAGCCACTTTTGCCGCCAAATATGCGTCGCTCAGGTTCTGGCTGGCTCTGAGCGCATCGCGAAACGCGAGACTGTGTTGCCACGATGGACCATCAAACTCCACGACGTGTACCAGATGCGTTCGCTCGGTTAGGTCACGGCCTCGACCAAACATGTAATGGCCCGGGACGCCGGCTTGCGCGGCGTAGTCATATCCGAGTGACTCAAGTGGTTGCTTACATCGATTCCAGTCAGACAGCGATGGCACGCCCACGAGGATGTCGATAATCGGCTTCGCGCGCAATCCCGGAACAGCGGTTGAGCCATAATGTTCAATGCCAACCGAAATACCCCTCAGAACACGTTGTATTCGGTCTCTTTCCGCCTCGAACTGGGACGGCCATGACGGGTCATAGTCGACGAGACGATTAAGATTGTGTGTCAAGCCGATCATACAGTGCCCGTTGTTCGTTGTACCTCGTAGACCAGCACCGCGTAGATGTCGCCATGTTGCTCCACGCGCACGAGCTTCATGGGCGGCGTGACGATGTCGCGCGGGAGGAGCGGCGCGCCGGCGCGCAACATGACCGGGGCGACGGTCAGGATCAACTCGTCGAGCAGGCCGCGGTCGTGGAACTGGCCGGCCAGGTCGCCGCCGCCGGCGATCCAGATATTCTTGCCGTTGGCGGCCTGCACCATGTCGGCGTGCACGCGGGCGACGTCGCCCTGCACCAGGCGAATATCAGCGCCAGGGACGAGCGGCAACTGCCGGCGGCTGAATACCCACGAGGGTATCTGATACGGCCATTTGTCCGGGTTCTCGAGCAGCTTCTCGTGGTTCAGAATCCACTCGTAGGTCGTGGAGCCCATGGCAACCGCGCCGATCTGCTCGATGAAGCGCGGGTAACTCTCCTGCATGCTCTCCAACTCGCCAAACTGGAAGAGCCAGTCCAGCGAGTTGGTCTCGTCGGCCAGATAGCCGTTGACGCTCATGGCCGTGTAATATTGTGTCTTCATCGGGTCACCTGGTGCGCTGCATGGGAATGGGCTGGCGGATGGAACTGCCGTGCGCAAACGTGCGCTTTGCGCGCAAGTATAGCCATGCATGGATCGCTTGGCAACCGGTGATTTGTGGCGACTTCTGCCTATGTGCCTGGTGCGGCCCGAGTTCTCCCCGCTAGATCCCTAGATACGCCTTGCGTACATCCTCGTTGTTCTCGACGGTGCGCGACGGCCCGCTGAGATCGACCTTGCCCTTGGCCAGCACGTAGGCAAAGTCGCTGACCTTGAGCGCCATGCGCACGTTCTGCTCGACGAGGAGAATCGTATACCCCTCACCGCGCAGCCGGCGCAGCGTCTGGAAGAGGTCGAGCGCCAGCACAGGCGCCAAGCCCAGCGACATCTCGTCGACCATGAGGATGACCGGCTCGGACATGATGCCGCGCGCCACGGCCAGCATCTGCTGCTCGCCGCCGCTCATGGTGCCGGCACGCTGGTTCATGCGTTCCTTGAGGCGCGGAAAGAGCGTAAAGACGCGCTCGACGTTTTGGCGCTGGCGCGAGCGGGCACGCTTCGGCGTAGCGCCCATCTCCAGGTTTTCCAGGACCGTCATGTCGGTGAAGAGCTGGCGCCCCTCCGGCACCATGGTCATGCCCAACTCCGCCTTGGCATAGGGAGTCAGCTTGCTCACATCCTGATCCTGAAAGAAGACCTGGCCCTGCCAGGGCTTGAGCTGGCCCACGATCGTGCGCAGCAGCGTCGTCTTGCCGGCGCCGTTCGAGCCGACCAGCGTCGTGAGCTGGCCTTGATCCAGCGCCAAGTCGACGCCCCACAGGATTTGCAGTTCGCCATAGCCCGAGGTGACGTTGCGGACTTCCAAGAGCGCCATGTCAGCCGACCTCCTCTTCGAGCAGTTTTTCCGCCATCTCCGGATCGCCGAGATAGGCCTCGATGACCTGCGGATTCTGCGAGACCTCCTGCGGCGTACCCTGGGCGATGAGTTCGCCATAGTTGAGCACCAGGATGCGGTGCGAGAGATTCATGATGGCGTGCATGATGTGTTCGATCATGATGATGGTGATGCCCTGCTCGCGGATCTTGCGGATCGTCTCCAGCATACCGCTGACCTCGGTCACGTTGAGCCCGGCGAGCACTTCATCGAGCAGGAGCAGGTACGGATGGCTGGCCAGC
>WBZU01002093.1_pt1 | contig 14138 bp, 9 predicted proteins | sample 5204311 | NCBI WGS metagenome assembly WBZU01 (sample SAMN12344359, study PRJNA552823) | activated sludge metagenome | biome: Activated sludge suspended growth; feature: Nitrification reactor; material: Wastewater; isolation source: activated sludge from nitrification reactor of wastewater treatment...
GCGTCGCTCAACTTTTACCGGAAACTAGTACACGGTGGCCTAAATAAAGCGACGGATCATGCGACCAGTGGCTTGCCCAGATAGGTCCACTTGAAAGGCTTGGCCATGGTGGCGTTGTAGTAGTCAATGAAAGCCAGAACCTTGGCCTTTAGCTCATCGAGAGACGCAAAAGAAGCTCGTCTGATCAACTTGCGAGTGAGAATGCTGAGCCAAATCTCAATCTGATTGAGCCATGAGCAATGCTTGGGCGTGTAGTGAAAGACGATGCGATGGGTAGGGTCGCTGAGAAAAGCTGCTCGGGTCTGTTTGTTGAGCAGGATACCGGACTTGCCTTTCTCGCCCAGATCAATGTCCAAGTCGGACTCGGCTGTCACCCAGCGCACCAAGGATTCAGACTGATGAATGTTGAGATTGTCGAGCACAAAGTGCCAACGGCAGGCGGTCAGATCCGTGGCGACCACAGCTTGGACATGGGCCAAGAAATCGGCTTCGGTCCGGCTGTCACCCGCCAGCGGTGCAAGCACCCGGCCAGTTACCACGTCTCGGCTGAGGATGAAAGAAGCTGTGCCGTGACGGATGTACTCGAACTCACGCCGTTCGACTTTGCCAGGCGCCATAGGTAGACCCGGATGTTTTCTTTCCAAAGCTTGCACACCAGTCAACTCATCGGTGCTGACGAACCGCTCTCCTTGCATATGACGCTCGGGTGCAGAGCGATAGGTCTCGCACACGTCAGCAACTCTGACGTCACGATTCGGATCGTCGGGCGGCGTCAGCCAATAGCGGATGCGGTGGGGTTGCAGATCCCCTTTTTTAGCAACCGTTGGGCATGGCGCGGTGAGATCGTCTCCACAATGTTGCGGGCCTTCAGCTCCTCGGCGATTTCCCACCCCGTCCACTGGCTGATGGGGCGCTCCGATTTCTCTGGCTTTTCACAGGCCAGTGCTGTTATCTGGCAAATCTGTTCAGGCGTCAGTCGCATGGGCGCACCAGGACGAGGCGCATCTTCCAGCCGTTCGCTCACACTCAGTTCAGCCAGTGGCAGCGCGGCGAAACTGGCCCACCGATTGCGCCACAGGACTACCATTTCCCGTGTGACCGTCAATTCACTGGCGATTTGTGTGTTGTTTTTCCCGTCTGCTGCCAGCAGGATGATGCGGGCTCGCAGTGCCTGTTGTTGGGGCGTTGCATGCCGGCGTATCAATCCTTCTAGCGATTGACGGGTTTCGATATCCAATTCTATGCGGGTAGCTTGAGGACCTGGCATGTTGTTGACTCACTCCATAGTCGATGTGGGCAATTGGCTCTCAACAACGGCAGTATACTCCAGTACCCTTCTGTCTGCTTATTTGAGCCGCACTGTACTAGCGATCGTGATCCATCCAAGGCAGGCAGGGAGCCATCCGGGATATGAGTGACTATTACATGCCGTGGCAGTTTCTCGCGCATCAGCCTGGAATGCGGGATATCTGGAGTGAAGTGGTCGACTATGTGCGTTCGTATCTGCCTCGAGCGCGCAAGAGCTACCAGAATTCGCTTCGCCGGGTGCTGCTCACGAAAGGCCTGGTGAAGGCAGACCGGGTCAGCATTCCGGCGTTGCAAGAAGCATTGAAACAAGTGGACAAGCGCGCTCAGATCGATGATGAGGAGTTGGCGAAGGCCTTGATACTCGTTTGGTCCGACGGACACCGTACAGAGATCAATGAATTTATTGCGCAACTAAAGGAAGATGGCGTCATCAAGGCAAGCAGCATCTTCACGCCGGAGTTGACGAGCAAAGGCATCAACAGCCTGTTTGTCGCCGAACTGGATTCGCAAATCGCAAACGCGGGCGTCCCTGACGATGGCAACGGAGGAGAGAGCGATGAAGGAGCTCCCATCCGCAGACTGATATGGCTGTGTGTGGCCACGCTTTTTCCCCAAGACGTCGGTGTCATGCCCGCGCTGGAAGCAGCGACCAGAACGCCAGGCCGGCCATCCCAGACGCAGACTGTCTTGCCCGAGATGATAACTGGCTCGGCGGATCCAGTACGGCCCAAAACCAGTGGAACCAACAAGAATACCAAGCGGGCAAAAATGTCTGAGAACGAAGAACTCACCGAAGAAGTGCTGAAGGAACGGTGGGAAGCCATTGAAGCAGAACTCCAGGAGCCGGTTAGCTGGAGCTACAGCATGGCTCGACGTTTTGTTGCAATGTGGACCAAGTCGGTCGATGATGCGCACGCAAAGCTGGCAGCGCAGCACGAAGAGATGGGCCGCCAGATCGCTCAGGGAAGCCTGACGAGAATTATAGAAGTACAAATGGACTTCTCGCAGGCGATTAGAGAGGTTCATACAAACCTGATCTACATCTCTTCCCGGGATGTGGAGAGCCTGAATCAATGGCTGAAACAGGAGATGGCTGCACGCAATGACTGGAGTATCCCTTCGCCGTCGCTCAAGTTGGATATGGACGTCAAGCCTCTCTTGAATTCACAACAGATGTTTGCGCGCGCTACAGCTTGCATCGACAAACTGGAGCAGTACGATGAGACACGGGCAGAGTCCTATCGGCAGTGGCAGGCGCACCGGGTCGAGTGGCAGAAATTGAAGCGCGATCTTGACAGGCTGACGCGTCAAGAAACAGAGAAATCTGCATCGGAAGTGGACGTCGTTCTCTCCGCCAGCGACCAGATCAGTGTGATTCAGAATGCTTGCGCCACGCTACTGGCGCAAACCAAACAGATACAAAAAGAATACACAGCCCTGCGGGCCGCACATGTCCAAACATTACTTCAGAACACCACTCATCTGAGCCAATTGGGAATGCGCGGCGACGAGGTGCTTGCGAAGCAGGTGAAACTCTCCGCTATCGATGAAACACGCATTGCACAGTGGTCTGCCGCAACGCTCGCCGCAATTGCCGCCGCGGCCGAACAGGAGATAATCGAGCGGGAAAGGGAGCGCGCCCAGGTATCCGCTGCGGATTTGGCAGGTCAAGTTCGCAGCAAGTGGAACACTGAAAAGTTTGTGGCGCTGCTTGACCGCCTTGCTTGCGACGGGCGAAACGAGGAGTTATTTCTGCTGGTCAGTGCGTTGACGCTGGCAGAAGGGGAGCGCCTGCTGTTGCCCGACAATAGCGTGCGTGCTCTGCTGGAAGGTGCCGCCCGATTGGCCGTGGCGCAGGATGGTGGTTGGTTGCTCAACCTGCTCTATAGCACGCTCGAAGCGAGCTGGCAGCCGGCCACCCAGACTGCCGCGATGCGCTGGGCGATTGCACTGTTGCGTGCTCAGCAAGCCGGGCCTGCCAATCTTCCCAAGGAAATGTTGTGGCTGACGCTACCGGAGTGGCCAGATGCGCACATGGCCAAATGGCGGCAGTTATGGGAAATGTTCCTGCTGGACCACCCCTTCGTCATCCGTTCCAACGCAGAGATGCAAGAACGGCTCGACGCCATGGCCGCAGCGCGGGACGCCGCCGCGCAGTTTCTGGTCCAGGAGCGGGGTCTCTACCTGAAGGCGCGCAGCAACGATGCGCGCATCGCCAGGCTGCTCAACAAGGTGCTGCTGCCCTGGTACGACAGAAGGCTACGGGACCTGCACACGCTTGAGACCAAGGTGACACAGGGCGGCACTCCGCCCGGCGAGCCACAGTTGCAGCAGGTGATCACAGCGTGCGAGCGGCTGGCTGTCGACCTGACTGAGGAGGCAACGTACCAACGCCACGAAGAAGGAATTGTCGATGAAGGCATCGACGACAGCTCGCCTCACATCCGGCGGGCGTCGCTGCATATCGTGACCGACTGTGCCGAAGGGCTGCGCAGCTACGCCGCGGCGATTGTCAACGTGGCCGGCGCTATGCTCGCCGCCACCAACAATTTCGCCGTCGAGACACTGTGTGAAGAACTGCGCCAGCACTTTGCGCCGGAAGTCATCGCGGGCGAGTTACGTGTGGAGATGCTCGCCCGTGCGCCCGGAACAGTGAGCGCCGCACGCGACGACGGCGCCGCGCGGCTGGAAGGCGCCGCACTTGTGGAGCACGCGCTGCTCAGCCAGGCGCCGTTGGTTCGGCGGCTACCGACCACCGCCGCAGAGCTGGCCAACCACAGAATCGATTGGCGCAAGCTGTGGCACCTGCTACTCAATGACATTGCCGAACCACAAGAATCGCTGGTTGACGTGGCGGAAACGCTCCTTGCCCTGCATGCGCCCAGCCAGGTGTTCCTCTTTGCCAACGAGATCGACGTCAAGCTGGTGCAGCAAGCGCAGCAACTCGACGACCAATTGAGCCGCAAGACAGCAACGCTCTATGCCGATCTGCTGGAGATGGGCGGCGACCTTCCAAGCTGGCAGGCGGATAGCCGGGATGGGCGATGGCTACTACTCCAGCGCGATCTCAACGCGCGCCTGGAGTCACACCGCGAAGAGCGACGGCAAGCGGAGGCGCGCCTCCAGGAACGTGTAGCCGCCCTGTTCATCAGGACGCAGGAATTGCAGGCGTTGCTCTTTCAGCAGCGCGGCAAAATGCCCCCCAGTTCTTTTGAAAGCGCGATGCGCGGTCTCCAGCAGGCGCAGATGGCGGCCATGTCCTCGTCGACAGTGACTATGGATATCTTTGCGGCAGTCGACAGCTACTGCGACCAGCTCCTCTATCAGGCCGAACATGACTCGTGGCCCATCGACAAGACGACGGCATTGGCCCTGCAATTGAATGATGCGCTCACGCAGACACCGGCAGAGCGCCCGGTGCTCGATTCCGCAAAGGCGCTGGAGTTGCTGGAACGCCGCGATTTGGCCGAACTGGGCCTCAGTCCTGCCACATTCGACGAATCGCGCATCGAGACACGCACGGAATTGCTTCACCACTGGCAACAACTGGCGGCGAGCAAGAAGGTGCTGACCGACGAGATGAATGCGCCCGAACGCACCCACGTCCAGAAACTCATCCAGAAGTTTGCGCTGATGGCACAGCTGGCGCAGGTATTCGGCCAGGACAATCGCCATATCGTCGTCACCCAGCCGCTGTATTACGCCATCTACCGGCTGAAGCTGCCCAAATCACCCTCGCTGGAACGCAACTGCGTGGTGCTGGCGGCACCCGGCAACCCGCCGCAACCGCAGCAGATCGGGCTCATCGAGACCTTGATCGATGACAACCAGTGGCTGGACGATCGCTTTGTGATCTTGTTGATGCCGGGCTGCACGGCCAAACTGCGCGAGCGGCTGGAGCGCGGGCGGCGCAACGCCGGGCTTGTGATCGTCGATGATGCCATCCTGACACGCATGGTCCTGGCCGAACGCGAGCAGCGCCGGGCGATCGGCATTCTGCGATCGATCATGATCAACGCCCAGAACGCCGCCAACACGGAGGTCTTTCGTGTCGAGAAGGCCGTCGAGCCGCGCACGGGCATCTTTGTGGGGCGCGAAGACCTGATCCGCCAGGTGGTCGATGGCACCAACAACGTTGCGCTCTACGGCGGCCGGCGCATTGGCAAGAGTTCGATACTCTCCGTGGCCCACGACCGCCTCGCCCAGCGCGAGCATGTCCAGATCGTACAGCACTCATTCGAAGGTGGGCGCAGCGTCTGGCACGATGATGCGGTGGCAAAGGAGATCGCCCGCCAGCTTGGCCTCGATGGCGTCGTCGACCTGCAAAGCCTTGCGGTGGCGCTGCACGAGCGGCTGGACAGCGATCCCGACCTGCGCGTCATGCTGCTGTTCGACGAGATCGATCGCTACATCAAGAGCACCCAGACAAGGCATTTGTTGATCGAGACGCTGCGCGCGCTCTCCGATCGCCACGGCGACCGGCTGCGGATCGTCGTGGCCGGCTTCATGTCGCTCTACGATTGCCTGAGCGGGCGCGGCCCTTATTCGGGCGCCGACGACCCGTGGGGCCGCATGTTCCATGACACCGGCCCGGTTCCCAACCTGAAGCCCGAACATGCCGAAGAGATTGTGCGCGAAGGCTTCTGGGAAGTGCTTGGCTGGCACTTTGAAAGCAGCATGATCCCGCAGTTGATCGTCGAGCGCACCGGCGGGCATCCGGACTTCGTGCAGCACTTCTGCTCGAAGTTGCAGGAACGCGTCGCGGCGCGCGGCGACCAAACCGTGCGCCGCGAAGACGTCAAGGCGGTCTTCTTCGACGACGACCCCAGCTATTCGTTCGTCGCTCATGTCCGCAAGACGCTCAAGATGAATCTCGACCCCGTGGCGCACCTGCTGATCCTGTTGATCGCCGATCGCGCCAGGGAAAGCCGCCGGCTCACCTTTGAGCAATTTGCCGAAGTCGCGCGCCTCAGCCGTGTCGAGATTCCCCGCCCGATCATCGAAGAGAGCCTGCGCCGGTTGCAGGTCACGAGCGTTGTCAATGAGACAAAGGCGAGTATGTACGAGTTCGCCGTCCCCGACTACCCGCTCATTCTCAGCCGCCTGGAAGAAACCCGGCACCTGGCGGAGTTGGAAGATGAAGTGGAGATGGTGCTGCGCGCATGAACGCTGATTCTACCCAAGAGGTAACGACCCGGCTGGACAACCTGTTGCGCAAGCGTGCCTGTGGCGCGCTCTTCATCAACGGGCCGGCGTGTGCCGGGTTTGATGCCCTGCTCGGCCAGCTTGCCGAAGCCACGCGGCCGGCAAAGGGGTTGTCGATTTTGGGCCCGTATCGTGTCAGCGCCGATCGGGTGGACGATCTGCGCGACCTGATCCGCGACGAACTCGTGGCGCAAGGCTACATACCAGGCGAAGGCACGGATACTCCTCCGCCCAATCACAAGGCGCTTTGGGAACTGCTGAATGCCGCCGGAGACCGCCAACAGAACCAGACATTTCTGGTCCTCGTCGAACTCACCGGCGGGTTGCTCCTGGGCAGTGAAGGGCCAGGGGACCTTTTCTCCGACATCAGGCACTTTGAAGGCGTCTGGCGCGATCGTAGTCTCCAGGTCGTCTACGCAATCGCCGGCAGTTGGTGGCACCAGGAGATCGAGGCCTACTTCGATCGCATTCACGTCTCGTTTCCCTATTCGCCGGGACGCAACTACGTCCGGTGGACCGGCGTTGACCGTGCGACCGTTGCCACGCTGACGCAGGAAAGCCTGGGTGCGGCGGGTACCCCGATTGTCAGCGATGTGATCTACGAACTGGGCGGCGGCCACTGGGAGGTGACCCGTTCCTTGCTGGGCGCCGTGCAGGAGAGACCGATCCAGCTCCAGTCGCTGTGGAATCACACGCGCCGGATCGCCCAGGACGGACCCTTGGCGCGCGAACTACTGGCGAGCTGGCGCCGGCTCCCGCCGCGCTCGCGCAAGCTCCTGCACCGGCTGCTGACGACACGCTGCGTGGCGGAGCACCACACCAACGAGCGAATCAAGGAGCCGTTGCTGGCCGTGGGCATCGCCCGCGAAGTCACCGTCAACGAGACTCGCTATCTGCGTTTCTTTTCGCCCTTCACAGAGCTGTGCGTGCGCGCCCATCTGGCCGAGTTTGACCTCGCCGACCCGGCGCTGGAGCGGGTGAACCTCGACGAGATTGTCCCCGAATTGGACATCCTGGGCAGCTATGGCTATCAGCTTGTGCGCGATATCGAGAATCTCGTGCGCAGCTATGTGATGTTGCAGGTGCAGATTGGCCAGCACGTGGAGACCAGGCACTTCCCCGGCTATCGTGAGGCCAAGGAATATCGGCGCGGCGAAGTTCGTCACGGGCTGCCGGTCGAGTTCAATCCGCTCATCAGCTACTTTTCGGTGCGCGATCTGGCGGAGATCGTGCGCCAGACTGCGCTGAACCACAACGCCGATACCTGGCGCGCCATCGAGCGGTCGCTCAACGATCTCGTCACGGTGCGCAATGCCGTCATGCACAACCGGGTGATCGGCTTCGATGCGCTGGACCGCCTGCAAACGCTGCGCGGCCAGATCTACACGGCGATCAGCGAGAGCTATCGCGCGTAGCTACCAGAAGGGCGTCACATCCCCCGCCTGCCAGTAGCGCGGATCCGCCGTGTCCTCCCACGCGCCGCCCCGCCCACGCTCGCCCGTCGACCGCTCCCCGTTCACAATTGACCGTCGACCATTGCCCATTAACACTTGCCGTTGCCCGCCGCGGTACCCCGGGTGTCCTTCTCCCGACGGCAGCCCGCGCTCGATGAGGTCGAGCTTTTCGCGGTGAATCTTGCTCGGCCGGCCGCCAAAGCGCGAGAGGGCAAAGAGGCTGATGTCGTGGCGGCTCTGCCGGCGCTCGGCCAGGTCGGCCAGAATCTCGCCGATGACGCTGGCGAACTTGTAGCCGTGGCCGGAGCAAGCCGAGGCAAAGCTCACCTGCGGGAACTCGGGGTGCAGGTCCACGATGAAGTGGCCGTCGGGCGCGTTGGTGAACATGCACTCCTTGAGCGTCATCGTCGGGCCGGTGGCATGCGGGAAGTAGCGGGCGGCAAAGTCGCGCAGCATCTCCTCGTCCTCGCGCAGCGGGTGGCGCTTGATCTGGTCAGGCCGGCCCTGCTCCTCGAAGTGATGGTACTTGCCGAACTTGAAGCCGGGCACGCCAAAGACGGGGAAGCCGTAGAAGCGCCCCTCGTCGACAAGGCAGTTGAAGACGGGAAAGTTGTCGAGCCGGAAATACTCGGGGCGCTCGGGCTGCATCCATATGAGCACCTGCAACTCGGGCGTGGCCAGGCCGTGCAGCCACGGCATGAGCTGGCTGTTCCACGAGCCGGCGGTGAAGACGAGCGCGTCGGCCGTGTAGGTGGCGCGATCGGTGGTGACGCGCACGCCGTCGCCGTGCGGCTCCCAGCCCAGCACCGTCTCGCGGCCGTGGATTTCGGCACCCAGCGCCATCGCGGCGTTGACGTAGCTGACGACGCCGCGTTCGGGTGTGAGGAAGCCGCCGTCCTTCTGGTAGAGCGCCATGATGTCCTGCGGCAGGCGATAGCCGGGGAAACGCTTGCTCAGCTCGATGCCGGTGAGCACCTCATGGTCGATGCCCATCTGCACGACGGATTGGAACGATCCCTTGAAGACCCACGAGTCGGCGGGGCCGGCATCGATGGAGCCGATCTTGTAGAGCAGCCGCTCGCCGCTGACGCGCTCGATCTCCTCCCACAACTCGTAGGCGCGCTTGAGGAGCATGACGTAGGAGGGGTGCTCGTAGTAGGCCAGGCGGATGATGCGTGTGTAGCCGTGCGACGAGCCCTGGTCGTGCGGGATGTCGAACTGCTCGATACCCAGCACGCTCTGCCCACGCTTGGCCAGCTCGTAGCAGGTGGCGCTGCCCATCCCGCCCACGCCGATGACGATGGTGTTGTAGTGTCGCGAATATGCGTTCATGCTTCTCTCTTTTGGAAACACAACCAACTTGCCTGCCAGCCACAGTTTCAAACTTGACGCAGCAGGTCAAAGCTCGAATCCAACCCAGGACTTACGCATGCTGACCGCCTCGCCGTTCATCCTCTCGCTGAGCCAGATACGCCGCTATGTCCTCAAAGAGCATGAGTTGTTGCGGTTCTTGTGCATGATAGAGGACTTCGCCCTTGGTGGCCAAAACGTCGGCCACATAGGCATCGATATCCTCCGCCACCAGTTCGAGAAACGCCGCTTCCTGTTCCAGGCAGCCCAGCTTATGTGTTGCGCACAACAGTTGTCCCATCAGAATCACCTTAGCGTCGGCGATGGATACGTTGATGGCCGCACCCTTGAGCAGGGCAACCTGGTCTTGCGCACCCTCAAGTGCGGAGCGCAGCGCGACTTCACCGAAAGCGGGCAAGTCCGCAGCGGACCACTTGCGGCAGACCAGGATCAGATCCAGGTGAATGGGTGAGCGCGCCTGCTGCAGCGGCATCGAAACCGACATCTCCGCTTTGATCGGATAGGCACGCACACAGGCAAATCCAGCATGGCGGATGGCGCGATGCACCGCGGTCCACCCGTCATGCCGGGCATGGTGGTAGGTGAAAACGAACAGCCCATTGTCCTTCAGCACACGCCGGCACTCGGCAAAGACCGCGGACAGCTTGCTCGTGAAGCGAGTTGCGTCCGTGTCCTGCACCTCGGCAGCGCTGCGGGTGGTCGTCTGCGGCGCCAGCGTCAGCACCTGGTTCAACCAGTAGTAGAAGAAGTCGGCCAGCTCCGAGTAGTGCACGTTGTCGAAGAATGGCGGGTCGGAAATGACCAAGTCAACGGCGCCGTCGGGCAGATCCGTGCAGCTCGAATCACCCTGGCTCAGATAGACGCTGCCCGGATTGGCCTGCAACTCAGCATACGTCGTGGCGACAGGTGCGGAGAGAGGATGATTGAGGCCGCCCCGCTTCGCCCCGGAATGCGAGCCGATCACCACCTCGGTCGGGTTCTCCTTGTAATCGAGCGCGCGTTGGACGCGCGAGCGGTACAAAGTGGAAAAGGCGCCGGACGATTTGCTGGTGCCCCAGAGATTAGCTTCGATGGGCATCAGTTCAGGCTTGAGGACATGGTGGGCAAACATATGGCGCACGGCGCCCGTGCCTTCGCCTTTGAACGACGCAAAAAGGCTATTGAACTCGAGTACGCCTGAAAAGAGCGCAGCGAAGAGGCGCTGCATGTCCGCATCTTCTATTTCACGGATCGCGCTGGCCAGGTGTTCAATACACAGAATCTGCCGGTCGGAGAACAACTCGTGCCAGTGGCGGTAGTTGTGCTTGCGCATCTGATCGGTGTTGTAGCCCGGCGCGACGCGCACGCGCGGCAGCGTCGCCACCACGGTGCGATATTCCTCTGCCACAGCCCACTCGAGTTGACGGTCGAAATCGTTCAAGGATTCGTAGACCTTGCGCCCATCATCCAATAGCATCATTTTGGCGTAGCGCCGGTAGGCCAACGGCGCAAGCTGCTCCTTCATCTGCTCGACCAGTTTGAAGGAAGTGGCGCAGTGGGGGCAGCACACCTGGGCGCCACTCACTGCACCGCGCTGCGGGTTGAAATGATGGTGACAGGAAGTGCAGGTTGCCACTGTGGCATCGAAACGCGTCACCGTGATAGCACTGCAAGCAGGGCAAATTGCCTGGGCCGTCGGGTCCTTTTTGGGTGTGGCGTTTGTTACAAAGATCCGGCGCTTGAAGAGGTCGATCTCCGCACGACAGACCGGACACGGCACGACCTTGACCAGGAAGTAGTAGAGCACCGTCGCCGGTTCGCCACTTAGGGTGCGGGTGGCAAAATAGCTGCGCAGCTTGGGTGCGACCGCCGTCTCCAATGCTCGATAGACGGCGTCCACCGCCCGCCGGTCATAGTGCGCAAAAGCAGCCCGGCATGCCGTCACCGCAACTGGATTGATATCGCGCCCCATCGCCTGGCAGCCTAGTTTGATCGCTTCGCCGACCGTCACTCCGCTGCCCATAAACGGATCGAAGATCGCCACGTCGCCAAAGTCGTTGGGGCCATAGAAGCGCGCCCAGAAGTCGGCGTCCTCGTCCAGGCAGGCGCCCAGGATGATCCCGCGGAAGACCGAGCCGAGTCGCCGCGCCCACCACTTGTGCAGGTAGTAGACGGGGCGATACACCTCTTTGCGCCAGGACTCGTGTTCGGCGATCTGCGACAGCCGGGCAAAGGGAAAGTCGGTCTCGATCAATCTTGGCACGTTGATGGACTCATGTTCTTCCTGGGGGTCAGTTTGCTGCATCATCTGTGGCCGTGTCCTGCGGACTGGCGGTCGTAACGGCCCTGCTGGAATCTGCCGCGAGGCGATAGGCGCAGAATGAATGCACCGTGCCAGCCGACGGGTTTGGAACCGTCTTGGGCACGATATTGTTGGTTCTCAGGTCGAAGTCATAGCCGACAACCAGCGTCGCCGCCTCCACACGATCCAGCGATCCAACATTCTGAAACCCGGCCGGAGCGGGCCAGTCCGCTGGCGCCACCAAAGTGCGGGCGCCGGTAAACCCACCGGCGATTGCAAAGGGCGTCCGTGCGACGTACATCTTGCGATCGCGGATCATGATGTCGCCGTAGCTACCGAAGCCTTTGACACTCTTGTTCTTGTGCCGGTAGTCGTGGTCGGCGTTCAGAAAGTCCCCGTGGCAAATGACAAGGTCGATAACCGGATATTCTTGGTCCGCCCGGTCCGCCGGTGGGTAACGTCCAAATACATAAAATACGTCCCGCCCGTTGTGGAAACCAGTAGGCGCCTGGCTGTTGCTGTCATAAGTAGACTCACGCCCCGGCCAAGCAAGGCCCTTGACCTCGTAGCCCTCGGTGAATTCGACCAGGGTGAAATCGGGATACGAATTTCGTCCGCCCTTGTCAAACAGCAGGCCAATCGCCTGCAAGCGCGCCTCGAACCAGTTCTGAAAGTGGAACTCCTTGTCGGTCTTGCTCACCTGACGGATAAGTACCCCGGCCATGATCGCTTCGGCACAGGCGCTGAAAACGTCGAACACTTTTGTTGATTTCATGCGGTTCCCTTTTGGCGCAAGATCGACACGAGTGAACGGCTTGTGCCGGTTGACTCGTTTGTTTAGGCCGAAGTATCGTAGACTGACATAAGGTTGGATGCTTGTTTTCCCAGTCCTACAACCATTTCGGCCTGTTGCGTCACGTGATTGCCAACCGCCAGATAACCGCACCCAGCGAGATAATCCGCGAGCGTGCCCAGGCTGCGCATTTCATCGAACTGAATTTGGATTACTTCGGCCAGGTGAGCACACGCTTCGTCTGCTGTGCGGCCCTGCGCCACGAAGTACAGTTCAGGACTCCGGGCAACAAACCAGGTGCCGCGCCGCCAAACCTCAAAAGTCGTCTTTACTTGCATGAAGCCTCCAATTCTCTGCATATCATCGATTCGAAACCGACGAAGAGAAGGAAAGAGCCGTCTGCCCAATCCGTGATATCCGCGTTCTATCTCTTCTTCCTCGCTGCTTTTGTGCCGCTCTCGGTCGGCTCGGGGCTGGCGCTCTCGGCCAGGGTGCGAACGGTGGCGCCGCGCAGGCGGTTGCCGGCCGGGTCAAAGAAGGGCGTCGCGACCGCCGTCGCCAGGCAGGGCCGGCCGCCGATGAGCACCATCACCCTGGCGCCCGGCCACGAATGGCTGACGCTGAGATAGCCGAGCGCCAGCATCTTGCCCACGCTGTGCCCCTTGGCGCTGGAGGTGACGCGACCGATCTGCTGGTAACCGGCCTCTTCGGCGTCGAAGGCGGCGCCCGCCTCGCTGCCGGTGTGGATCGTCTCGCGATACGTCTTGACGTCGGCCACGCTGTAAATGGGGTCGTTGAGCGCGGCCGGCGTGGGACTGTCGATTTCCAGCCCGACCCAGCGTTCGTGCAGACCGCGATCCTGGATCGCCAGCAGCGCGTCGCGGCCGATGAAGTCGCGCTTGCCAAAGTCGATCCAGCGATGCAAGCCCACCTCGAAGGGCGTCTGGTCGCCGTCGATGTCGGGACCGGCGAGCGGGAAGGCCTTCTCGACGCGCAGGCTCTGCATCGCGCCGACGCCGTAGGGCAGCAGGCCGAACTCCTTGCCGCGGCGTTCGAGGAACTCCCACAGCACCGCCGCCTCCTCGGCCGGTACGTAGAGTTCGTAGCCCAACTCGCCCGTGTAGCCCGAGCGCGAGATGAGCAGCTCGGTGTCGTTGATGCGGTTGGCGGCGAAGCGGAAGAACTTGAGCGCCAGCAACGCGCCGCCGTCGGCCGCGACCGATGCCAGGAAGTCGCGCGACTGCGGCCCCTGCACGGAGATGAGTGCGATGGCGCCGCTGACGTCGTTGACGTAGGCGCTCGTTCCCGCCGCGTGCTCGGCGATCCAGCGGAAGCTCGTCTTGCGCGGCGCGCTGCTCGTCACGATCATGAAGTGCTCGTCGCCAAACTTGTAGACGGTGACGTCGTCGACGATGCGGCCGTCGGGGCGACAGAGGGTCGTGTAGCGCACCTGGCCGGGGTGCAGGTCATAGATCGAGGCGACGGCCAGCCGGCTGATGAGCCGTTCGGCGCCCGGCCCCTTGATGTCGACCTCGCCCATGCTGGTCAGGTCCTGCATGCCCACGTTGGCGCGCACGTTGAGATGCTCCTCGGCCGGCGAGGTATAGGCGAGCGGGAACAGATAGTCGCCCCCGCCCTTGACCATACGCACCGCGCTGCGGGCGTGAATCTCATAAATTGGGGATCGTCGTTCAGCCATCGGAGTCCTCATCTGATGCAACTACAT
>WBZU01000844.1_pt1 | contig 14136 bp, 18 predicted proteins | sample 5204311 | NCBI WGS metagenome assembly WBZU01 (sample SAMN12344359, study PRJNA552823) | activated sludge metagenome | biome: Activated sludge suspended growth; feature: Nitrification reactor; material: Wastewater; isolation source: activated sludge from nitrification reactor of wastewater...
GCAGAAGAGTTCCGGGAATCACGCCGATAAAGATATCGGATGCGAGTACAGCAAACAGGGCTTGATCCGAAATGTCCTGATGCGTCTCCGCAAGGGCATTGGCTAGGTGATCACTCCGTGCCGCCTCGCAATCCAACGCCGCGATGGTGGCCATCACATCCGAGGTAACGAGTGCCATACGATGAGAGACCGTCTGACGGAGGTAAATCATGGCAAGCGCGTCACGCTTTTGACTGCCGACCGGTGTTACAGTGGACCACCCAAACAGATCACGGAATCCAATCAGAGCCGCAGTCCGCTGGGCGTCTATGGATAAGTGAGAAATGGGGATACCTACCTCAATCCCAGTCCTTGCCCACCGAGGAACGAAGGGGCTGCCGCTAAGCTGGGTGACATTTCTGGGTGGACGACAGCGAGAGACCAGCGCATCCGCCTGCACACGTTGCGATACTTGTAAACTGGGAAGGCACCCAGCGAGACTTTCCATGAGGGCCACAATGATGAGCAGATGACAGAGACCGGAGCGAATGGCGCCACTCATTGAGACGCCTCACTCATCACAGGGAGCGTGGACTGAAGGGCCATGAGCTCGTACATGAAGGCATTGAGATCTTGGCCCATGTGAAGAACGGCAGACTTCAGGTGGTTCAACATTTCCGAGCGAACCCGCAAATCTCGAATGTCATACGTGCCTCCCGCACCGAACAGCAGCGTCTCACGGCGACGGGCATCCTCAGACCCCGGAACGCCGAGACGACCGTCGTGCTCCCACCGCTTCATTAACTTGTCCCGAATCGTTTCCCCTGAAAGACCGTGCGCGGTCACGAGATAGCGCCACACCGAATCAGGAAATAGGGGCGAAAACTCCTTCAGTTCCGAGACTTCGGCGAGATGATTGCGTGGGTGTAAAAATTCATGATCCACGGAGAGAAAAATCGTCGCTGCCCCGCCGATCGCGGTCGCCAAGACACCACCAAGAATCGCATTCGCTGAGGCGGCTGTGGCCTTGCCGGCCAACGACAGCGAACCGGCGACGATCCCGATGAAGGCATCCCCCACGAGTGCCAGGAACAAGCCCTGCTCTTGCTTGTCCTGCCGTAGCTCGGTCAGGCCATCCGCGACATGGTCGGCACGGGCTGCTTCACAATCGAGTTCCGTCACCGTACTGATGACATCGAACGACGCGAGGGCAATACGGTCCATGATCTGTCTGTTCCGCCAGAGAGATTCTGCGCTTGGCCCACCATTCCTCGCGTGGCCCCGCCGAAGGGCCGACAGGTCGCGCAAGGCACGGTCCACACCGAGGAGTGTCGCCAATCTCGAAGACGCCGGGGATAATGGGATCGCACCGTCCGGTGGATCGTCTTCGCTTCCCGGAAGGACAGGCAGCGCCGGGAAAACGGTGAGTTGTTCAATGGTGGGCACCGTACACCGACTCTCCGTCGCCTCGACGCGAAATCGAGCCATGCGGGACGCCCCGGTGACGCAACCTTCCAGGGTGAGCACACAAAGCAGACAGGCAATGAGACGAAGGGCGCTTGAAGCGATCATACCGATGAGCCCGATAAATATTGCTCAATGTGGGTCAATGACCGAACTATTTTCATGTTCCATCCCTCCTGGAAAACTCGTGATTGTGTAGTTCTTCCTGCACGGCATGAAAGAGACTCGTGACAGGAAAGAGATGTTCCATGGTGCGCTGGACGCCCATGGTTTTGGCGACGTCGAGCAATGTATTCCCTTCGGCTCGACCGGAGAACCCAATAATCGGAATAGTGGGCGAGGCTTGATGTAAAACCTTGATGAGTTCTAGTCCATCTGTGTCGGGCATGAAACCCCTCATGGCTGGTACTGGCGGCGATTACACGATGTCCCATTCGCTCAAAGACCTCCCGCAAGTAGGGGCGAATCCGAGGGTCGCTGCCAATAATCAAAATGATTGCGACTATTTTTCCACCTGGGTCGGAGTCTTCAATGCCAACGCTCGCCCAGCGCAACGCACTGGCTCGTACGAGGAGCTGACACCATTGCCCCCTTACGACAGGATGATGCTGCGTCAAACGAATATGAAATGCAGAACGGCTAGACGAGAGGAGGATGAAAGACAGAGGTCAGCAAGATCGGGAGATACAGAGTCACGGGGGCAGGGAAAACAATGATGGATTGGTGACCGGTGCTTACACACGAAATAGTCTGCGGAAGAGACAATCCTTCAAGATTAGAGGCGGAGAGGACATCGTCAGGAGCACTAGGGCTTAGTAGCGTTGCCGGAACTCCCAGCATTTGCAGAACGATGCACAGGCATAGGAGCAGAATGAGATAGGTAACGCGATGACCATGAAGTGAGTGACGGATTAGTGATTGCACGAACATCATGGGGGTTTATATAACAATTTTACTGCCACATTTGCCATACAAAAGTGGCCTCACCATTAACCTCTCAAAACTTGATGATAAAGTTGGTGATGAACGCAAACTGGTCTTTGCGGGTGCCGTTATCGTAGGGAGTCACATGACTCCAGCCGTGGTCATAGCGGATTTCCGGTCGCACGATAAGTTCATTGGAAAGCCAATGCGACCATCCGAGCGTGTGGCTGGTATACACCGTCTTGAAGCCGCTCCGTTGCCCTTTCAAGTCGGCAAAGATATCGTTACGAATCGTCAGGTAATCCTTTTCCGACAACTTGACCTGAAAGTAGTTCAGACAATAGTAAGGGGTCGGGAGTCTTTGTGTGGCATCCTGCGTTCATGGAAGAGAATGAACGGTATTGCGTCAGTTGAGACGAGGATCCGTAAGGCATTTCGTGGCTGGTAGATGCCGCTCGTGTCCATAAAGTACATGTCTTGAGTGTGACATATACAAATAGAATGGTTCGCCGGGATTGGGGAGGTGACGTCGCCGACGGTCGTATGGGGACACCCAGGCAACTGGTGTGGAGAAACTCAGGTGCGCAGCCTACACCATTCGGTCACAGGAGCGTATGAAGGCCGGCATCTATACAAGTGCGTGTGAACGCCTCGATGTTTTTTGAGGGGGGGGGGCGCAAAGATGAAGCTATCTCGTCCGGATGCAGATCGAGTTCCGTGTTTCTGTTGAGATCAAGACATCAGCTCGATTATGTTGTGATGTATGCGTATGACTTTGACCCTTGATAGCGACGTGGCGGCACTTTTGAAACGTGCTCAGAAGGTCCGCAAAGCCAGTCTCAAGACGGTGGTCAACGATGCGATGCGTCAGGGGCTCAAAGATCTCCTAGGGCCACCAGCGCGACCGAAGAAGCCATTTCGAACGAAAAGCGTTTCGTTGGGGCGTTGTCTTGTCGGCAGCTTGGACGATGTGGCGGAAGTGTTGGCGACGGCTGAAGAAGAAGCCTTCCGATGATTCTGGTCGATGCGAATCTGTTGGTCTACGCTCATGTGACGTCTCTCTCAGCACCAGGCCGCACACATGTGGCTCGATTCCTGTCTCAACGGTCCCACTCTTCTAGGATTACTCTGGCCGTCGTTGCTCAGCTTTGTGCGCCTTGTCTCGAACCTACTAAGTTTTGAACAGCCGCTGCCGATCCCTGACGCCTGGCTTTAGAGTGAAGCGTGGTTGGCCTGTTCGGTCGTGTGGATTCCCCAGCCTACTGAACGTCACCGAGAGGTTTTAGGATCCTTACTGACCGATACGCTCACGCGCTTGAACCTGGTCCCAGACGCGCACCTGGCGGTGCTGGCGATCGAGCATGGGCTGACTCTCTGCTCCACTGATCGTGACTTTGCACGGCTTCCAAGTCTCCGCTGGGAGGACCCTCTCCAGCAGAAATAATCCTCATGGTAAAAGTCTGAACGTTCGCCTAGATTCCCACCACCAGGCCGATCGCGATAACCTCTTTAACGAGAAGGCCAGTGCCAGAACGTGCTACGTACATCTGTACAGTGAATCAATTTGGATCTCTCTAGAATCCAATTAGATACACTGGCGAGATCCTTTCTCCTTATGATGCTGCACAATCCGCGATAGGGTGAGGCATAATTATGGTTTTCTCACGGCCCATTCCTTGCTGGTAAGATATCGTCAACGCGTCAGTCTCATCTCCTACACCATTTTATGGTGGGCTTTGTGTCGCCTCGTGTTACAACTCCGTATCTGGGAGGATGTATGACATTCATGATTCTTCGCATCTGTCTGCTTAGCGTGGTTGCGGTACTGGGGATAGGGGGGCCGGTCTGGGCTCAGTCCACGGAACGTTCGTACGCGTGGCAACAGGGGCCGCTCGACGCGCCGCTTGGAGAACAAGCGACGCTCACGCTGTCGGCCGACTATCGGTTCTTAGGTCCACAGGACACCCAACGGTTATTGAAGGAGATGGGCAATTTCCCCTCGGGCGCTGAGCTAGGACTGGTGACCGGGGGCTCAGGGGACAGTGAGTGGTTTGTCGTGATTCGATTCATCGATGCAGGGTATGTCGAGGATGGTGATGCCTCAAACTGGGACGCTGATGAGATGCTGACGTCCATTAAAGAAGGAACGGAAGAGGCCAATGCGAAACGGCGTGAGATGGGATTGCCGACCCTTAACGTCCATGGGTGGGAAGAGAAACCGCATTACGATAAAGCCACCAACAAGGTCGTGTGGGCCATTTCGGCCGAAGGTGGCCAAGGGACGACAGTCAATTATAATACCCTCGCCCTTGGCCGTCATGGATACATGAGTATGAATCTCGTCGCCAATTTGGCTCAGTTGCCTACACTCAAACCCCATGCGGCGAACCTCTTATCGAATCTGAACTTTGTGCAAGGCAAGCGGTACATCGATTTCGACAGTACGACCGACAAGGTGGCGGCGCTTGGGTTGGCTGCACTCGTGGCCGGTGCCGCCTTTAAGTCTGGATTGTTCGCGAAGCTACTCTTGCTCATCATTGCATTCAAAAAAGTCATCCTTCTTGCGGGAGTGGCTGTGGTGGGCTGGGTATGGAAGATCATGAAGGGCCGCTCTACTCCAAGGCCATCGGCCTGATGGAGGCGAGATGAAGACCCTGCTTGCCCTGCTGGCTGGAGCGAAGTTCGGTAAGGTGTTGCTCACCTCCGGCACGATGCTCTTGTCGGTCATTACCTATAGCTTCATCTATGGGTGGTGGTATGCGGCAGGCTTCGTCGGACTGATCTTTTGTCATGAAATGGGGCATTTTATTGCAGCTCGACAACGTGGATTGGATGTCGGAGCTCCCACGTTCATCCCGTTCGTCGGAGCCTGGATTCAGCTGAAAGAACAACCGATGGATGTGGAAACAGAAGCCTATGTAGCCATGGCTGGACCGGTCGTTGGAACCATCGCGGCCATGGGGTGCTACTATGCCGCTGACTTCTTACAGAGTCCGCTTCTCCGGGCTCTGGCTTATGCGGGGTTCATGCTGAATCTCTTCAATCTGATCCCGCTCGCTCCGCTGGACGGGGGGCGCATTACGTCGATCATTTCGCCCAAAACATGGTGGATTGGAGCCCCCTTGATCGCGGCCCTTTTCCTCTGGAACCACAGTCCCATGCTCTTGCTCCTGGCGCTTCTGTCGATTCCCCACCTGCTCTCAACGTTCCGACGGACTGGTTCTGCCATGCCTGAACGGTATTACGATGTCTCACCCTCGACGCGATGGAGCTATGCCGCCTACTATCTCCTGCTCGCGGGCTTTTTAGGCGTGATGACGTACGAGACCCATCGAGCTGTGGGTCTGTAGTCGCGGCCCTGAAGTTCTGTGCTGCCCCGTGGACTACGTCTGGCCTCGCGTAAATGCCGGATTTAGACAAACTCGTTTTTGTGGAGTGACAGGAAGGTAGGGAGCTGGTCAGCGAATAATGCCGAATCGCCAAACTTTACGTGATGGTGATGTGGCCTCATGGAGGCGATGTCGACAAGCATGAGTCCGAATGGTTACTATCCTCCGTTTTCATCAAGACTCCGGATGAGGACGGCGCGACCGTGATGGTCGAGCCAGGATTGAATCTGATCACCTACATGGGCTGGGCGGTCGATTCTGGTGTTTTCATCATGCGGAATCCGGAGTTCTCTTCCATGGGTATCTCGAATCAGGTAGGCCGCACCTTCCACAGACTGGACTTGGCCGACCACCAATGTGGACGACAGCTCCCGAGTCGATAGCCCTTGACGTTTTTGTTCACCCAACGTTCCAGACACAATCCCCAATCCCAGATATTCCTGTGATGACTGTGCTGGTGAGACGGTCTGTGCGCAGCTGGTTGCCAGGACCAGCAGAGCAGGGAGCCACAGGGCAGGTCGGCAAGTTATGAGCGCTGGTATCATTCGGTGTGCCTCCAGGGGAAAAAGGGATGGGAGTTGGCTCAAGTGGGAAGCAATCTGTACCCTGCTCTCACTATTTCATAGAGAGCTGGAATGCTCAAGGAAGTGAGGGAAATGGACCCGCTGAATCGGACGAGAACCGGTTGCAGCTACGGTCCTGCGTGAATCTCACCAGAGCATGGTTTTCACCAGCCAGATTTGGTGGGGAGATCACGCTGCTTTGGCCGGCCGCCAGCGGAGTCCGACGTTCAGAAGTTCTTGCAGCAGTTCTGTGTAGGCGTAGCCTGTCTCTTTGGCCGAATCGGCGAAGTCTTCGTCTTCCGCGATTTGAGGATTCGGATTGGCTTCCAGGACGTAGAGTTGCCCCTCGGCGTCCATTCTCATATCAATTCGAGCATAGCCGCTCAATCCAAGCGCACGGTAGACTCGCTTGGTTAAGTCTTGAATTTCCTGCGCTTTGCCATCCGGCAGGTGCGCGGCCTCTCGTGAGGTAATGCCATACTTCTCCTGATACTTCCGACTCCATTTCACCCGCTCGGTTGCAATGCGTTTGGCGTCCTCTGGTAGCTTGTCCATGATCAATTCCCATACAGGCAACACTTGGAGATGTCCGTTGCCGATGATGCCCACGTACAGCTCACGACCTTCGATATAGCGTTCCACCAAGGCCCCACTCCCTACGCTGTTATGGATGAAGGCAACGCGCTCACTCAGCTTGTCGTCGTCTTCCACGATCGAGGCTTGAGAAATCCCCAACGAGGCTTCTTCGCTGACTGATTTGACGATCAGTGGAAAGGTCAGCTGTTTTGGTCGTTTGGCGACCCGTCCTTGTGGGACGTCCATGAAGTCGGGGTAGGGGATCCGATGGAAGGCCAATACCTTCTTAGTCAGGACCTTGTCCCGTGCCAGCATGAGGCCCCGGGGGTTACAACCGGTGTACGGTATGTGCAACAGTTCCAGGTACGACACCACGTGCTGATCATAGACCGCCACGCCATCAAACTCCTCCAGTAGATTGAAGGCGATATCCGGTTTCCACTGATCAATGGCAGCATGGATCACACTGAGATCGCTCTTGACGCCGAGTGGATATACATCATGGCCCAGTTTCTTCAACGTCGTGACGACATCATATTCCGTTCGCCAGGAAGCCGACTGGAGATCGTGCCCACTCACCTGCTCGGGTGGGACGAGATCCTCATGCATCAGGACGAGTACGCGCAGTCGCTTCACAAGGCCACCCGATGTCGTCCACTTCGGAGAAAGTTCATGGTATGGACCGTCAGTAAAATCGTAAAATCGAGTTTGGCCTGTTCTTCCGCCATGGGGACTCGAAGGTTGAGTTCTCGACAACGTCGAATCATGTCCTCCAGCACTTGGTCGATGGTGTATTGATATTCGCCGGTCCAGCTCGCAACTTTTTTTCGTACCTCTCGGCGGAAGCGGTTGAGAAAGGTGGCGGCGCTCATCTTATGGGCATGATTCGGTAAGGTGGAGAAGAGTCGTTTGAGATCGGGGTCATATTGGAGATGCCGCTCGACTCCATAATGTCTCCGTTTGCGTTCGTAATGCTCTCTCAGTGTCTTCTTTAGGGTGTGTAGCGCATCAACCTCTTCTTGTGTGGTTACACAGGGTGGTGTATTGGCGAGCTCCTTCATGAGTCCGTCCACATATCGAAGTTTTTTCACGACCGGCCATCCTCGATAGCGTTCCTCCCAGAGCAAGTCCGGCGTCAACCAGACGGCAAAGGTCTCAGCAAAATCCTCATCGGGATGGCTTTGTGCGTACCATAAATCAAGATGACGGACGAAACTGCGGCTGTAGGGCCGTGGCGAGTAATAGAGCGGATACCGTTGCGAGGATTTGCCGAACATATCCTGCCTGGTCTTCCGGCGGCGGATTTTGTAGGCGTTCTCGATGGCGTGTCCAGCTTCATGGCGGAGAATTCGCAAGCACCACTCGGTTGTTCCGCCTTCCACTTCCAACATCTGTGTTTGTTCAAGTTTCGCCAATCGCGGATGAGCGAGGTAAAAGGGAACGGCAATGCCGGGCACTCCGTCGGGGGTAAACCACTCGTTCGACAGCCAAAAGTGAGGGCGGAATTGAAGTCCACGCTGTTCCAGCTCTTGGATCAGCTCTGCGATCGGTTGTTCGACAAAACTGCCCTTCAGCCCGATCTGTAGGTCACACATCGGCAGATCCAAGAGCGCCTCGTCGGCCCATGATGCCCACGGGGCTCCATCATGGCCGGTGACTGGAGTCTTGAGTATGTCGGATGTCATGCGGTCCATACGAAAAGCCTTCCATTATGGCCTGTCGGTAGACTGCACGGAAAACTATAGTAATCAGCCGCCTGGCCGACGATGATTGTCTTGTCGGGGTTTGAGGGAGCGTGAAAAGAGGAAGAAATTGTCCGAAGACGTACCAGTTTGAACCGGAGCGACGGCTTGCGAGGATATTCCTGTTAGGGGAATTGGGAGAGCCGAGCCATCAGAGCCGGTGTGGAGTCCCAGATGTGGTCGATGACCGACTCCACATATTCCCGCGCTTCGACGATATCCCGTTCCCAGTTCGGCAGGGCTTCGTGGAGGTCGAGAATCGGCGAGTCTTCGCCGAAAGCGATCTCATTAAACAGCGGGGCATTCACCCCAAACTTGGCTTGAATAAATTCGCGATGGCCCAGACCCATGGCGATAACGAGATCACTCCGTTGAATCAACTCCTTTGTCAGTATTTGGGGGACATGGGCGGATGCATCGGTGCCTTTGAGGCGCAGCCGGTTGAGAATCACGGGATGAATCTTTTGGGACTTGGCTTCGATGCCCGCTGAGTTGACGTGATAGCCGGATGTTTGACCGAGTTGAGCTCGCAACGCATATTCGGCGGCCATGCTTCGGAAGACGTTGCCGGTACAGACGAAGAGAATCGATTGAGCCATAGCAGGATGTTGAAACAGTCCTCCAGCGTCGTTCTCGCCTCGCTCAGAGGCTCAACGTACGGCGCAGAGTACGCTTCGCCTCCTCACTTGCTGCGGCCTTGCTGGAAGGCCTTTTTGAACATCCTGCGAAATGCTGAGAGGACATTGATGGTCGTTCATTCATGTGATTATCGGAAATGCCGGCAGGGGCTTTTAATAACCTGATAGATAATCTGGTTGTCTTTCAGCGAGACGAGTAGTCGACAGCGCCACAATGAGATCGTTACAATTGAACGATGAGCATACCACTGGTTTCAAAAGCTGTCCCTAAACTAGACGAAGCGACGGAGAAGATGCAAACACGCCTGTGCCGACTGGTCGGACAGGCCATTGCCGACTATCGCCTCATTGAGGAAGGCGATAAGGTGATGGTGTGCTTGTCTGGTGGAAAAGACAGTTATGGGTTGCTGGATATCCTGATCGTTCTCCAGCAACGGGCGCCGATCCGGTTCGACCTGATCGCAGTGAATTTGGACCAACGTCAACCCGGCTTTCCGGAACACGTGCTTCCACAGTATCTCACCAGCCGAGAAATCCCCTTTCATATCGAAGCACGCGATACCTATTCGATCGTCAAGCGGCTTATTCCCGAAGGGAAGACGACGTGTTCACTCTGTTCCCGCCTCCGGCGGGGCCATCTCTATCGTATCGCGACGGAACTCGGCGCCACGAAGATTGCGTTAGGCCATCACCGGGACGACATCGTTGAAACCCTGTTCTTGAATCTCTTCTATACCGGCAAGCTGAAGGCCATTCCACCAAAGCTGCGCTCGAAGGACGGCCGACATCTCGTCATTCGCCCATTGGCCTTCGTCAAAGAAGCGGATTTGGCTCGATATGCGGAGTTGCGGGCCTTTCCGATCATCCCTTGCGATCTCTGTGGGTCACAGGAAGATTTGAAACGAAAAAAAGTGAAGGCCTTTCTTCGGCAATGGGAACAGGAGTCACCCGGTTGCTCCGACAGCATCGCGGCGGCTATTTCTAATGTTGCACCATCACTCCTGATGGATTCGCGCCTCTTTGATTTTGCTTCATTGACCTCAACGGCGACCGATCAATCTGACGGTGATGTCTGGCTGGATCATGAACCAGCTCCGCACGAGTCAGTCGAGGCCTCTCCACAGCCGCTTGAGTTTCTCCGTTAGCAGTCTGCTGAAAAGCCCTCCAGTCATCCTTCGAGAGCCTCAGGACGAATGGAGTGGTTATTGAATGCATTGAGGTTTTCCGTTCGTGCTGAGCCTGTCGAAGCACACAAACCGAGTTTTTCAGCAGACTGTTAGTTCCGAGTCGCTATCATTCCCGAACTCCGTTGCCCCCGGTGTGCCTCGTCGGTCTTAGGGGCGTTGTGGCTGAGTGATGCGAACAGCCTTGGGAAGACCATCGCCTGTGGTCTTGCATCAAGCCGAAATGGCGAAGACTCAATGAAACGCGCGCTGGTGGGTTGAGAGAAGATTCGCGAGACGGTTGTGAAGTGCCCCGAGATCATCAAGCAGCTCAATGCCTGTATTCTCTAAGAGGTGCTCCATCGCACAGGCGCCCTGACCACCAATGGCGACAGGCCAGTGTTGAGAGAGCGTTCGTAAGCCATGGAGCAAGTGATGCGCTGCTTCCTCCGGTTTCGTTTCAGTTAAGGACAAGAGAATGAGGTCCGGACGCACCCGTTCGGATAGCGCCTCCAAATCCGCCAGCGGGAGATTGGGGCCTAAGTAGTATACGTGGCAGCCACGCGCGGCAGCGAGGTAGGTCGCCGCCTGCGCGCCGATTTCATGATACTCGCCTTCGGGACAAGCTACTACCACGCGGGGGCCAAACTCATTGACCGGCAGCTGGTTCATCACCGAGAATAACTTCTGTTGGATGACCTTCGTCACGTAATGTTCTACCGCGATATTCACCCGCCCTTCATGCCACAGTTCTCCCACGCGTCGCTGTAGAGGGAGAAGAATTCGCTGTACGGCTTCTTCAAACGGGATCACTGCGATCGCTGCGTTCAGTTGCTGTTCAAATCGACTTTTATCAAGCGGGTCAAGGCGAGAGATCAGCTCATCGAGCAGCGAGCGGTGAGGGACAAGCTCCTGCTGTTTTGGGATTGAACTGACGTGCATTCGCTGAAGGAGCGAATCTCGTCCCTCCATCGCAAGCCCACCGATTGTCTGGCCGCGATCCAACTCCTCTTTCAGGAAGCGGAAGAGAGAAACGTCTTCGTCGGTGTATTCCCGATAGCGATTGGCGCTTCGCGAAGGTTTGACGAGGCTATATCTGCGTTCCCAAACCCTGATCACATCCTTTGAAAGTCCCGTGAGTTTCGCAACCCTATGAATTCTATGTTTATTCATATTTACTTATAGCTTAGATTGCTGTCCAATGTTTGTCAAATATTTTAACCGCTAACCGTTGACACGTTGGACATGTTAGGTTATACATTAGACATAACATGAGTCATACATTAGACATATGGAGCATGGAGGACGTCATGATCATCACGAGCACGCGTAGAAATAGCCGCACCGCCGCATTCCAGAGTTCCCGAGTCACGCCGCAACACATCTGCACGAGATGTGGCGGCCTCATGGTGGGCGAAATGTTTATTCAGCTCTGGAACGTCGTAAGTAAGCACGACGAAGGTGCAAGACGCTGTGTGCAGTGTGGTGATGTCATTGATGGGGTCATATTGAGGAATCGACGGATCGAGGTCATTTCAAACTCTCTTCCATCAACGGCAACAGCAGTTTCTGAACTGGAGCCTCGGCTCGCAGCCTGAAACGTATTACCTGGGGAATGGGATAACCAAGGAGGGTAAAAATGCGGAGACCAGCGTTCATTCAATGTGCCGTTGGGGTCGTCCTTACGGCTGGGACGATCACCTTGGCCACAGCTGCCGACCTGCCGACCAACAACAAGGACATGGTGCTCATCCCGAAGGGCGAGTTCACCATGGGGAGCGGCGAACATGTGGACGAAGCCAAGCATCAGGTCGTGCTCGACGCCTATCTCATCGACAAGTATGAAGCCTCCAATGCCCGGTACAAAGAGTTTATGAAGGCCACCAGTCATCCCGCCCCCGCCTATTGGGACGATCCCCGTCTCAGTAAGCCTATTCAGCCGGTCGTCGGCGTCAGCTGGACCGACGCCAATGCCTTCTGCAAGTGGGACGGCAAGCGCCTGCCCACGGAGGCCGAGTGGGAACATGCGGCCAAAGGCCCCGACGGGGACAATCACTATCCCTGGGGCCACAAGCTGGACCCGAAGAAAGCCAACTATGGCCAGAATGTGGGCCGTACGATGCCGGTTGATTCGTATCCGGAAGGGGTGAGCGGGTTTGGGGTGTACAACATGGCCGGCAACGTCTTCGAGTGGGTCGAGGATTGGTATGACCTGACCTACTACAAGGACAGTCCGGCTCTCAATCCCCGCGGGGCTGAGAAAGGTTACAACTTCGCCAACCAAGGGCCCGTGAAGGTCCTGCGTGGCGGGTCGTGGCTGGCCCCCGAAACCTCGCTCCATACGAGCCATCGTTTCTGGAATCAGCCGGACAATAATTCCTACGGAGTCGGTCTCGGATTTCGCTGCGCAAGGTCCGTACAGGCAGTATCTGACGAGGCGATGCAAGAAGGCCGAGAGGCATTCATGCAGGCGCTCGTGGCCATGGGTGCTGAAAGGCATGGAGAGGCACTGACTGCCATTGCAAAAGCGTTGACCGCAGATCCCGGAAATCAGGAATATCAAGCGACACGGGAGCTCATACAGAGGAGCATGAAGAAGAAATAGGCATCCCATTGTTTGGTTCAAGGAAGCTCTAGCAGTCTGCTGAAAAACCCTCTGCTCATCCTTCGAGAGCCTCAGGATGAGCGAGAAGAGCATTGAAACTATGAGGGGTTCCCGTTCGTGCTGAGCTTGTCGAAGCAGACATGTTGAGTTTTTCAGCAGACTGCTAGTAGCTCTCAACAATTATTGAGACCGGACGGAGAGTCAACCATGAAGTACTGTACACTCTTCATTCCAGCGACCCTCTCCATCATATTTCTGGTATCCACATCTTCTTTAGCCGGCCCTATAGATTCAACTGATTACCCACACCAGGAGCATGTGAGAGCGGTCCACGAATCTGAACATGAGGTGGATCATGCGTGGGAGATGTATCACCAGGCTGCCCTGGGAGGGACGGTGGCGTCGCCCAAACTGCAGGCCGAGATCGAAGAGCATTTGCACCAAGCGCGGGCGCTCATCACCCAGGCCCACGAGGCGGCTGACCAGGGCGACGCTGGCCAGGTAGAGCGGCTCATCAAGCAAGTACGCATCCATACGAGTCACGCGATTGAGGGAAGCAAGGAGTCAAAGCAATGAAGACCGAGTCGTGGTGCTGTCGAACTCAACGATCACATATGAGTGTGGCCGTGGTCCTCGTTGTGGCTCTCTCACCAGCGTTCTCTCTGGACGCGCTCGCCGCCTCGAAAGACCTCGATCCCGTGTCGATGGTCACGATTCCGGCCGGAGAATTTCTGATGGGTAATCCGGAAGGAAAAGGGAGGGATGATGAGCGACCCCAGCGATCTGTCCACCTGGACGAGTTTGCCATTGATCAAGTCGAAGTGACGAATGAACGCTATATGGCCTTTGTGAAAGCCACTGGCCATCGCACACCGCCAAATCCTTATGGCACCGGACCCATCCAATCCATGAAGGGGATTGAGCAACTCCCGGTGGTTCAGATGACCTGGTACGACGCCCAAGCCTATTGTGCTTGGGCGAAGAAACGATTGCCGACGGAGGCGGAATGGGAGAAGGCTGCGCGCGGGACTGACGGCCGACTCTACCCCTGGGGGAATGACCTGCCGAATACGAAGCGGGCGAACTTTGATCG
>WBZU01002095.1_pt1 | contig 14128 bp, 9 predicted proteins | sample 5204311 | NCBI WGS metagenome assembly WBZU01 (sample SAMN12344359, study PRJNA552823) | activated sludge metagenome | biome: Activated sludge suspended growth; feature: Nitrification reactor; material: Wastewater; isolation source: activated sludge from nitrification reactor of wastewater treatment...
CTCCGCAGAAATGCAGGAACTGTATGCTCAGCTCAAGCAAAGCAGCGAAACTCAACTCGAGCAGGAGCGGAACACACTCCAGACGGTACTCCAGTCACTGGGTGATGGACTCTGTGTCGTGGACGCGGAGTGGAAGATTCAGTTGGTCAATTCTCAAGCCGAGCTATTGTTTGGAGAAACCGGTTCCGCACTCATCGGGCGTTCTGTATATCGAATGATTTCACCTGGCCCAGAAGAATACCGATCCGAATGTCTCATTACCGACTCGACGTTTCCTTCACTCGCGTCTGGTGATCCCTATCGGACGGATGATGGAGTGTTGTTGGCCAGGAATGGTGACCTACTGCCCATTGCCCTGGTCGTGACGCCTCTGCTGTTGGCAGGAAAGGCAATCGGCGCGGTGTTGGTGCTCAGAGACGTCTCTCATCAGAAGCGGGTTGAGCGGGAACGTCAACAGACTGAGGGCGTGCTTCGGCGTATTAAGACCGGCTTGTCTGAATTGGCAGAAAGTCCCGAAATCTATAATGGGAACCTCGAGGAGGCCTTTCAAACAATCACGCGTGTGGCGGCGGTCTTTCTGTGTGTCGAACGAGTCAGCATTTGGTTTTTTACAGAGGATCGTTCCGCGATTCAATGTGCCAAGCTTTTTCAATTCACCACTCAAGAGTATTCGCAGGGCACCGTACTGACGGCGACGGCGTATCCACAATATTTCAGGCGCTCCCGGGTTCAGCATGGGTAGAGATCGAGCCCTCCGCAGTGGAAGTAGATCGCCGTCTTGAAGTGCTCGATGTTGCGGAACCCGCAAGCCATGCGCTTGATCTTCTGGATCTGGCTGTTGAGCCCCTCGCTCATCGCGTTGGTGATCGGATGTTGGTAATAGGTCAGGATGTTGTCAATGTGCCGACGGACCGTCTCCGCTGCCTTGCGCATCGGTTCCAGCCGGCTGTGTGTGGCCCAGAAGTACCACCGCTTCCAGAACTTCCAGCCTGATGCCGGGTAGACGTAGTGCCAGAGACACCGTAAGGCCTCTTTGATCGCCCACGCCCGTCCCACTTTGAGCTCCTGACGCTTCAGTGCGGCAAACTCCTCTCGCCGTTGCGCCGGCACGTTCTCTTGGCTATAGAGCCACAGGTACTTGCTGCCCTTGAGCGTCTCATCGCCCGACGCCATTAACGCACGGTGCTCCTGCTTGCGCACCGTGTCCACCGCTTTGCCGATATGTCCCATGATGTGGAAGCGGTCGAAAACGATCTTCTCCGCCGCCTCAGGCACGCGCGCTCGCGTCGCCTGAATATACGGCTCCCACATATCCATCGCCACCGCCTCAATGCCGTCGCGTTGCGTCTGCGTCAGCCCCGCGTAGTAGCCGTCGAGACTCTCCTGCGTGCGGTCTTCGGCGATGTGCTCCACCGTGCCCTCATCCAAGTCGCAGACCAGTGTCAGGTACTTGTGCCCCTTGGCCGCCGCCTTCTCGTCGACGCCGATCCGGGGCACGACCTTCCGCGCTTTGCGCTGCCGCCCCCGCGTGACGGCGCGCTCCATAATGCCCCAGGCCTCATCCCAGCTGAGCCGCAAGATCCTCGTGGCTCCGGTCACGCTGCACTGCCCCAGCACATCGATGGCGAGGCGCTCGAAGAGCAGCGTAAATCGCGACCGCGGCTCCGCCCATGGCACCGTAACCTGAACCACTCCGTGTTCCCCGCAGACCACCCGTGGAATCCGCGCATGCAGGTGGGTCTGGAACTGGCAGCTGTCGAGATGGCGCCAGGTCCGCGCCTCGGCGTGATCGTACAGCGGCAGCGTCTTGGTGCAGTGCGGACACGCCCACACCGCGTCAGTCGGGTGCTCGGCCCACACGTCCACGCGCTGCCCTGTGAGGTTCAACTGGATGCGGCTCACGGTCCATGGCGACTTCAAACCCAGCAGGTATTGATACAACGCGGTGTCTTGCATGGTGGCCTCCTGATAAGGCCCGGATCCTACCCCGTCAGACTACCCATGCGAAACCCAGATGCGCCATTATTTCAATGGAAGTGATGAGCCTAAAATCTCCAAAGCAAAACGACGTTACAGATCTTCCGGACACACGGCGTTCTTTGTGCTAATGCGCCGTCTTAGGAAAGATCGCTCGTCGTATGTCTAGTTTCTATGGCATTCACCTTGAGGACAGCGGCTTAAAATCCACTCAATTTTCGTTGCTCGCTTAATTGTCTCGTATCCAACCTCTCTCTCCAACGATGAACGAATTGTCTGAGCACCTGATCATGGACCGCTCCACTCTCGGTCACAACCTCAGGCCGATATTTCGGAGATGAGTGGTCGGATTGCAACCAAATTGCAAGGACGGCCGGAACCGGTGGGTGATTATTACAGCGAAAGGGCATTGGATTAAGGCGCAGCAGGCATATGAAGGGGCCGTCGGCAGGGATGTTACCGTCGTACTTCGTGATGCAATGAGTGATCTTTCGAAATTGGAGGCTAACTAGCCCAATCCTAAACGCATTAGAGAACAGGGTCCACACTCCTCCTTTTCAAACCATTACCGAAGCACTTTATTGAGTGGGCAATTCGTGGCTCAATAACTGCTCGCTGCAAGTTGCTCCTGTATCATTGCCGATAGGGGCTCGGAGCTAAATCGAAGAACTAAGGCGGGAAGCTAAATACTGGTGTGGGTCCGCTATTCTCGGCGGCGGGGTTTGCGGCAGGTCCAGGAGCAGGCGGATAATGTGGGCTGGTTGTCGCCACGATTCGGATATGGCGGGTTGTTAATACACTGCTAGTCTGGATCAGAAACGGCTCCGCCATGGATCCGAATCAATACAGATGTGAATGAGGCCGTAGAAAAGCGAACCAGTAAGGATCAGCCAACGGTAGCAGTAAGTTCCGTAGCCTCCACACGGCCTCTGGTGGGGTATGGAGTTCTCTACCAGCGTGCTATCACGTGCCGAAACTCTATCCTCTGAAACGCCGTTTGCTTGGGAGTCGCGCAGCGAAGTATCAACGGGTGCTGTGCTGGAGGTCTATTCTGTGCATCCTGGGACTCTGGGAGGGAATTCAAGACTGTCCGCTATGGCGTCTGCCAGCGACCGTGTTTCACTGCTGGCTAATCTGCCGAAAATGAAGAGGGTGGTTTCGCGGGGATCTGTTTCTGCCGGAGGAGTTTGGTCAAATAGGTTCGCTGGAGTCCCAACTCTGTCGCCGCTTTGGTTTGATTCCAGCCGTTCCTCCTGAGGGCATTTTCAATGAGTGTTTGGCTATAGGCGTCCATACTCTCGTGATAAGAGAAGAACACTATGTCGGAGGATGGTTGCTGATTCAACGAGGATGAAGCGTCCGTCTCGAGTGGTACGGTCATTAAGGAGAGATGTTCCGGGCCGATTGTGTCACCAGGACAGAGGACGAGGGCACGGGTGAGGACGTTCTCGAGTTCACGTACGTTTCCAGGCCAGGAATACGTGTGCAACAGCTCCAAGGCCGAGTCGCTGAGCGTACAGCGTCGATTGAGTCCAAGTTTCCCAGGCTGTGTAAGGAAATGGTCGGCAAGCGCCGGTAGATCATCCAGACGATCGCGCAGAGGGGGTAAGTTGAGGGTAATCACCGCAAGACGGAAATACAAATCCTCTCGGAATATGCCTTGGCGAATTGCCTGCTGGAGATTCTTGTTTGTTGCTGCGATGAACCTCACGTCAGCTCGCACCTCCTGCGTGCCTCCGACTCGGTAGAATCTTCGGTCGTTCAGCACTCGGAGGAGGTGGCTTTGCATGGTGAGCGGCATGTCGCCGATTTCGTCGAGAAATAAGGTGCCTCCCTCGGCGATTTCAATTTTCCCCGGTTCTCGTTTGATGGCTCCGGTGAAAGCACCCTTTTCGTGACCGAATAGCTCATTTTCCAACAAGTTTTCAGGAAACGCTGCGCAATTCACTGCGACGAAGGGTTTGCTGGATCGCGGGCTCCACCGATGGATCGCCCGTGCGACGACCTCTTTCCCTGTGCCCGTTTCACCGAGTAGTAGGACTGTGACGGGTGAAGAGGCCGCCTGCTTGGCGACAGCGAGCTGCGCAGCCATGTGAGCATTGTTGGTGATTGCCGGCTGGAACTGATTCTCAACCTCCTTCCGCAGAGTGGCGACATGACGGTGAAGCGTCACGGTATCGAGTGCTTTGTTGATGACGACGGTTAAGTGGTCAGAGGTGAATGGCTTGGGGACAAAATCAAATGCACCCAACTGCATGGCTTGCACCGCGCGTTCAATCGTTCCGTACGCGGTCAGCATCACGATGAGTGGAGTCGTATAGGTTGCTGATATTGGATGGGCCTCCTCATCCGGAGAATCGGTACGTACGGATGTTTGGCTGACGTGTTTCAAAACGTCAAGCCCCGATAGTAATGGAAGCTCCAAATCCAACAAGACCAGGTCAGGCTGTTCCTCTTGGATCAATCGGAGGGCCTCCTGCCCATTCGTTGCCGTCACCGGTTCATGACCCATCCATGTGACGCGATTTTCCAGGCTAAGGAGGATATCGTGATCGTCATCGACAATGAGGATTTTCGCACGCATCAGTGGAGACTCCTTTCTAGAAAGACATGTGCCCAGGCTGAGGACACTCAGCTGACACGGACTCATTTGGGCTCGATTTCGCCTGCTCCTGTGACTCGCATGCCGGAAGGGCAATGTAGAATTGAGACCCTGCCCCAGGCTGACTCTCGACCCAGATCCGGCCATGGTGCATCGTCACATAGGTCTTGGTGATCCAAAGTCCAAGTTGAGCACCTTGTGATGAGGGCATCGCCGACGGCACCTTGGAGAACTCTTCAAAGATATTCGGGAGGTGCCTCTCATCGATGCCGCAACCGGTATCAGCTACACACACCTGAACGACGCCTGGTGATGAGGCACAAGGTTCAACGCATACATGACCACCGGGCGGAGTAAACTTGATGGCGTTGCCGATCAGATTCACGAAGATTTGTTCTAGTTTGTCGCGATCCCCCAGAACCGGCGGTAGGGATTCGATGGGGACAACCACCAACGAGACATTCTTTTCAGAAGCCACCGTCTGCAAGCTGTCTACGGCTATCGTGGCGATGTGATGGAGACAGACGGTTTCCAAGCGCAAATCGACTCGTTTGGTGTCCAGACTTGACCAGTCGAGCAACTGGGCGATGATTCTGCTAAGTCGTGCCACATTGTGCTGAACCCGCGTGAGATAGGTTCGCTGGAGATCAGTCAACGGACCGGTGACACCGTCCAGCATGTTCTCTGCAAAACTCCGAATTGCGGTCATGGGTGTCCGTAGCTCATGGGAAACGACAGAAAGAAACTTCGATCGACGCCGATCATGTTCCTGAAGTTGGGTATTGGCCTGAGAGAGTTCCTCGGTACGCTGCCCAATGCGTTCTTCCAGATGCTGAGTCAGCTCGGCCAGATTAGCGTAAGCCGTGGCATTGTCAATGGCTGCCGCGACATGGCCAGCGATAGTCAGTAAGATGTGGAGGTCTTCTTCACCACATTGATGAGTATCACGACCTCCTGCTAGAAAACCGAGAATCTTGGCCTGACTCTGAAGCGGTACGATGACAAGCGATTTTGTGCCGGAACGCCGTAACAGATCAAGGAGCGGCGGATAGAAACGTGGAGCCATAGTTTCTATATCTTGAATCAGGAATGGCTTGCGGTCAAAGAGGAGATCGGCGGTGATGCTTCCCTTATGGACAGGGATATGGACTTGACGCGCAGCGTTCGCAATTGCGGGGGAAGCCCCGAGGACTTGGGCAACGGAGCAGCAACTTGTCTCGGGGTGGTAGAGGAGAACCGCCATCTTTGAAAATCCGAGATTTTCCGAAAGGAGCTGGAGCACCGTCTCAATCAGCCGCTCCATGTCCATGACACTGGTGCTTGCAATGGCGGTGCTGGCCTGATGAACGGCGGTCAATTGCCGGACTTGCTGTCGTATGGTGTCGATATTCCTGGTAATTGCCTGGTTACGGTCACGCAAGGACTGCGTCATCAAGTTGAATGCATGGGTGAGCTGTCCGACTTCATCATGGTGTGAGGAGACAGGCAAGCCTGTAGTGTCCTCACCTTCCGCAAGTTTGCGAGTGGCTGCTGCAAGGCTGCGCAGCGGGGTCGTAATGCGGGAGGTCAGCAAGTAGATGATGAGGATGCCGGTTGCAATGATAAAGATGGTCAGGATGAGGACGTTGCGCACAATGAGCGCCAATGCCGCCTTCGCTTGGCCATCCGTGAGCCCGATACGGACCATGCCCACCATCTGGGATTGTGTGGCTGGTGATGGAGCCCTCCGTCTGTCCTCAAGCTCGATAGATGGTGAGGATAAGGGAGTGATATCTCGCAAGATCGGCATAGTGAAATCAAAGAGCGTTTCTTCCCGAATCAGGAAGGGGAGGAACCAGTCGGGGGATGTCTGTTGAGGAATCAATCTCTTCTGGTCTGACGACCACACGAAGTGTGTGATCAACGGAGTCGTCAACGGGATATCAGTCAACGATTCAGACCGTCTGTCGTCCGGGTAGATCGGTGAAGGCGACGCACTCGATAAGTTGCGAGCGGGATCCTGCAGGCGTTTACTTTGTCTACTGAGCAGACGACCGTCCGATCCCGTGATGATGACATACACTACGTGGTCGATGGTCATCAGACTCTGGAGAAATTGGTCGAGGGTGGTGCGGTCCTCTAAGACGATCCCAGCCACTCGAAAATGATCATTGCGTACGGTCGTGGTGAGGAGGATGCTCCCCATCTCTTCTAAGTTCGCGGTCATCGCCTGGTGTCTGGTTTCAAGGAAATACCAGCTTAAGGTCGAGCAGGTGATGATCAGGATCAGGCTGAATAATAATACGAACTTGATGCGCAGGCCGAACGCACGGCGTGGCCCTGGTGGAGAAGCTTTGTGCTGGCCTTCGTGAGAGGGATACATGACGGGTCGCTCAATAGGTTTCGTCGATGAGAGGCTCAACCTCTTTTGGGATCGTGATGCCTAGGTAGCGAGCTGTTTTCTGATTCACGGTGATATGGATTCGCTGGACCGACACAGGTTTGAGCGTCATCATCGGTTCGCCGTTCAGAATGCGTTTTGCCAAACGACCGGTCTCGCGGCCGACTTCGCTGTAGTCCACCGACAAGCTGAGTAGGGCTCCCAGACGTGTAAACTCAGTAGAAAAAGCGATAACAGGAACTTGCTTGGCGACTGCGGATTCCAGGATAAAGCGGATAGATTCGTCCGTCAGCACTGTTGGATCGGGAACGAGCCATAGGGCCTCGGATTCGGACAAGAGGGTGCGCAGCTGATGGGGGATGTCTTTTTCCTGTGTGACGGGAAACCCACGGATCTGAAAGTCTTGGGCAGGCGCCCGCATCTCGGCCTCTTTTAGTTTTGGCAAGGTTTTCTCGGGGTCATAGAGCATGCCGATGCGATGCAGGGTCGGTAAGAACGAGCGCATAATCTTCAACTGGCGATCTGGTGGAATTTCCAGCAACACACCCGTCATATTGCCGGCAGTGAGGTGATGTTTGAACGGGTCGAGAATCATCATGTAGAGAATCGGAATATGATCGATTTCAAGCTTGGCCGCCAAGGCGGCCTTCAATCCAACGGCCACGACCAGCGAGGACTCCGACGTACGGATTCGCTTTGCCAGCTGCTTGCCTCGCTCCAGGTCGCCAAGAAGATCGTACTCAGCAAAGATGGCGGATCCTGGTGATGTGGCCTTGAACCCATCAATTGCATCGTTATACCCCTTGAGATCGGATGACTTCAGAATGGTGATCTCGAGACCGGCAGCCTCAAGATCTGTCTGAGGTAGCCAGAGTAGAGCCGCAAACACGAGCGCCATCCGCAGTCCAAATAGGATAGGGAACGGACGTTCTGTTCGGTGTAGGCCGGCCGTACGCGTCATGGTGGCGTGAGCACGGTGGATCTTAGCGCGTGCGGTAGACAATGGATCAAGTAATTACCTTGACTCATGAAAACTGATCACGTCAAGTCCACTGCTCATTACAGTTCAGTATGCTGCAGTCTGTCCGACAGATCATTCTCAACGTGGAGGAGCTTCTTCTGTTGAAGGCAATTGCTGGTTGTCTCATCGGCGTTGCCTGGTGCTGCAGCGGGGATTGCCCCTTGTGTGGAAGTAGAGCAAACGTTATGCCGTCGGTTCAGGAGAAAATGATTGGCACTGAAGCACAGATATTCATGCAAATTCTTGATTGGTTGCCTGGATTGTGATGATGGGTAAGCCGCTACGTGGTGTATCATAATAGATTCATGCTGAATCCAAAAAGATTCAGCTGGTGAAGTTTACCGGATATATGACTATTGCGTCTCATCTTGTTTTCGTGTGAATGGAGCTGAGGTCCCAATCGGCTACGCCGTTGAGGCCGACTTGTCTCAAAAGCGCGGCACGGAGTCGTCGAAGTGAAGGGTCCGTCGGGTCCTTCTCGATCAGTGAGCATACACAGCCCATCGCATCGTACCAGAGTCCGATGGTGGCATTCGTCCGAACGCTATCCTGGTCACAGGTCATCTTGGGCGAGATGGTCACGATGCATTCGCTGAATTCACATCGTTCGATCATCCCCCCGGCGACGATATCCGAGGCGTGTGATGCGGAATCTGGGCTGGCCGACACAAACCAGCGGTACTGAACATTCGGCTCCAGTGTCAAGCCTAAGGTCTTGAGGTCGATGGTGTGCACACCGGCTGCCGGTGGTGTTGAAAGAGGGCCTTCGTAGATGGGGCGGACTTTTCGATCATCCGTAATGGTGAATTTCAACGGATAGGAGGTTGGTTTCGACAGAAACCAATTCAGTGTCGGGGTTTGTTTCACCGTCAGACCGATGTGGTCTGGTACCAGTGCCACGATTTCTGCGTCAGCCGTGTCTTTCCCACGTAACGCGCCACCCACTCGAGCACGAGGGAGGACATTTTTCGGTGGGGCATAGACCGGCAGCTGCAGGTCCTCTTGTTGTCCTATTATTGGCGTTGGCGGATGGTCCGCGGCTGTCACTCCTGTGGCTGAGCTGATCAGGCTTAGGGACAGGCCAATTCCAACGAGCGGAGAGGGGTGGCGGAGTTTCATGACGGCTCCTTCCCAGCTTCAATCGATTGATAGTGCGTGTCGAGTGGTTGTGCACGATCCTCGATTAGAGCCAGTTATTCATCAATAAAAACGGCGACCAGTAAGCCGGATGGCCATAGATCCGGTCGTCTAAGAGTTTCTGTTGGGCACGCTGGAGCGCGACGGCTTTGGACAGAGCGGGATCGCGCAGTTGTCGATAAAATTCAGAGATCAGGGTTGCTGAGGCCTCATCGTTGATGAACCACAGTGTGGCAAGCGCACTGCGGGCCCCGGCCTTCAGCGCTACGCCGGCCAACCCGAGCGCCGCACGGTCATCGCCGATACCGGTTTGGCAGGCACTCAGGGTCAACAATTCAAGCGGCTCTTGTCTGAACCGAAAGAGGCCGATCAGTTGATCGAGTGTCTGCATGGTCAGTTTCCCGTCGAAGGTCAAAAGATATGAATCGTTCACGTCGGTCGAGAACTTGCCGTGGGTTGCAATATGGAGACCTCCATACTTTCCTTCACGCAATTCCCGTTCCAGTCTGGATGTTTGAAAGGCGTTGTTCAGGAGTTGGTCGCTTTTGTAGAGCTGTTGAATGGACTCAACCTCGTTCGCCACATAGGGTAGAGCAGGGAAGCCTTGTACCGCAGTGGTAAGGCCGGCGGTGAGAAAGCGGAGTTTGTCTCGATTGAGTGGGCGTGGATCGGTTAACGTCAGACCAGGTGTCATCGCGAGTGCGAATTTGCTGACCAGGAATGAGGTTCCATCGTGAAGTGCCGCTAACGGAATCGTCCGCAGGGCGCTGTCCGGGACGATGACCAACGTCGAGATGTTCAGTTGTGATAGGTCGGTTTCGAGAGGCCGGATCAACCAGTCATAGAGCTGTTGCGCATGTGGCAGATATTCACGTGTGGTACGCTTTTCCACCAATCGACGAAAGGCACGAATTTCTTGAGTCAATTGGTCTGCAGATACCGGGACCGAGATGCGTTTCAAGCCCGAGGGCAGGCTCATGAGCAATTCCAGGCGGGAATTGAACATGATCGGATAGACGACGGCCGTATCCGCTGATAAGCGATCGAAGGTCGTCAACCGCGAGCGAACGGCATCGACACACTCATCCTTGAAATAGTCTCGCAGCTCGGCGGTCTTGTAGGCTTCAATTGCATCCCGAGCGGCGCGTAGGTCGGCATCAACAGCGGTGATGTCGTCGGTCAACGAGGCACGTTGCAACAATAAGTCGGCCAGCTCAAAAAACAGAGGTTTCACGGTATCCTGCTCACCGACGACACCATCGGAGGAAGCCTGTGTCAGCTCCGCACGAATTGGTTGGAGCGTCAGTGTCGCCTGCCGGTATGAGGCGATCGCCTGGTCAAGTTGTCCGATCGTCGCCAGCTGACGGCCGAGTTGCCATTGCCAGCGATAGAGTGACTCCGGCGCATCCACCGATTGCGCGGCGAATACCGCTCGCCTGGTGAGTTGTAGCGCTTCATCCATACGAAATGAGGTTTCATACAGCTGCCCAAGGTACCCCAGGGCATAGGAGAGCGTCCGTTTGTCGCCCAGGCGCTCTGCGATGGTAGAGGATTCCTGGAGTGCGCCAGCCGTGCGCAACAAGAGCGCATCATGTTCTTGGGGGAGATGAGGCAGCAATCTCTGGTAGGTCACCGCGATTCCGATCAGGCCGAGGGCGGTTTGTCTGGATGGCGGCGTTACCTTTTGTAATTGTTCTAGTGCGGCGTCGAGGGTTAGGCGGCTATTGGTCGCCTGCTTGAGTCGCAACCATGCCCGTGCGGCGTTCGTGCGGGCGGTTGCCGCGAGGAGAGGAAGGCCGACGCTCTGTGCATGGGTCACGCTCTCCTGAAAGGTATCGAGAGCGTTCTGATCCTGCTGCTGGAGGACCATGAGGATGCCGAGATCGTTCAATGTGGTCGCAAGGAGCGGCGAAGAATTCTGCTTGCGCCCGAGGGCTGACGCTTGCCGGAGAAATTCGGATGCCTGAGGTAATTGCCGCATCGTTAAGTAGGTCCGTCCCAAGTGTCCGAGGATGGGGGCTTCCACAAGGGGATCACCGCTCTTCTGTGCCAGCGCCAATGCAAGTTCCAGAGACTGAAGAGCCTGTTTGGATTGTCCTAATCCCAAGGAGGCCTGGGATGAGAGAACCAGGGCCTCAACCTGTGCCGGGGTATTGCCGGAACTTTTGTAGAGTTCTGCTGCCTGTTTCCAATGAGACAGGGCGGTACTAAACGCGCCTCGTTCAAAGGCCAGGGCGCCTTCTCTCATTGATGAGCCGGCAGGGGAGGACACCTCATGGGATTCTGATTGCGTCGCAGCAAGCAATGGAATCGCCATCAAGAACACGCAACACATGGTATGTCGGATAGAAGGAAGAAACGATTGCATGAGTGTCAACATGGAGCCTCTTGTCAAAAGACTTGGACGACCGCTTGAAGGTGGATGCCATGATCCTGAAGGTTGCCGGCGGGATGCGGGACATGATTGAGCGGCACACCCCAATAGAGTTCAAACCGTGCCCGGTCTTTCGGTAACACCGTCCAGCGGAGCCCCAACCCCACACTGGCCAAAGTTTGCGGATCATCGGTTTTCCCCTTGGCCTGCCAGGTTCGACCGACATCGACGAATTGCGCGAACTGCAAGAGAGGCTCCCCGCTGGCATAGCGGAGCAACGGAAATCGAGATTCAACTGAAAAGAGAAAGCCATTGTCGCGAATCAGTGTATTTTCACGATAGCCGCGGACGCTGAATCGTCCGCCGAGAGGCATTTGTTCCAATGGAAAGAGCCGATCATTAGCCAGTTGCAGGTTGAGCTGTCCCAGGAGCTGCATGCCCCACCAGTCGTCGAATCGTCTGATCCCCTGGAGTTGTCCTAGCCAGGAAAAGAAGCGTCCATCGGGTAATGGTAATCCGTTTGATGAGACACCAGAATTGGTGGTGGCATTCAAGACGTCCAGACCTACGGAAAAACGGGAACGAGCTGCGATTACCGACGTCGAGGTGCGATGCACATATTCCTGCACAAAGCGGAGGGCACTCACAGCGCTGACTCCTGTGTCCGATGAGCCATTGATGAACGGCGAGGACGAGCCAGGGTTATCAAAGATCGACGTCACTTTGTTGTAGAGCCGTTCGCCGGTGATGGCGACGGCCAGTTCATCAGTGAGGGTGCGATAAATTGGATGGCGGAGCGTGAATCCGATAATTTCAGAAGTGGAGTTCAGGTCTAGTGCACGGAATTGACTCTCAACCACCACAAATTCGTTCCGACGGTAGGAAGCCGTGAAAGTCGTATCGTAGCGATTGATGGGAAGTGTGTACGATACATCGATAACCGGGTGGACTCCGCGTGAACCACCGTAGGTGATGCTTAACGGATCACCATGTCCGGTCACGTTTTGATGGGCGACCGTCAGCAAGCCGCGCTCAGCTCCGACTGCCGGTGTCTGATAGTTACTGAACTCCGCCCACATCTTCCAGGGACTTTGTTCCTTCACGTTGACGTGGAGAATGCTTTCGCCGCGTCGATCGCCCGGACGGAGTTCTGCATTGATCCGTTCAATGCGAGGATCTTGTTGCAGTAATTGTAAACGTGTCTGAAGCGGCTCCATTTGCAACGGGGGACCTGCACCGAGTGCCAGGCGATCGCTGAGTGTTCCCGGTCTGAACCAGTTGTTTCCTTCGATGTCGATCCGGGACAGGGCACCTTCGATGATCTGGATCTGAATCACGCCATCGACGACGTCTTGATCGGGAATGACGGCGCCGGAGGTGATATAGCCTTTGTTCACATAGAGGAGTGTGAGTGCCAGTCGCAGTCGTTCCAAGTCCTCAGTGGTGAGGACTTGGTTGTAGTAGGGTTTCGTGACGGTTTCAATTTCTGCATCTGAAAAGACGGTATGGCCTGTTACCTGGATGGACTTGACCAAAACTTGGATCTGGCCGAGTTGGGTCTGTGTTTCGCCCTCCGGTGGAGTGGTCGGCACCGATGGAAGCACCGGGCTCGGCGGAGGAATTGAGGGCGGGATGAATTTCTTCTTGAGTGGGCCGGAAGGCTCTCCGGATCGGAGGGTCGGATCGAAGACCGGAGGGAGTACTTGAGCCAACAGTGGTGTCGATGTTGTCAGGATCATCGTCAAGACACTCCCTGACAGTAAGACGGAGATGTGATGACGACGTCGCTTGTGGCGCACCGAACCGACTGCGCTGATCCTCATGAGGGACAGCCAGTGGCCCCGGTCGCAAATGTCCGAACTAGGAATCCAGGCGGGGTCAGCCGTCGTAGTGAGAGTACTCGAGACTTGTCCGAGTGTGCCGCTATGACTGGTGAAGAATTAAAGGTCCGATTCCGTACCATGAGTTGAGAGGCATGCGCTGTTTCCTCGCCAGTCCAATGCTCCATAGAAACGGGGCTGCTGAGCCATCCGATGGGCTCGCCTGGAAGCGCATCTCGTCCGCTAAGAATAAATGTGCTCTGCTCACTGCCGGCTAAGGCGACACAGCGATTTTGCAACAGGACTTGAGGCGGGCTCGTCTTTGACACAAGCTGACCGACGGTGCCACTCAGATTCGATGTGGGGGATTGAATCGTTATCCGTCCATTGAGCCCAAATGGGGTCGAGGCATCGACGCGACTCGATTGATCCGCGATGAACACCGGTGTGGTGATTGATATATCTCCACCCGTGCCTCGATTCGCCTGTGCGAGAATGTTGCTATTCTGAAGCAGGACAACCTTCGGGTCGATGGTGATGTTGCCTCCGCTGCCCGCGCCTCCGAGCACCGAAGTGCTGACTTTACCATCGACGACTCGGACAAGGTCAATTGCCTGTATATTTATATTGCCACCATTGAGTTGATTCGATTGTGTTGTGATCGAACCTCGTTCCACATCGAGCTGCTTGCCGGCATTGATCTCAATATTACCAGCGACTCCTGGGCCAGTGCTGCTAGAGGACACAGCTGCCCCATCCTTGATCGTGACGGATTGTCCGGCCGTGAGCGCGAGGTTGCCACCGGATCCAGTACCGG
>WBZU01002096.1_pt1 | contig 14127 bp, 13 predicted proteins | sample 5204311 | NCBI WGS metagenome assembly WBZU01 (sample SAMN12344359, study PRJNA552823) | activated sludge metagenome | biome: Activated sludge suspended growth; feature: Nitrification reactor; material: Wastewater; isolation source: activated sludge from nitrification reactor of wastewater...
CGGCGGTCACGGGCGGAGGGGGACCCAGGCGCGGGTCGGCTCGTCCCACTGCATCCACATCGCCAGCTCCGGGTCGAACTGGACGTAGGTGTTGCGCCGGTCGTCCCAGGACGGACCGTCGGCCGAGCTGGACGCCTCCGCCCGCCGGGGGGCCGCCGCGCCGTCGGGAGGAACGGCGGGCTCGGGCGCCGGACCGGCGCCGGACGGGTCGGCCGCACCGGGGGCCGGGCCGCCGCCGTGGGACGGATCGGCCCCGCCGGCGGGGTCGACGGCCGAGGCGGCCCACGGATCGCTGCCGGTCGGTGCGGTCGACGGCTGCACGCCGAACGGCGGCGGCGGGGGCGGCGCCGGCTGGAACGGATCGGGTGCCTGGTACGCGGCGGGGATCACGATCTGGTCGGCCCGGGCGGACGGGTCCTCGGGGCGGTGGTCCTCGGACCAGGCCTGGGCGGCGAGGGTGGTGCGGTCGGGGAGGGCGACGCCGGAGCGGGCCAGGATGAGGGCGATCTGGTCGTCTCGCCCGATCACCATCGTCTGGGCGGCCATGTCGCCGAGCCGCCGATGGCCCTGGCTGCGGGAGGCCAGCGGGAGGCCGGGCAGGAAGCCGCAGCAGAACGAGTCGACCGGGAGCAGGACCGTGCGCACCAGGCAGCGCAAGGGGCCGGCGTCGGTGCCATCGGGGCGCACCACCCGCAGGCCGAGCAGCAGCTTGGCCGGCGACCCGCCGGCCAACCCCTGGATCAGGACCTGGGTGACCAGGGTGACGGCGCTGCTGAGCAGCAGCATGCGCAGGCGGAAGCCGGCGACCTTGTGGTTCGGCACGTAGCGCACCGTGTCGCCGATCTGGAAGCAGAGCGACGGCGGCTCGTGGCCGTCGACCACCGTCGGGGTCTCGTCCACGCAGGAGAACGAGTCGGCCGGCGCGGTGCGGGTCGAGCCGAACAGCACCGGCCAGGCCAGGAGCAGGAAGATGATCGTGGCGATCAGCGAGTCGAGCAGGTAGGCGGCGATCCGCCGCCCCATCACATCGGTCGGATCGGCCCCGCGGTAGCTCACCTCTCGTCCCCTCCAACCCCTCGGCGCGGCGGTCGACTACTGGTCGATCGGGCGCCACTCCTGGACCGCGTCGTTCCACTGCAACCACGCCGACCGGTGCCGGTCGTACTGGATGTAGGCGTTGCGGGCCGCGTCCCACGTGGGCCCGTCGGCCGACGGCGTCCCGCCGGTGGGCGGGGCCCACGGCGTGCCCTGCGAGCTCGACGGTGCGTCCCAGCCGCCGGTGGCGCCGCCGCCCCAGGTGCCGCCGCCGGCCGGGTCGGCCCAGCCCCCGGCGCCGTAGCCGCCGATCGGCGCATCGCCGGGCAGGACCACGGGCGTGCCGACCTGCGCTCGGCGCACGACGTAGGTGGAGGCGGCCAGGTCGCCCAGGCGGCGATGGCCCCGAACGACGAACACCAGGACGATGCCGGGGAGGATGCAGCAGATCGAGTCGACGAACAGCAGCACCCAGCGCAGCGCGGCCCATCCGATGCCGGCCCGGCGCCCGTCGGGGCGGACCACCCGGAGGCCGAGCAGCAGCTTGCCGATCGAGGCGCCGGTCAGCCCCTGGAGCACGACCAGGTTGGCGATCTGGAGCCCGAAGGACAGGCCGTAGACGGTGCCCATGAACCCGTCGACCGCATCCTGGGGGAGGTAGTGCACCTCGTCGCCGTCCTCGAAGCAGAGCTGCGGCCGGGTATCGGAGTCGGTGTCGGTGTCGCGCAGCAGCGTGTCGTTCGACGAACCGCATCGGACCGAGCCGATGGGGGCGGTGATCGCCTTCGACTGGAACGACGGCACGGCGACGGCGAACACCGCGATGACCACGACGAGGGCGTCGATGAGGTAGGCGACGATCCGCCGTCCGACGACGTCGGTGGGGTCGGCGGCGGGCATCGCGTAGCTCACGGCGGCATCGTACGCAGCGCTCTCCGCGGCGTCGGGGATCGTCGAACCGGTCGGAGGAGCGGTCGACGGGTGACCCTAGGATCGCGCTCCATGTCCTCGCCGACCCCCGACCCCGCCCTGTTCGATCGGATCGTCAACCTCACCAAGCGGCGGGGGTTCGTGTTCCCGAGCTCGGAGATCTACGGCGGCTTTCGGTCCACCTACGACTACGGGCCGATCGGCGTGCTGTTGCTCCGCAACGTGAAGGACGCCTGGTGGCGATCGATGGTGCAGCTCCGCCACGACGTGGTCGGCCTCGACGCCGCCATCCTCTCGCCGCCGGCGGTCTGGGAGGCCTCCGGCCACCTCGCCAACTTCACCGACCCCCTCGTCGACTGCAAGGTCTGCAAGGAGCGGTTCCGGCTGGACAAGCTCGACGACCCCCGCACCTGCCCGAACTGCGGGGCCGAGGACAGCTTCACCGAGGCCCGCCAGTTCAACCTGATGTTCAAGACCCACGCGGGCCCGGTCGAGGGCGCCGGCCACGAGGTCTACCTGCGGCCCGAGACCGCCCAGGGCATGTTCACCAACTTCTCGAACGTGCTCCAGACCAGCCGCAAGAAGCCGCCGTTCGGCATCGCCCAGATCGGCAAGTCGTTCCGCAACGAGATCACGCCGGGCAACTTCGTCTTCCGCACCCGCGAGTTCGAGCAGATGGAGATGGAGTTCTTCGTCCCGCCCGCCGAGGCCCAGCAGTGGTACGAGTACTGGCGCAACGAGCGGTTCCAGTGGTACCTCGACCTCGGCATGCCCGCCGACCAGCTGCGGCTGCGCGACCACGACGCCGACGAGCTCAGCCACTACTCCTCGGGCACCGCTGACGTGGAGTTCCTGTTCCCGTGGGGCTGGGACGAGCTCGAGGGCATCGCCAACCGTGGCGCCTACGACCTGACCGCCCACGCCACCCGTTCCGGCGAGAAGCTCGACTACTTCGACCCCGCCACCAACGAGCGCTACACGCCGCACGTGATCGAGCCTGCGGCGGGTGCCACCCGCACGATGATGGCCTTCCTGATGGCGGCCTACGACGAGGAGGAGGTGCGGGGCGAGACCCGCACGGTGCTGCGGCTGCACCCACGCCTGGCGCCGTACAAGGTGGCCGTGCTCCCGCTCTCGAAGAAGCCCGAGCTGACCGGTCCGGCCCAGGACCTGCTGGCCACCCTCCAGCCCCACCTCATGTGCGACTACGACGAGACCCAGAACATCGGCAAGCGGTACCGCCGCCAGGACGAGCTGGGCACGCCGCTGTGCGTCACCTACGACTTCGAGTCGGGCGACGACCACGCGGTCACCATCCGCGACCGAGACTCGATGGACCAGGAGCGCGTGCCGATCGACGGGCTGGTCGACCACCTCCGCGCCCGGCTCGGGCTCTAGGCCGGGCCGGCCCGGACCGACGGCTGCCCCCGTGATCCCGCTCCTCGCCTCCGGCGGCCGCGCCGGCGACTTCGCCTCCTTCGACGTCCACCTCTGGCAGTGGGGCGCGTTCGTCGGCCTGGTCGTGGTGCTGATCCTGGCCGACCTCGTGCTGGTCCACCGCGAGGCCCACGTGATCTCGGTCAAGGAGGCGGCGATCGAGTCGGCGGTGTGGATCTCGATCGGCCTCGCCTTCGGCCTGGCGGTGTGGTCCTGGCACGGCGGCCAGGCCGCCGGCGAGTACTACTCGGCGTTCCTGCTCGAGAAGAGCCTGTCGGTCGACAACGTGTTCGTCTGGGCGGTGATCTTCAGCTACTTCGCGGTGCCACCGCAGTACCAGTTCCGCACGCTGTTCTGGGGCATCTTCGGGGCGCTCGTGCTGCGGGCGATCTTCATCTTCGCCGGCGTCGCGCTGATCGAGCGCTTCGAGGTGGTGCTGGTCGTGTTCGGCCTCGTGCTCCTCTATTCGGCCTGGAAGATCGCCTTCCACGACGACCAAGAGGTGCACCCCGAGACCAACCCGGTGCTGCGCATCGTCCGACGGTTCATCCCCTCCACCAGCGAGTACGACGGCCAGAAGCTCTTCACGATCGAGCAGGGCAAGCGCCTGGCCACGCCGTTGTTCGCCGTGCTGATCATCGTCGAGACCACCGATGTGGTCTTCGCGGTGGATTCGGTGCCCGCGGTGCTCGGCGTGTCCCACGAGCAGTTCATCGTGTTCAGCTCCAACGCCTTCGCCATCCTCGGGTTGCGGTCCCTCTACTTCCTGCTCGGCGGGATGCAGGACCGGTTCCGCTACCTCAACATCGGCCTCGGCGTGATCCTCGCCTTCGTCGGCGGGAAGATGCTCGTCGGGTACTTCTTCCACCTGCACCCGCCGACGTGGACGTCGCTGGTGGTGATCCTGGCGGTGCTGGCCGTGTCGGTCGTGGCCTCGGAGCTGGCCGAGCGGCGCGAGGAAGCCCTGGCCGGAGGCCCGGACCGCTAAGCTGGCCCGACCGGGGGGGAGTATCCCCAACGGTCGCCACGTCAGCACGGTCCGATCGAGGACCCGGGGCGGCCGGCTTCCAGCGCCCAGCGGGCGGGGGAGCGGAGAGACTCCCGGCTGCTTCACCGACCCCCACCGCAGCCGGAGATCTTCCACCCATGCTCCCGTTCCTCGCCGCCGCCGGCGGCACCGCCGACCGCTTCGTCGACCTCGACATCCACGCGTGGGAATGGGGCGCGCTCGTCGCCTTCATCGTCACGCTGCTCGTCGTCGACCTGCTGCTGGTGCACCGCAAGCCGCACGACATCTCCTTCAAGGAGGCGGCGATCGAGTCGAGCGTGTGGATCTCGATCGGCCTCGCCTTCACCGGCGTCATCTACCTGATCGGGGGCTCCGCGCACGGCGGCAAAGCCGCCGGGGAGTACATCTCCGGCTTCCTGCTTGAGAAGAGCCTGTCGGTCGACAACGTCTTCGTGTGGGCGGTGATCTTCAGCTACTTCGCGGTGCCGAAGAAGTACCAGTTCCGGGTCCTGTTCTGGGGCATCTTCGGGGCGCTCGTGCTCCGGGCGGTGTTCATCTTCGCCGGCTCGGCCCTGATCGAACGCTTCACGATCACCCTCGCCATCTTCGGCCTGGTGCTCCTCTACACCGGCTGGAAGCTGGCCTTCCAAGAGGAGACCGAGGTCGACCCCGACAAGAGTGTCGTGCTGCGCGCCGTGCGGCGGGTCGTTCCCTCCACCGATCGGATGGACGGCCAGAAGCTCTTCACCCTCGAGAACGGCAAGCGCCTCGCCACGCCGCTCTTCGCCGTGCTGGTGATGGTCGAGACCACCGACGTCGTCTTCGCCATCGACTCGGTCCCCGCCATCTTCGGCGTGGCCCGTGACCCGTTCATCGTGTTCAGCTCGAACGCCTTCGCCATCCTCGGCCTGCGGGCCCTGTACTTCCTGCTCGGCGGGATGCAGGACACGTTCCGCTACCTCCACTACGGGCTCGGAGCGATCCTCGGCTTCGTGGGCGTGAAGATGCTGCTCACGTTCTCGGCCGAGGCCTTCGAGTTCCCGTCGGAGGACTTCCACTTCCCGACGTTCCTGTCTCTCGGGATCATCTTCGGGATCCTGGCGGTGACGATCGGGGCCTCCCTCGTCGCCGACCGCCGCCACCCGCAGCCGCTGTCCGCCCACGCCCCCGGGGCGGCGGGCCACGGCGCCGAGGATTGGGTCGACGGCCCCGACGACGTCCTCGGCACCCCCGACGACACCGGCATCCACCACGACCCGTCCCCCGACGACGTCGACGCCCCCCGCCCGACCTAGTTCTTGCACGGGCTGGGCTGCGGGGCGCAGCCGTGCCCGTGCAGGTTCGGGGCGGGCTCGTTCTTGCACGGGCTGGGCTGCGGGGTGCAGCGGTGCTCGTGCAGGTTCGGGGCGGTCTCGTTCCTGCACGGGCTGGGCTGCGGAGCGCAGCGGTGCTCGTGCAGGTTCGGGGCGGTCTCGTTCTTGCACGGGCTGGGCTGCGGGGCGCAGCGGTGCTCGTGCAGGTTCGAGTCGGTCGGGTGGGCCGGTCCGGGGTCGATCGGGCGCTGGTACCGTCCGGCCGGTGCCCGTCGTCGCCCGCCGATCGCCCCCTGGGCGACGCCGCGCGTCCGGGCCGGGGGCCTGAGCGGTGGGGATCGTCGACGAGGACGTGGCCCGGGTCCGTGACTCGGTCGACATCATCCAGGTGATCTCGGCTCACACGCAGCTGAAGAAGGTCGGCGCCAACTGGAGCGGGTTGTGCCCGTTCCACGGCGAGAAGAGCCCGTCGTTCTCGGTGAACCCCGAGAAGGGCGTCTTCTACTGCTTCGGGTGCCAGGCCAAGGGCGACGCCATCTCGTTCGTGCGCGACATCGAGCACCTCGACTTCCAGGGGGCGGTCGAGCACCTCGCCGCCCGTTTCGGCATCGCCCTGCGCTACACGGACCGGTTCGAGGGGGAGCGCCGCGAGGCCAGGTCCAAGCTGCGCGACGTGATGGTGGCGGCGGTCGACTGGTACCACCGGCGCCTGCTCGAGGCGCCTGATGCCGGCGCCGCCCGGCGGTACCTCCGCGACCGGGGGTTCGACGGCGACACCGTGCGCCAGTACTGGATCGGTTGGGCGCCCGACGACTGGGACCAGCTGGCTCGTGCCCTCCGTAAGGACTTCCCGGCCAAGGTGCTGCGCGACGCCGGGCTCGGCCGGGAGAGCACCCGGGGCGGGACCAACGACTTCTTCCGGGCCCGGGTCCTGTTCCCGATCTTCGATCCCCAGGGCGACCCGATCGGTTTCGGCGGCCGCATGCTCCCCGGCGGGCGCCCGCCCAAGTACCAGAACACGCCCGAGACGTCCCTGTACCGCAAGAGCAAGGTGCTCTACGGCCTGAACTGGGCCAAGGAGGACGCGGTCCGCGCCGATGAGGTGATCATCTGCGAGGGCTACACCGACGTGATCGGCTTCGCCACGGTCGGCCTGCCGCGGGCGGTGGCCACCTGCGGCACCGCCCTCACCGACGAGCACGTGCGGATCCTCAAGCGGTTCGCCCCCCGCCTCGTGCTGGCCTTCGACCCCGACGCCGCCGGCCAGGCCGCCGCCGATCGGGTCTACGAGTGGGAGAAGAAGCACGAGGTGGAGGTGGCGGTGGCCGCGCTGCCCGCCGGTGCCGACCCCGCCGACCTCAGCCGCTCCGACCCCGAGCGGCTGCGCCAGGCCGTCGAGAAGGCCACCCCGTTCCTCGGGTTCCGGGTCGAGCGGATCCTCGCCGGCGCCAACCTGCGCACGCCCGAGGGCCGGGCCCGGGCCGCCGAGGCCGCGCTCGACGCCATCGGCGAGCACCCGAGCGAGTTCGTGCGGGACCAGTACGTGATGGAGGTGGCCGGGCGCTGCCAGCTCGACCCCGATCGGCTGCGGGCGTCGCTGCGGGCCGGCGGCGGCCGGGCCCGGGTGGTGCCGGCCCGCCCCCAGCCGGCCCGCCGACGGGCGTCCACCCCCGAGACCGAGGCGTTGCGCCTCGCCGTCGCCCAGCCCGTCGAGGTCCTGCCGTTGCTCGACGAGGTCCTGTTCGCCGACGAGCGCCACCAGATCGTCCTGCGGGCCCTCGTCGCCGCCGACGGCGACCTGCACCGGGCGACCGAGCAGGCCGACCCGTTCGTGGCCGAGGCGCTCACCCGCCTGGCCGTCGAGGAGACCGACGCCGACCCCGAGGACGTGCGGCGCCTGCTCCTGCGAGACGCCGGGCTCCGGGTGCTCGCCGACCTCCAGCGCGACCTCGCCGACGAGCAGCGCGCCGGCGGGGACCTCGAGGCGTCGCCCTACGTCGCCGCCATCGGCTGGCTCAAGGGCGAGCTCGACGCCCTCCGCTACGAGGAGGCCGGACCGGGCGGGATCGCCGATCGGGCCCGTGAAGACGAGTTGCTACGCTGGCTCGGGCAAAGGGCGGGGGACCTCACATGAACGACGTTGCACCCGCTCCCACCCTCGATCCGTCGGCCTGGCAAGCCCTCCTGGCCAGGGGCCGGTCCTCGGGCACGGTCACCCAGGAGCAGGTCTGCGAGGTCCTCGCCCTCGATGTCGAGCGCCTCGATGCCGAGCTGGCGTGGGTCCGGACCGAGCTGGCCCGCAACCAGATCGCCCTCGACGAGACCCCACCGCCCCTGGAGGCGGTCGATCGCCTGACCGGCGACGAGGTGGCCGACGCCGCCGACGGCGAGCCGGGCGAGGGGCCGACGGCCGAGGAGCTGGCGGTGCTCGACGGCATCGCCCACGTCGAGGCCGTCCTGGCCGACCCCCTCGGCGGCATCGACCTCGCGGCGGAGGAGACCGTCGGGCCGCGCCGCCGGCTGAAGCTGGTCAACATCCCCAAGGGCGACCGCGGCGGCACCACCTCGGACCCGGTCCGCGTGTACCTCAAGGAGATCGGCCGGGTCGCCCTGCTGACCGGCCCCGAGGAGGTCGCCCTGGCCCGGCGCATCGAGGCCGGCGGCCAGGCCGGCGATCGCCTGGCCGAGCTGGAGGCGGCCGACCGCCTCGACGAGCTCGACCTCGTCGCCCGCAAGCGGCTCGAGCGCACCGCCCGCGACGGCGAGCGGGCCAAGAGCGACCTGATCCAGGCCAACCTGCGCCTCGTCGTGTCGATCGCCAAGCGCTACGTCGGCCGCGGCATGCAGCTCCTCGACCTGATCCAGGAGGGCAACCTCGGCTTGATGCGGGCGGTCGAGAAGTTCGACTACACGAAGGGCTTCAAGTTCTCCACCTACGCCACGTGGTGGATCCGCCAGGCGATCACCCGGGCCATCGCCGACCAGGCCCGCACGATCCGCATCCCGGTGCACATGGTCGAGTCGATCAACAAGGTCCACCGCATCCAGCGCCAGATGGTCCAGGAGCTCGAACGGGACCCCACGATCGAGGAGCTGGCCAACAAGGTCGACATGACCCCCGAGCGGGTGCGGGAGATCATGCGGCTCAGCCAGGACCCCCTCTCGCTCGACTCGCCGGTGGGCGAGACCGACGACTCCAACCTGTCCGACTTCATCGAGGACACCCAGGCCGACGCCCCCGCCGAGATGGCGGCCCGCAAGATGCTCGGCAACGCCGTGGTGGAGGCGCTCGACGAGCTGAGCGACCGCGAGAAGGAGGTCGTGCGCCTGCGCTTCGGCCTCGACGACGGCCAGGCCCGCACCCTCGAAGAGGTCGGCAAGGAGTTCGGCGTCACCCGCGAGCGCATCCGCCAGATCGAGGCCAAGACCCTGGCCAAGCTCCGCAACCCCAACCGCAGCCAGAAGCTCCGCGACTACCTCGACAACGACTGATCGGCGGGCAACCCGGTGTGCCCGTCGCCGGGCGCGGCGGCTAGGTTGCTCCTTCGCCTTCGGAGGTAGCTCAGCTGGCAGAGCAGCTGACTGTTAATCAGCGGGTCGTGGGTTCGAGCCCCACCCTCCGAGCCAATCGCCGGGCCGTCAGGCCCGGCGATCGTCGTTTTCGGGGCGGTGTCGCTGCCGTCGGCTGGCGCCGACCGCAGCTGCGCTGTTCATCAGCGGGTCGTGGGTTCGAGCCCCACCCTCCGAGCCAATCGCCGGGCCGTCAGGCCCGGCGATCGTCGTTTTCGGGGCGGTGTCGGGGCCGTGGTCCGGCGCCGACCGCAGCTGCGCCGCCCATCGGCGGGGCATGGCCGTGGGCCCGAGCCCCCGCTCGCCGAGCAGCTCCCAGCGGGTTCCCAGGGGCCGCGGCGGAGGCGTGGAGGTCGGGAGCCGACGATGGTGCCCATCGGATCGACCACCTTCGAAAGGGTTGGGTGAACGTCATGGCTGGTCTCGGAGCACCAGAGCTGATCATCGTCCTCGCCATCGTCCTGCTCGTCTTCGGCGGCGCCAAGCTGCCGAAGCTGGCAAGGTCGCTCGGCGAGGCCCAGCGCGAGTTCAAGCAGGGCAGCGAGCTGGGTGCGCCCCCGGAGGACGACGTGGCGGCGAGCCCCGGAGCGGCGGCGAGCGCTGCGACCCCGGCGGCGGCCTCGTCCCCGTCGCACGCGGCGAGCCCGGCGACGCCGGCCGTGGCCTCGGCGAGCTGACCCTCGAGCGAGCGGGTGCACCGTCGCCCGGCTCGCCGGAAGGGCCCCGTCGGGATCTGCCACCATGGCCGACGGGGCCGTAGCTCAATGGTCAGAGCAGGGCACTCATAATGCCTGGGTTGCGGGTTCGATCCCCGCCGGCCCCACGGCATGCCGGGACGCCGGCCCGGTGATCGACCCGGGCCGGCGTCGCCGACGGTGCCCTCGGTAGCGGGCGATGGATGGACGGTTGGGCTAGCGGCGCTTGAAGCCGGGGTTGAACCCCTGGCTGCGGCTCGCCGCGGGGCGCTGGTCGCGCCGGTGGCGGGCCGGGAGGGTGCCGCCGGCAACGCCGGCCGGACGCTTGGTGGCGACCGGCTTCGACGGCTGCGGGCGCCGGGTGGGCTTGGGTGCGGGCATGGATCCACCTCCTCTCGTCGGGAGGGGTCGGGGTCGACCGACGGCGCAGTCTTCCGCCGACGGGCGACGGTGGCTGCCGACGACGGGGTCCTCCGACCGGTGCGGGTCGGACACGGGACCGGACCGAACTCGTCCGGGATTCCCAGGGAGTCGCTCACCCCGGGGCGGTGCCTCGGCGGGGGAGCGGGAGCCTCGTCAGAGGAACGTCAGCAGCACGCCGTCCACCCTGCCGGGAGCGGCAGCGATCGTCAACCCGATTTCGGGGAGCCCCACCTTCGGGCGACCGCGGCCACCCGCGTCACCGGCGCAGGTCGGCGGCGCCCGACGCTCGGTCGGCGACCAGCCGGGCGATGCGGGCGCGGGCATCGGCCTTCGAGATCGGGTGTGCGCCCAGGGCGATCTGACGGGCGATCACGGCGGGCTCGGCGCGGGTCTTGGCCCATCCCATGCGCAGGAGGCGCAGGCGCCCCTTGCGACCTTCGCGGAGGTCCCGGACCAGCCGCCGGAGGAAGGTCACGACCCGCCGCTCCCGGAGCAGGAGGGCATCGGCGAGCAGGCCGGCCGCCTCCAGCGGGGCGATGGCGTCGGCGGCGAAGATCCCCTCGGCCACCACGATCGGCGAGCGCTCCCGGCGGATCTCGTGGTGGCCGACCGCGCCGTCGTCGGCGAAGGAGTAGGTGGGCACGACGACCGCCTCGCCCTCGCACAACGTCCGCAGGGCGGCGACGGCGGCGTCGGCGTCCCAGGAGGCCGGGTCCTCCCAGTCGATCACCCCGTCGGGTGTCCGTGGCATGTCGGGATCGGCGCCGTCGCGGTAGAAGTCGTCGAGGGCGAGCACCGGCAGGCCCGACGCCGCGGCGACGTGGCTCTTCCCACACCCCGAGGGCCCGGCCAGCAGGACGACCAGCGCGGGTGGTTCGTCGTCGGCCGGCATCGACCGATCGTGCCAGCCGTTCGCCCCCCACCGCACGACCACACCGGCCCGTGCGGCGCGGCGCGGGAGCCGGCGGGGCGGATCGCGTCAGTCGAGCGGGTCCTCGCCGATCCAGGCTGACGCCCGCTCGAGGAGGTAGGCGCTCACCGCGTGGCAGCGGTCGAGCACGTCGCAGAGGACGTCCTGCTGGCCCATGTAGACCTCGGAGAGGGAGACCTCGGCTCGTCCGACGATGCCGACCGTGCGGTCGGCCCCGTCGGTGACGGTGGCGAACGAGTCGATCGCCGACACCTCGAGCGGCAGCTCCGGGCCGCCGACGCCGGCGAGGTCGGTGGCGAGGATCAACAGGTCGGGCCCGTGGGCCAGCGGCGGCAGGGCCCAGGTGAAGTGCAGCGGGAACCGGTGGAGGTCCGGGGGCTCCTCGTTCTCGTCTTCGAGGCCCAAGACGAGGTCCTCGAAGGCCAGCAACACGCGAGGATCGATCTCGAGGGCGAGGTGCAGGTCGAGCGGCCCGCCACAGGCGTCCTCGGGGTGCAGGTCGACCTCCCACGCCTGGCGCAGCGAGTAGGTCTCGACGAAGTGGCGTTCGTCGTGGACGTGGAAGCCGTGGTCGACGGCGTGGTCCTTGAGGTCGGCGACGAAGCCGGCGATGTCGATGACCGCCACGGCTCCTCCTGGCGTCGGGATCGGGGTGTCCAGCCTGCCACGCCCCGCTACCGTCGCCCACCGTGCCGTCCGGTTCCTCGACCCCTCCGAGCCGTCCGGTGTCGGCGGCGCAGCGGTGACCGGGGCCGAACGCCGACCGCAACCGGGAGGGGCCGACGGACACCGGTGGCTGACCGTGCTGGCCGAGGCGGCCGCCGCCGTGCAGGACGCCCTCGAGGGCGTGGCCGACTGGGGCGAGGCCGGCACGCGAGCCGGGCAGCACCACAGCGATCTCGCCGCCGACGCCGCCGCCGTCGAGGTGTTGCTCGGCGCCGGCTGCGGGGTGCTCAGCGAGGAGAGCGGCCTCCACGACCCGGACCGGGAGGTGGTGGTGGTGGTCGACCCCCTCGACGGGTCGACCAACGCCTCGCGCCGGGTCTCGTGGTGGGCGACCAGCCTGTGCGCGGTGGACGCCGCCGGCCCGCTCGCCGCGCTGGTCGTGGACCTCCGCCACGGCACCCGCTGGAGCGCGCTGCGCGGCGCCGGCGCCGAGCGGGACGGCGAACCGATCCTGCCCTCGGGGTGTGCGGATCTCGCCGAGGCGATCGTCGGGCTCAACGGGGTGCCGGCGGGCCACGGCGGGTGGGCCCAGTACCGGGCCCTGGGCGCGTGCGCCCTCGACCTCTGTGCGGTGGCCGACGGCACCCTCGACGGGTTCCTCGACTGCACCACCGACGAGCTCGCCCCGTGGGACTACCTCGGCGGCGTGCTCGTGTGCCGGGAGGCCGGGGTGGCGGTGGGCGACGCCGCCGGCCGTGACCTGGTGGTGCTCGATCACGCCGCCCGCCGTATCCCGGTGGCCGGCGCGACCGCCCCGGTGGCCGAGGCACTGCGGCGTCGCCATCCCGCCCACGGCGACCTCCACGGCGGATCGGTCACCCCCTCCTCGTAGGGTGCGGCGGTGGTCGAGCGCCTCCACCTCCTGCTCCTGCGGGTCTACCGCCGCCTGCCGGTCCGTGCCCGTCGCCAGGTGGTGCGCACCATGGCGCCCACCTTCACCGTCGGGGCGATGTGCTTCATCGAGCGCGACGACGGCGCCCTGCTGCTCGTCCGCCAGACCTACCGGCAGCACTGGGGCGTTCCCGGTGGCCTGCTCGACCGTGGCGAGGAGGCGGGCGACGCCGCCCGACGCGAGGTGGCCGAGGAGGTCGGGCTCGTCGTCGACCTGGTGGGCGGTGCCCACGTGGTGGTCGAGCCGGAACCCCGCCGGGTCGACCTGATCTTCCGGGCCCGCCCTTCGGCCGGCACCGACCCGGCGTCGGCCCGACCCTGCTCGCCCGAGATCACCGAGGCCCGCTGGTTCCCCGCCGACGACCTTCCGCAGCTCCAGCACGAGACCGCCGAAGCCCTCGCCGTGCTGGCCCGGAGCGCCCTGCCGACCTGACCGCCGCCGAAGGTCCGATCCTCGCGGCACGGCCGCCTCCCGCCGGCCCGGGAGCGGTGCGGTCTCAGATCCGCGTGAGGTGGGTGAGGTTCCCCGGGGTGCAGGGGTGGCGGAGCTTGGCCAGCGCCCGCTCCTCCCGTTCGGCCGCCTCGGTCTCGTCCACGCCGAGCGTCTTGGCGGTCTGGGCCGGGGTGAGGGCGGGCCCGGACAGGCCCAGCCGAAGCTCGATGACCCGACAGTCGTCCTCGTGGAGGTGGCCCAGCGCGGTGAGCAGCGCGGGGTCGGCCGGCGACGGTCCCCCGGGAGCGTTCCGGCCCAACCCGACCGGGTGGAGGTCGACCTCGCGCATGGCCCGCTCCACCCACCAGCGGGCGAACGCACGGAACGGCAGGCCCCCCGTGGGGTCGTAGCGGTCGATCGCCCGCCCGAGCGCCGCCTCGCCGGCCTCGAGCAGGACCACCTCCCGGCCGTCGGCCCCGTCGTGGTGCCGGGCCAGCGCCGCCACCAACGGCTGGGTGGTCTCCAGCAGCATCGTCCGGGCCGCCTCCCCGCGGCGGATGCAGGCCCGCAGCGACGCGACCGTCTCCAGGTCGGCCAACGGCGTGCCGGCCATCGCGGCCAACGCGTTCTCGGCCGCCCGCCCATCGGCCATCGTGGCCGCCGCCTCCAGCTCCGCCACCAGGCCGGGATCGACCTCGAGGTCGGCCGCGTCGAGGTCTCCATCGACGAGCCCG
>WBZU01002097.1_pt1 | contig 14119 bp, 14 predicted proteins | sample 5204311 | NCBI WGS metagenome assembly WBZU01 (sample SAMN12344359, study PRJNA552823) | activated sludge metagenome | biome: Activated sludge suspended growth; feature: Nitrification reactor; material: Wastewater; isolation source: activated sludge from nitrification reactor of wastewater...
CGACGATATCCGCGACCTCAAGGGCCCCGATCTGGAGCAGGTCAAGCCGCAGCTGATGCAGCGCATGCAGCAGCAGATGATCCAGAAACTCGTGCTCGATCTGCGCGCCAAGGCCAAGATCGACTAAGCGGGAAACGGACTGAACCAACGGGGGCTGCGGCCCCCGTTTTCGTTGCGTCGCGATGCGCGCCTGGCCCTCTCCCTACTTGCTGCTGGTCCTCGCCAACATCTTCTGGGCCGGCAACTGGGTGGTCGGCCGCGCCGTGCGCGGCGACATTCCGCCGCTGGCGCTCTCGTTCTGGCGCTGGACGATTGCGCTGGTCTTCATATTGCCGCTGGCGCGGCCGCATCTGCGCCGCGACTGGAAGACGCTGGCGGCCGGCTGGCGCTGGCTGGCGCTGTTCGGCTTGCTCGGCACCGCCACCTACAACGCCCTCGCCTACGTCGGCCTGCAATACACGACGGCCACCAACGGCCTGCTCCTCAACTCCTTCGTCCCCGTCGCCATCGTCGCGCTCGGCTGGGCTTTCATGGGCAAACGCCTGCGGCCGCTCGAACTGCTGGGCATCTTCACCTCCCTGCTGGGCGTGGTGGCCATCGTTGCCCGAGGCGATCCGCGAACGCTGACTTTGCTGGAGTTCAACGTCGGCGACGCCTGGATCATGGCGTCGGTCCTGGCCTGGGCCATCTACACCTTGCTGCTGCCTCATCGGCCGAATGTTCATCCGTTCAGTTTTCTCGCCGGCATTACCGTCTTCGGCCTGTTTGAGCTGTTGCCCGCCTACGGATGGGAAATGGCGTCCGGTCGCACCATGAGTCTTGACTGGACGACGCTCGCCACGATCGCTTATACGGGATTTTTCGCCGCCTTTCTCGGCTTCGTGTTCTGGAATCGGGGGGTCGCGGAAGTCGGGCCGGCCAAGGCCGGTCTTTATTACCACCTGCTGCCGGTGTTCGGCATCGCCTTGTCCGTGCTCTTTCTCTCTGAGCAACCGAAGGCCTATCACGCAATCGGCGTCATCCTGATCTTCGCCGGCATCTGGCTGAACGGCAGGAAGCCGCGATGATCCGGGCCTTCAGGGCGTGGCGACGCCAGCGCGCCGCCGATCGCATTCAGGTCAGCGAAGCGCAGTGGGCGGCGACCGAGGCGCGCTTGCCGTGCCTCGGGCACCTCGACGCCGACGACCGAGCGCGCCTGCGTGTCATGACGCGTGAATTTCTTGCGGAAAAGGAATGGGCGAGCGCCGGCGATTTGCGCCTGAGCCCCGACATGCAACTGTCGATAGCCCTGCAGGCCTGCCTGCCGGTGCTGAATCTCGGCCTCGACCACTATCGCGGCTGGGTCGGCATCGTCGTCTATCCGGGCGACTTCGTGATTCCGCGCAGCATCATGGACGAGGATGGCGTGGTGCATGAATACGACGACACGGTGCTCGGCGAGGCCTGGGAGGGCGGGCCGGTGCTGGTCTCCTGGTTCGACGACGTCGCCGACGCGGACGGCGCCAACGTCGTCATCCACGAATTCGCGCACAAGCTCGACATGGAGAACGGCGCCGTCGACGGCATCCCGCGCCTTCCCGACGACATGACGCGCACCGCATGGATCGATACCTTCGCCAGCGCGCTCGAGGACTTTCAAAGTCGCGTCGACGCCGGCGAGGACACCCTGCTCGATCCCTACGCCGCAGAGGATCCCGCCGAGTTCTTTGCCGTGATGAGCGAAGCTTTTTTCCAGACGCCGGGATTGCTGCGCCACGACTATCCCGCCGTCTACGAGCAGTTGCAGCGCTTTTACCGCCAAACGCCGCTCGGTTAACTCGGCAACACCGCCATCACGTCGGTCAGCGATTGTTCGATGGTGCGTCCCGATGTGTCCACGGCAGCATCGGCCTTGACGTACATGGCTTCCCGGCCGGCAAGGATGCGTTCGAGATCCTTCATGGCTTCCTGGTTGTCGCTCATCGGCCGCTGATCGCCCTGTGCGACCACGCGCGCCATGTGCTCCTGCGGCGATGCTTTCAGCCAGATGGTGTAACAGGACGTCAACAATTCATCGAAAGTGCTCGGCTCGGAAACGATGCTGCCGCCGGGAATCAGAATGAAGCGTTCGTGCGCCTCGATCACAGCCTGCAAGGCGCGCCGCTCGTATCGGCGATAGGCGCCCTGTCCATAGAGAGAGAAAATCTCGGGCAGGGTCATGCCGGCCTGCTCCTCGATCGAGCGCGCCAGTTCGATATAGGGAACGTCGAGACGCGCCGCCAATCGAATACCCAGCGTGGTCTTGCCGGCGCCGCGCAGGCCGATCAGGGCGATGCGACCGCGCTTGCCTTGCGTCTCGAAGCTCGACAGCAGCAACTCGCGCGCAACGGTCAGCTTCCCGGGGGACAGCCGGTTCAAGTACTGGATCAACAGCGTCAATTCCGGTGCCTGTTCGGGGCCGACGCGAATCAGATCCTCGATAGGCATGCCCATGGCCTGGGCCACCTGCCGCAATCTGAGGACGGAAATATTGCCTTCCCCTCCTTCAAGCTGAGCCAGATAACGTTCGGAAACGCCCGAATCACGCGCCAGGATTTTGCGCGTCATGCCCCGCCGCGCGCGCAAATCGCGAATCCGGTCGCCGAGCATGGCTAGGTAGCGGTCGTCGTCGACTTCGGCGTGGGAAGTGACCCTGGCGCGGCGATCGTTCATCGGTTCGAAAACTCAATATGTGGGTGCAAGATCATAAGCCAGAAGCGGCACGATAACGTGCCGCCTCGTCGCACAGCCAAGTCCTGAACGACCTGAAGCCGACGGTCTCGGACTTATGTTCCGGATAGATGAGGTAATAGGCCTTGTCGTCGCGACAACTGTGATCGCAGGCAATCGCCAATTTCCCGCTGGCGAGCTCCTCCTCGATCAGCATCGCCGGAATCAGCGCAAGCCCCATGCCCTGGGTGGCAGCTTCCGCCAGCATGGAAAACAACTCGAACCGAGGTCCCGACATGTCCTGGGCGACCTCCATGCCCAGCGAAGCAAACCACTGTCGCCAAGCGTAGGGCCGGGTTGACTGCTGAAGGAGCGGCAACCCGGCGATGGCGCCGGGTTCGATGGCCCCAGCCGCCAACAGGCGCGGGCTGCACACCGGCAAGGACTGTTCCCACATGAGAAAACTTGCTTGCGTACCGGGCCAGCCGGCGTCGCCAAAATAGATGGCGGCGTCGAACTCCGTGTCGTCGAACAGGAACGGCCGCGTCCGGGTCTCGAAGTTCACCTGAACGCCCGCGTGTCCGGCGAGAAAACCGCCAAGACGGGGCAGCAGCCACTTGGTGGCGAACGTGGGCACGACAGCGAGATCGATGGTCAATCCGCGCCCCTGATGGGCCATCACGGCCAAGGTATCGCGCTCGACGGCATCGAGCCGCGTGGCGATTTGCCGGCTGTACGACATGCCGGCTTCCGTCAGCCTGACGCCTTGGCGCGTGCGCCGGAAAAGCTTGACGCGCAGAAAATCCTCGAGACCGCTGATCTGCCTGCAAACGGCGCTTTGCGAAAGCGATAGCTCATTGGCAGCCTTGGTGAAGCTCTGGTGACGGGCAGCCGTCGAAAAAGCCACCAGGGCAAGGGTGCTGGGAATCTTGCGTCGCATGAATTAATTGTGCGCTTATTGCACAACTTTATGCAAATTTTTCGCTTGCCGATCACTGCCTGGCTTCATAGCATGAAGAATCCACGATTCCCATTATCCCGAGACATCATGACGACAAACCACACTCGCTTTGACTGGCAAGACCCCTTGAACCTCGACGCCCAACTGACCGTGGAAGAGCGCATGGTGCGCGACACCGCCCGCAGTTACGCAAGAGATTCCCTGGCCCCGCGGATCCTCGAGGCCTTCCGGCAAGAGCATACCGATCGCGCCATCTTTACCGAGATGGGCGAACTGGGCCTGCTTGGCCCGACCATTCCCGAGGCCTATGGCGGCGCTGGCATGCATTATGTTTCATACGGCTTGATTGCCCATGAAATCGAAAGGGTGGATTCCGGCTATCGGTCGATGATGAGCGTCCAGTCGTCGTTGGTGATGGTGCCCATCAACGAATTTGGCAGCGAAGCGCAGAAGCGCAAATACCTGCCGAAGCTCGCCACCGGCGAGTGGATCGGCTGTTTCGGCCTTACCGAACCCAACCATGGCTCCGACCCGGGATCGATGATCACGCGCGCGCGCAAGGCCGATGGCGGTTTTGTGTTGTCCGGCACGAAAATGTGGATCACCAACGCGCCGATCGCCGATGTATTCATTGTCTGGGCCAAAACCGACGACGGCGCCATTCGCGGCTTCATTCTCGAAAAAGATTGGCAGGGGCTATCCGCGCCGACCATCCATGGCAAGGTCGGCCTGCGCGCCTCGATCACCGGAGAAATCGTCATGGACGACGTATTCGTTCCGGAGGAAAACCTGCTGCCCAAGGTGCAAGGCCTCAAGGGTCCGTTTATCTGCCTCAATTCAGCGCGCTACGGCATTGCCTGGGGCGCGCTCGGCGCCGCGCAATCCTGTTACGAAACCGCCCGGCAATACGTCGTGGACCGCAAACAGTTCGGCCGCCCGCTTGCCGCCAACCAGTTGGTACAAAAGAAACTCGCCGACATGGCGACCGACATCGCGCTCGGACTACAAGGCTGCCTGCGACTCGGTCGAATGAAGGATGAGGGCATCGCCCCCATCGAGGCCACCTCGATCATGAAGCGCAACTCCTGCGGCAAGGCGCTCGAAATCGCCCGCACCGCCCGCGATATGCTCGGCGGCAACGGCATCTCCGACGAGTTCGGGGTTGCCCGCCACATGGTCAACCTGGAAGTCGTCAATACCTACGAAGGTACGCACGACATCCATGCCCTGATTCTGGGACGGGCCATCACCGATATCGCGGCGTTCAACGGTTAGCCCTTACGCCGCCTCCTGCCGGAAACTCACTTTCTGTTGACTCAGATCAAAGGATTCCACACTTTCACTGCTAGTATGCACTATAGTTCATCGCATGCATTATGTTGTTTGGCACTTCCCGCATCTCTTTTAGTTCAACCCTTGGTTTAGAAGTATCCACGGAGGAGGCAACCCGCCAATGAGTGACCAGTTGTTTGACCAATTCAAGACCTGGTACGAAAAACGCCATGACTACGCACGCGCCTGGAAGCAGCGCACCGGCGGTCAAGTCGTGGCGACGATGTGTACCTACACCCCCGAGGAACTGCTGATGGCGGCCGACATGCTGCCGGTGCGCGTTCTCGGCGCCCACGAACCTCAAAATGTGTCAGAACCGCACATCTTCGGCATGTTCTGTCCCTTCTGCCGGGACTCCCTGGCGCAGGGCCTGCTCGGCCGTTTCGACTACTGCGAAGGCGTGACGCTCACCCAGTCGTGCATCCAGTATCGCCAGGCGTTCGGTTCCTGGCGCCTGCACGTGCCGACGGTGCAATGGGATTACTACTGTCCGATGCCCAACGACGTGCAAAGCCCGCATGCCCGCAAGGCCCATTACGGCGAAGTCGGCCGCTTCCGCGAGTTCCTCGAGCAGCTTACCGGCAAGAAATTGACCGACGAGAAGCTGAACGATGCACTGGAAACGATCAACGAGAATCGCCGTTTGCTGCGAGAGCTGTACGAATACAGGAAAGAAGGCAATCCCAAGGTGTTGGGTACCGAGGCGGTCTACGCCGCCCTGACGGCGCAGTTCGTCGACAAGGCCGAACACAACGCCGAGCTGCGCAAGGTGCTGGCGGCGCTGCCGAATCGCAAGCTCGACCGCGACGAGGGTATCCGCTTCATGACCATCGGCTCCGAGAACGACGACATCTCCTTCATGGCCATGGTCGAATCGGTCGGCTCCACCATCGTCATCGACGATCAGTGTTCCGGAACGCGCTATTTCTGGAACGAAGCCAAGCTGAACGGCGACCCGATCAAGGCGATCGCCGACCGATACTGTGACCGTCCGGCTTGTCCGACCAAGGACTATCCCAGCCACACGCGGTTCGACCACGTACTGAGCCTGGCCAAGAACTACAACGCGAAGGCAGCCATCTTCCTGCAGCAGAAATTCTGCGATCCGCACGAAGGCGACTATCCCGACCTGAAGCGCCACCTCGAGTCGAACGGCATACCGACGCTGTTCCTCGAATTCGACATCACCAATCCCATTGGCCCGTTCCGCATTCGCATCGAGGCCTTCCTCGAAACCTTGCGCGAAGACGACCTGTTCTAAGGGAGGAGACACTCATGACCACAGCCGATCTGTATCCCACCGAACCCCTCAAGCTCTGGGGTAAAGCCAAGCAACTGCGCGAGCAGTACTACCAGAACTACGCCACCGCCCATGAGCGGGGCGGTCTGCGCTGGTCCGGTTCCGCCTGGGCGCTCGACGCCATTCCCACCGCTTTCGGCGATGACGTTTATTCGCTGACGGGCGAGCCCTATGCCGCCGCCGTGTCCCATGATCGCAAGTTCGCCAAGGAGTGCATGGACTCCGCCGAAGCCTATGGCTTTGCCCGCGACCTCTGCTCCTACATGCGCATCTATTGGGGCGGCATGCATCTCGACAAGTACGCGTTCGGAGGCAAGTTTCCGAAGCCCGACTTCATTTTCCAGACCCAGATCTGCTGCTCCCACTCCAAGTGGTATCAGCATGTCGCCCAGGTCGAGAAAGTGCCGCAGTTCTACCTCGACGTCGGCGTCGGTCCGTTCAAAGAGCTGACCACCGACCGGGTCGAGTATGTCGCCAACCAGCTCCACGACGGCATCGCCTTCATTGAAAAGGCCACCGGCCGCAAGTGCGACGACGAGCGCCTGATCCGCGCCATCAAGAACGAAATGCGCTCGACCAGCCGTTGGGCCGATATCTGCGCGCTGAACAAGGCCAAGCCGGCGCCGCTTGACGAAAAGACCATGTACTCCCTGTACGTGCTGGCGACGCTGCACAAGTCTTCGCAGTGGTGCGCCGATTTCTACGACGAGCTGTACGAAGAGGTCAAGGATCGCGTTGCCCGCGGCATTGCCGCCGTGCCCAACGAACGTGCCCGCCTGATGTCCGACACGCAGCCGCCCTGGGCCTTCCTGAAGATTTTCCGCTATCTGGAAACCTATGGCGCCGTATCGATCGGCTCGCTCTATACCTTCGGTCTGGAAGGCATTTGGGAAGAAAAGTCGGACGGCACCTGGGGCGGACGCACGCTGCCGTGGAACAAGGGCATCGAGATGAAGGACCGCGACACGGCACTCAAGCTCTACGCCGACTGGAACCTGTCCAAGCCGCAGTGGCAGCACTTCTACAACCCGCAACTCAAGACCGACATGATGCTGCGCATCGTCAAGGAATGGGGTGTCGATGGCGTCATGCTGCACCTCAATCGCGGCTGCGAGGGACTGTCGCTCGGGATCATGGAGAACCGCCTCGGCATCGCCAAGGCCGGCGTGCCGATCATGACCTTCGAGGGCAACATGGGCGACGAACGCGAGTTTGACGAAGTGCGCACCCAGGCCCGCGTCGACGCCTTCATGGAACAACTGGGTCTTCGCAAGAAGGCCGCCTAAGTCAAGGAGACTGCCAAGATGATTACCGCAGGAATCGACATGGGCTCACGCACGGTCAAGGTTGTCTTGATCGATACCGAAGCCTCCGGCGCCCCCAGCGTCAAGAAGACACATCTGATATTTCCCGGCGACCTTGACGGCGATGCCGCCGCCGAAAAGGCTTACGACGAGGCGCTGAGCGCCGTCGGCCTCAAGCGCGACGACGTCAGTTCGGTTTACGCCACCGGTGCCGGCCGCGTCATGGTCAACTTCGCCAAGGAGAAGGTTACCGAAATGTCGGCGGGCGCCAAAGGCGTCTCCTATTTCTACCCGAACGCACGCACCATTGTCGACGTGGGTGCCGAGGAAGGTCGCGGCATCAAGACCGACGGCACGGGCAAGGCGGTTGACTTTGCCGGCAACGAAAAGTGCGCCGCCGGCGCCGGCTCTTTCGCCGAGGCCATGAGCCGCGCGTTGCAACTGACGCTCAAGGAGTTTGGCGAAGCCAGTCTGCGTTCTGACAAGACCATTCCCATGAACGCCCAGTGTACGGTGTTCGCGGAATCGGAAGTCGTCTCGCTGATCCACTCCTCGACCCCCAAGGAAGACATTGCCAAGGCCGTGCTCGACGCCGTCGCCAGCCGTGTCTGCGCCATGGTGCGGCGGGTCGGCATCGACAAGGACGTAGTGCTGATCGGCGGCATGGTGCACAACCCGGGTTTCGTCAGTTCTCTGAAAACGGCCATGGACATCGATGAAGTGAAGCTGCCCGACATTCCCGAATTCGTTGCCGCACTGGGCTGCGCCATGCTCGCCGCCGAAGCCAAGCACTGATCACAGGAGCGATAAAGAATGAGCGAACAACTCAACACTAGTGACAAGAAGCCCGAATTCTGGCGCTGGCAGGAAAACTGCTGGGCCGACGAATCCAAGGATTGGCGCTCGGCCAAGGCGATCACGGTCGGCATCGACGTCGGCTCGGTGTCCTCGCAGTGCGTCGTCGTTGCCGACGGCGAACTGTTTGCCTACAACTCCATGCGCACCGGCAACAACTCGCCGGACTCGGCCAAGAACGCCTTCAAGGGCGTGACCGAAAAGACCGGCCTGACGCTGAACGACGTGCATATGGTCGTCGGCACCGGCTATGGCCGGGTTAACGTGCCTTTCTCGCACAAGGCGATCACCGAGATCGCCTGCCACGCCCGCGGTGCCAACTACATGGGCGGCAACAAGGTGCGCACCATCCTCGACATGGGCGGCCAGGACTGCAAGGCCATCCACTGCGACGACAAGGGCAAGGTCACCAACTTCCTCATGAACGACAAGTGCGCGGCGGGCACGGGACGCGGCATGGAAGTCATTTCCGACCTCATGCAAATCCCCATCGCCGAACTGGGCCCGCGCTCGTTCGAGGTGGACCAGGAACCCGAGGCCGTATCGTCCGTGTGCGTCGTGTTCGCCAAGTCCGAGGCTCTCGGGCTGCTGAAGGCAGGCTACACCAAGAACAAGGTGATCGCCGCCTATTGCCAGGCCATGGCCGAGCGCGTTGTTTCGCTGCTCGAGCGCATCGGCGTCGAGGAAGGCTTCTTCATCACCGGCGGCATCGCCAAGAATCCCGGCGTGGTCAAACGGATCGAGAAGTTGCTGGGCATCAAGGCCATGGACACCAAGATCGATAGCCAGATCGCCGGTGCCCTGGGCGCGGCGCTGTTCGCCAACACCCTGGTGCAGAAGCAGGGTCCCCTCGCCCCCATCGTCGCCTGAGGCATCGCCATGATCGCCAACTACGGCTACAAGGACGGTTCCGGTGAGTACTACATCAGCATCGACACCGACAAGTGCATCGACTGCCCGGTCGGGCGGGCTTGCCTGACCGGCTGCCCGAAAGGCATGTTCGAAACGATGACCGACGACTACGACGACGAGGTGGTGCAGATCAAGCAGTCGTTCCGTCGCAACCTGGCTTACGACTGCGCCGACTGCAAGCCCTCCAGCAACCGGCCGCCGCTGCCGTGCGTGGTGGCCTGCACGCCGGCGGCGATCAAGCATTCCTGGTGATCGTCATGACGGCGGACGCACCCAAGGCACGCAAGGTCATCCCCATCGCCGCCGGCGAGGGCACTCGCTCGGCGCCCGTCGGCGACGGCTGGGAACGACTATCCACCCTATCGGAGCCCAGGCTGAGCGAAATGGCCGAGAACTATCGCGCCCTGGGCTACGAAGTCGATATTCGCGACGTCCAGCAGGTCAATGGCGACGGCTGCAACACGTGCTTCGACGCCGGCAAGGAAATGGGCCAAAGCTTCGGCACACTCTACGTGCGCCGCCAGGACAGCGGCACCGCCAGCGACGAATTGTTCGATTGACATCCGATACATCCCACTAATTCCGGAGGAATCCAAAATGGCTGGAGAGCGCACCATGCGCGTACTGAAGAAGGGCGACATTGACAGTATCGTCGCCATCGACACCAAGGTCACCCACCAAAACCGCCGCGAGTACTACGCGCGGAAGATCGACACCATCACCGATCCCGAGCGCAGCATCAATACCTCGATCGTCGCCGAAGTCGACGGCAAGGTGGTCGGCTTCATCATGGGCGACGTCTATTTCGGCGAGTTCGGCATCCCCGAAACCTCAGCGACCATCGATACCCTGGGCGTCGATCCGTCGATCCAGAACAAGGGCCTCGCCAGCGAGCTGCTGGATCAGTTCATGATGAACATGAAAGCCGCGGGCGTAAACAAGGTCTACACCCTGGTGAATTGGGATGACTTCGCGCTCGAGAAGTTCTTCTCGCGCCACAAGTTCGTGCCGTCCAAGCGCATCAATCTGGAATTCCAGATGCCCTGAGCACCGGAGCCCGCCGAAGCTCATGTGGATCGACTGCCACTGCCACAGCAAGCATTCGAATGACAACTATCTCGAACCCGCCGATCTGGTGCGGCGCGCCAAGGCCATCGGACTCGATGGCCTGGTCGTCACCGAGCACCACTCGGTCGAGGCGTCGGAACCCGTCGAGCACATCGGGCGGGAGGAGGGGTTGCTGGTGTTGCGCGGCGTCGAAATATCCACGGACGGCGGGCATCTGCTGGCTTTCGGGCTGCATGACGACGGCTGGAACCTATGGGGGCGCAACAACTATCTTCCGCTGGCGGCGGTCATCGAGCGCATCGCCGAGCTGGGCGGCATCAGCATCCCGGCCCACCCGTTCCGGGAAATCGGCCTGGGCCGGCAACTCGAGGACCTGCTCGACATCGTCGGCATCGCCGCGGTCGAAACTCATAACGGCGGCAACCTCGACAGCGACAACCAGCTGGCCATCGTCGCCGCGGAACACATGCGCCTGCCCGGTCTCGGCGGCAGCGATTGCCACAAGGTCGAAGCGGTCGGGCGTTGCGCCACCGAGTTCTCAACGCCGGTCAGCGACATGGCCGGCTTCATCATGGCGGTGCGCAGCGGCGCTTGTCGCGGCGCCTATTTTCCAGGCTACTCGAACTCGTTGAGGAACGCATGATGGGTACGGTACAAGAAATCCACTGGTGGAGCGCCAGCCGGTCCGCCGACATGGCCAGCTTCGGCGAGCCGCGACGGCTGACTATCGACGGCAAGTCGGTCGAGGCCCCTGCCGGCGCCTCGCTGCTGAATGCCGCGACCGCTGCCGGCATCTACATTCCCGCGCTGTGCGCCCATCCGGATCTGGCGCCGGCCGTGCAGCGCCACGATGGCGGCGGCGGCTGCAACCTCTGCGTGGTGGAAATCGACGGCCAGCCGGGCATGCGCAAAGCCTGCTCGATAGCGGTCGAGGACGGCATGGTTGTCAAGACCGATACCGCGGCCGTGCGTGAAATGCGCCAGGCGGCGCTCGCCAAGACTCTCGGCACGCACCCGCATGTCTGCCTGACCTGCCCGCAGCGCGACGGCTGCTCCCGCACGCAGTGCTCCTACGGCAATCCACCGGAAACCCGCTGTTGTTCGATCTTCGCCAGCTGCGAGCTGCGCAAGGTTTCCGACTACGTCGGCATCCCCAACAACACGCCGCCCTACAAGCCCGGCGGCCTGCCGATCATCAAGGACGAGCCGTTCTTCGACCGCGACTACAACCTGTGCATCGACTGCCGGCGCTGCCTCACGGCCTGCAACGACATCCGCGGCGTCGGCTGCCTGGAAGTCAAGACGGTGGAAACGCCGCAAGGCAAGCGCACCTACGTCGGCACCATCGCTGCCACGCTGGTCGATTCCGGTTGCAAGTTCTGCCAGGCCTGCGTCACCGTCTGTCCCACCGGCGCCCTCACCGATCGCACCCTCGATCCCGCCAACCGCGAAGCCTCGATGGTGCCCTGCCACGCCGCCTGCCCTGCCGGCATCGACGTACCGCGCTACGTTCAGCTCGCCGCGGAAGGCAAGTATGGCGAAGCGATCGCCGTCGTGCGGGAAAAGCTGCCCTTCCCCGGCATCGTCGGCCGCGCCTGCTTCGCCATGTGCGAGGCCGCCTGCCGTCGCGGCAAGCTCGACGACCCGCTTTCGATCCGCTCGCTCAAGCGCATCGCCGCCGACAACGATACCGGTATCTGGCGACAATATTCCAAGCAGTTGCCGCCCACCGGCAAGCGCGCTGCCGTGATCGGCGCCGGCCCGGCCGGCCTCACCGTCGCCTGGTATCTGGCCAAGAAAGGCCACGCGGTCACCGTCTTCGACGCGCAACCCGCCGCCGGCGGCATGGCGCGGTACGGCATTCCTTCCTATCGCGTGCCGCTGTCGGTCATCGACAGCGAAGTCGATGAGGTGGTCAAGCTCGGCGTCGAATTCCGTTACGGCGAGCGCGTCGAGAGCATCGACGACTTGTTTGCCCAAGGCTACCAGGCGGCGTTCATCGGCATCGGCTGCCAGGGCGGCGACAAGCTCGGCATCCCGGGCGACGACCTGCCGGGCGTCATCGACAGCCCCACCTACCTGCGTGCCGCGACCATGGGTCTGGTGAACGTACCCAACGGCATCGAGACGGGCCGCAAGGTCGCGGTCATTGGCGGGGGCAACGTCGCCACGGACAACGCCCGCTCGTCGCGCCGGTTTGGCGCCGAAGTGGACATGGTCTACCGCCGCACCCGCGAGGAAATGCCGGCGCGCGAGGAGGAGTTCGACGGTTGCGTCGAAGAGGGCGTGAATATCCGCTACTTGCTGGCGCCCAAGCGTATCGAGCCCGGCACCAACGGTTCGCGCCTGTCGATCACCTATGCCAAGATGGAGCTGGGCGAACCCGATGTTTCGGGTCGGCGCCGGCCCGTCGAGGTCTATGGCAGCGAGTTCCAGGAGAACGTGGATACGGTGATCGCCGCCATCGGCCAGTTCCCCCAGAAATTCGCTGGCTTCGGCGTCGAAACCGATCGCAAGGGCCGCATCATCGTCCGCGAGGACTCCATGCTGACCAGCCGCCCCGGCGTCTATGCGGGAGGGGATTGCGTGCTCGGCCCATCGACCTTGATCGAATCCATCGCCCAGGGCCGCGTCGCTGCGGCCGCCATGGACCGTCAGTTGGGCGGTGACGGCGATATCGAGGAGAAACTGCTTCCCGACGGCTGGGCCACCGATCCGCACATCGGCCGCGAGGATGGCTTCAATCAGCGGCGCAAGATCCATCCGATCATGCTCGCGCCGGCCAAGCGCACGAACTGGGACGAAGTGGAACTCGGCTTTAACGATGCCGACGCCCGCCGCGAAGCGAGCCGCTGCCTGAAGTGCAACCTGGCGCCGAATATCGGCGAGGCGGTGCTGCCGCCCGAAACCTGGCTGGAATTCGGCCCCGAGGCGGTGGCGCAGGTCACGACCGAGGCGGGCGTGTTCCAGTTGCTCGACGCCGACAAGAACGTGCTGATGATCAAGGGTGTCGAAAATCTGCACGAGGGTCTTGCCGCGCAACTTGGCAAGAACGAGGCCGCGCGCTATTTCGTCTTCGAGGAAGCGGCGCTATACACCTCGCGCGAGTCGCAGATGATCCAGGCTTACCTGCAGCAGTATGGCAAGATGCCCGGGGGCGGCGCCGACGAACTGGACGATCTTTTCTAGACGGGAACCACAGGCATGTCAGAACTCAAATTCATTTCCTACCAGGAAGTCGGCGACCAGATCCGCATCGCGATCAACCGGCCGCCCTACAACGTGCTCAACATCGCCACCATGGAGGAGATGAACATCGCCCTCGATCGCGCGATGGACAACACGACAGCGAAAGTGCTGGTCATCGGCGGTGGCGAAGGCAAGGTATTCTCGTCGGGTGTCGACGTGGTCGACCATACGCCCGACAAGGTGGTCAAGATGATCGACGTCTTCCACGGGCTGCTCAAGCGCCTGATGGTGGTGCCGATTCCGACCATCGCCGCGGTCAACGGCTCGGCGCTGGGCGGCGGTTGCGAGCTGGCGATCGCCTGCGACATGGTGGTCGCCTCCAACAAGGCGAAGCTGGGGCAACCGGAAATCAAGCTCGGCGTGTTTCCGCCCATCGCCGCCATTCTCCTGCCGCGGCTGGTGCCCATGACAAAGGTGATGGAGCTGCTGCTTGGGGGCGGCGCCATCGAT
>WBZU01002098.1_pt1 | contig 14116 bp, 14 predicted proteins | sample 5204311 | NCBI WGS metagenome assembly WBZU01 (sample SAMN12344359, study PRJNA552823) | activated sludge metagenome | biome: Activated sludge suspended growth; feature: Nitrification reactor; material: Wastewater; isolation source: activated sludge from nitrification reactor of wastewater...
TGAGGCGGATTGCGGCGGAGAGGCCGCATTCTCGCCAAATTTGGCGCTGCACGTCGACCATGACGCGCGTCCCCGCGGCGTCGTGCCCGCGGTCCCAGGCAGCAGCGAATGCTCACCGGGTCGATCCACATCGCCGTGGCGGTGGGGCTGCACGTGGCCATCTTGAAGGCTGTCGCCCGTTCTACGATGGCGGAGACACGGCTGCGGTTTGAGCGAGTATTGGCATATGGTAGGTAGCTGCATGAGTACGGCGATCGACAGCAAACTTTGGTCGTGGGGCGTGAGAGCGCTCACCGGTTGGAGCCGCACAAATGTCGACGCGCAGGGCGTCCACCACCGGACCCCCGACCAGAAGGCGCTTGCTGACGTCGTCAGCCCCCTGCTCACTTCGGCATGGTGGACGACGGAGTCGCTCCACTACCTCGCGCACCTCGATGCGCAGCGATTCGCAGGTGCGTGGCCAGCCGACGGATTCGACAACGCGATGGTTGACGAGGCGCACGCACGCTGGGCCACGGGAAGCGCAATCACTGCGCTCGACCTCTGCGCCGCCGCGCTGGGGCGCGTCCACGGGCTTGCTATCAAGGGCGGACACGAGCTGGACCTCCGGGATATCAAGGACCCCAAAAAGCCAGACCGGCTCGCGCGCTTGCCGCCGCACTGGCAGAAGTGGGTCCGCGACGTCAATGCTGACCCGGACTACCAGCAAGTGCTCGCCGGCCGGAATCCGCTCACTCACTCCACGACGCCGCGCACGATAACGGCGATCATGGGATCGTCGGCAGTATTCGCTGGACACGAGCTACGCCCAGCGCATCAGCTCGCCGGTGTCGGTGATGTGGTACGCCGAGCGACGGCAGGGACACACGGGGGGCGGAAGTTGGTCGAGATTGCGCGAGACGTCGCGACGCAGTACGTGAGGGCGTTGTTGCTCATGGCCATCGAGCACTGGTTCCCCAATGAGATGTCGAAGGTCGTGGCCGCCGGGAGGCTTACGCGCGACATCTATGACCAGATGGTCGAGATCGCGCATCTGGTCGAGCCGGATCGGCCGGGGCTCGTCAACCTGATCCTCCCGCTCGAGCCGAAGTAGCCAGGCTTGATGCCGCGGTCGAGGTCTTTGAGAGAAGGGCGGCGAGCTCAGCAAGGCGGAGGTCGCCGAAGCGGAGCTCGGCGAGGAGTGCGGCGTCGCGCGCCCCCTGGGGCCGGGAGCGGTCGCAGGTGCTGAATAGCGCGACGAACTCGGGGCTCTCGATGTGGCGGCCCGCCGTCCGACCGCGTCGCCGTGCACCTCGCGGCTTGCCCCGCGTGCCGGCTCCAGCGGCGGGCGTTCGACGAGCTCGACGCGCGTGCGGTCCAGCCTCCGCCCGGGCTCCGCGCCCGGGTGCGCGGACGCGTCGTCGGCCGAGCTCCGGGAGGCGGACCGCGGTCGTAGGTGTTCGGTGTCCTTTCGGCAAAACTGCGTAGCTGACCCGCCCTCCGGTGCGACCCTCGCGCGCGCAGGAGGCGGACCATGGGACACGACAGGAATCAACGGACGGATCTCGAGGCGACGCGCGAGGCCCTCACGCGCTGGCGTCGACAGCACGGCGGCCGTGGCCGGCCGATCCCGACGGCGCTGTGGGCGGAGGCCGCCGACGTCGCGCGCGGGCACGGCGTCGCCGAGACGGCGCGCGCGCTGCGCCTCGACCCGAGGAAGCTGGCGAAGCTCGCGGAGGGCCGCGCGGGGCAGAGCAGGGTCGAGGCCGCGGGGTTCGTGGAGCTCGGCGACCTCGGGCTGGGGGAGCGACGCGAGCCGCCCAAGGCCGTGCTCGAGCTCGTGGGGCGGGAGGGCGACCGTGTGCGCATGGAGATCGTCGGGGATGCCGGCGGCGTCGTGGATCTTGTCGCGCTCGCGCGCGCGTTCTGGAGCCGCAGCGCATGATCGCCGTGACGGCGCAGATGCGCGTGCTCGTGTGCATCGAGGCCGTCGACTTCCGGAAAGGGATCGACGGGCTGGCGAGGGTGTGTCGCGAGGTGCTGTCGACGGACCCGTTCTCGGGAACGATGTTCGTGTTCCGCAACCGACGAGGCACCACCCTCAAGCTTCTGGTGTATGACGGCCAGGGCTTCTGGCTGTGCCAAAAGCGGCTCTCGGAGGGACGATTTCGCTACTGGCCTTCCGAGGCCGGCTCGGCGCATCGGGAGCTCTTGGCCCATCAGCTTCAGGTCTTGCTCGCGGGCGGGGACTCCGAGGCGACGTCCGGCGCCCCGACGTGGCGGCGGGTCGAGACGCCGTCGCCGACGCCGGAGTGACGGCCGGCCTTCGCGCTTGCGTTCTATCGGCCGCTGTGCTCTTCGTCGGGCATGGACGTCGTGTTGAGGCACCGGGGCCAGGCGATCACCCAGGAGGACCTCGCGGGCCTTCGCGCGCTGATGAGGGAGCGGGCGACGTGGACGCGAAGGTCGCTGTCCATCGCGCTGTGCGAGCGCCGGGGGTGGGTGCAGGAGAACGGGGCGCCGCGCGACGCGGTCTGTCGGGCGCTACTCCTCGCGCTGCATCGCGCCGGGCACATCGAGCTTCCGGCGCCGCGCTGGGCGGGCCGCGAGCCGTGGCGCCGGTTGCGTCCTGCCCGCGTCCAGGTCTCGACCGAGCCGATCGAGGGGGCGCTGCGCGAGCTGGGAGCCATCGAGCTGCGCCAGGTGGCACGGACGCCGGAAGAGGCGACGGTGAACGGTCTGCTCGAGGAGCATCACTACCTCGGGTACACGACGCCGGTCGGCGAGAAGATGAAGTACCTGATCACCGCGAAGGGCCGACCTCTCGGGTGCTTCGTGTGGTCGAGCGCACCGAGGCACCTCGGGCCGCGCGACCGGCACATCGGGTGGTCGGCCGAGGCGCGCCGGAAGAACCTCCGATTCATCGCGTACCAGACACGGTTTCTCCTCCTGCCGTGGGTGCGCGTGCCGCACCTCGCGTCGCACCTGCTCGGGCGCATGGCGCGTCAGCTCTCGGCCGACTGGGAGCGCGTGTACGCGCACCCGATCCACTTCACGGAGACCTTCGTGGACACGGAGCGCAACCGGGGCACGTGCTATCGGGCCGCGAACTGGACGGAGCTCGGCCTGACGACCGGGCGCGGGAAGGCGGACATGACGAAGAGGCCGAATCGGTCCCTGAAGCGGATCTTCGGGTACCCGCTCGTGCCCGACTACCGGGAGCGACTCCAGCGGATCTCGTCGTGACCACCGCCGCCATCTCGCTCGACGTCGCGGAGATCGAGGCGCTCCTGGCGCGCGTCGAGCCGCTGATCGCGAAGGCCGACCACGAGCACCTGACGTCGATCGCGAGCACGCTCCTCGAGGTGACGCGCCTGTTGCGGCAGCGCGGCGCGACGATCGCGCGGCTGCGGCGGATGCTCGGGCAGACGAGCAGCGAGAAGACGGCGAACGTCGTCGGCACGAACGGCGCCGCGGCGTCGACGAGCGACGCAGACGGGGGGGCGGCGAGCGAATCGGACACGTCGGTGGACGCGCCCGCGAACGACACCGGCGACGCCACCAAGGGCGGCGACAAGCCGAAGCGCAAGGGGCACGGGCGCATTCCCGGCTCGGCCTACGCCTCGGAGAGCGTCGCCGTCCCGCATCCGACGCTGCGCGCGGGACAGCCGTGTCCGGCGTGCGCACACGGCACGCTGTTCGCGCTGAAGGAGCCGGTCTCCACGGTGCGCGTCTTCGGCCAGGCACCGCTGGTCTCGATTCGATGGGACTGCGCGTGCCTGCGGTGCAGCGGGTGCACAAAGACCTTCACCGCGACCCTGCCCGAACCGGCGCGAGGGCCCAAGTACAGCGAGAGCGCCGCGAGCATGATGATCGTGCTGCGCTACGGGATGGGCATGCCGCTCCACCGCCTCGAGCGCATGCAACGTTTCCTCGGCGTGCCCGTGCCGGCTTCGACGCAGTGGGAGGTCGCGCGCGACCACCTGCACGAGGTCCTCCCCGTCTATGAGGTCCTCGTCTCGCTCGCGGCGAACGCGCCGCTCGTGCACAACGACGACACGTACGTGAGGATCCTCGAGCTCATGGGCAAGCGTCGAGACAAGCTCGTCGCCCAGGGCGAGCTCGACCTCCCCGAGCGCACCGGGCTCTTCACGACAGGGATCGTGGCGCGCGCCGCCGCGGGGCCGATCGCGCTCTTCGCCTCCGGACGCCAGCACGCCGGCGAGAACCTCGCCGACCTGCTCTCCCTTCGCGATCCAGCCCTCGCTCCACCGATGCAGATGTGCGACGGGCTCGATCGCAACCTGCCCGGCGACCACGCCGTCGTGCTCGCGAACTGCCTGGCGCACGGCCGCCGCCATGTCGTCGATGAAGTCGGCAACCACCCGGAGCTCTGCGCGCACCTGCTCGAGGAGATCGGCAAGGTCTTCGCGAACGACGCGCGTTGCCGCAAGGGCGGCCTCACCGGTGAGGCGCGCCTCGCCTTCCATCAACGCGAGAGCGGTCCGGTGATGGACGGCCTTCGCGCGTGGATCGAGCAGCTCTTCGCCGAAAAGCGCGTCGAGCCGAACTCGGGCCTCGGCGGCGCCCTGCGCTACCTGCTGGCGCGCTGGAAGGCGCTGACGCTCTTTCTCCGCGTCGCCGACGCTCCCCTCGACAACAACATCACGGAGCGCAGCCTGAAGCAGGCGATCCGACAGCGGCGCGCCTCGCTCTTCTACCGCACGAAGAACGGCGCCCTCGTCGGCGATGTCTACACGGCGCTCATCGCCACGACGCTGCTCCACCGCGGCGACCCCTTCCGCTACCTCGCGGCGCTCTTCACGAACGACAAGGCCGTCGCCGCCGCTCCGGCCGACTGGCTGCCGTGGAACTACGGGGCCGCGCTCGCCCGCCTCGACCAACGACACGCGACCGCGGCGTAGCTGGCCACGTCCACGACGACAGGGCGCCGAGGCCGTGCTCCCACGCGCGCGCGAATATCAGGCTTCAGGCGAGGATCTGCGCGCCGTTGCCGAAAGCACACGGTGTTCGGTGTGGGGCGTGGTGAAGCGGGCGGGTTCCTGACGAGAACTTTGATCCTCGCCAGCACCTCACCAGCAGGCATCACCTTGCCGTACACGCGCGCGCTCATCGGGCCGTGGTCGAGGTCCGCGAACGCGAGCGCGGCGAGCTCGACACGGCGGATGCCCCCGACGTGGGCTCGGCGAGGAGCGCGGCGTCGCGTCCTCATGCGCCGAGCTCCACGAGGGCAGCGAGGGCGCCTTCCCGGCGATCGTGGGGGCGCCGGAGTGATCGCGCGCAGGCGGCGCGGTGGATCACCTTCGTGCCGAAGGGTGGATCAAAGGTAGGGCGCCGCTGAAGGTCGCGGCCGAGGCTAGCTTCCAAGTCTGCGCAATTTGGCGCGCAACCGGGCGTCGGCGAGGACGCGGGCGCGTTCGTCGTCTTCACTGCTCGCTGACTGAAGGGCTGCACCGCTGACCAGCCCCGCCAGTCCTGCCAGGAGTCCCGCGGCCAGCGCCTTGCCATCCTCCTTCGTGAGTTGCTGTTGCAGCTGCTCAACCTGGGCCCGGAGCGCTTGGTTGGCCGCTTCGGACTGGCGCAGTGCAAGCGTCAACTGCGCCTTCTCGCTGTTCCAGGTGGCACGCTCCGCGCCGAGCGAAAGGTCCTTGGATGCCGTTTGCTGAGCAGCCTCCTGAGCTCGGCGCTGCGCCTCTGCCACGCCAGCCGCTGCCTGCTCGAGCTGGTGCTGGAGCTGGGCGCGTTCGGCTTCCCAGCACTTTTTCGCGGCCGCGAACTCCTCCTCGAGAGTTCGGTGGCGCGCCTCCATCTCGTCTCGCGCACTCTCGGCCGCCAGGACCCGCCGGGCCGCCTCCTCGACCTTGGCGAGGGTCTTCCGGAGCCCCTCGGGGATCTCCACCCCGGTGAGCAGGTCCTCGATGGTCACGCCGAGGACTTGGGCAAGCCACGCGAGCTCGTCGTGCCGCGGCTCTCGCCTGTCGTTGACGATGCGGTTGATGTCGGTGCGATCAATACCTGCCCGGCGTGCGAGCGTCGTCTGATTGAAGCCCTTAGCCTTCATGAGCCGCCCGAGACGCGCTCCCAGCGACTCGACCTTGCCCATTCCCTCAGCTTCCTGGTCCATGATTACCTCCCGGGCTCGTGCCCGTGTGCCTACCCTCACCGTAGTGATGAATTGCGCATGGTCAACGAGGAGCCCGGTGTGGTGATCATGCACCACACCTGTGCAAGCATCCACAGTCCGGAGGCTCGGCGGTGGCTGGCTTGCCGCACGCTCCCGCGCCGTCGTCGCCCTTGTCATTGGGCAGCGCGCATCGCGGAGAGATCGCCCGAGCTCGCGGATCGTGGACCTCGCCGCAGGGTCGGCCGCGAGGGCGCCGTCGATCGCGAGGGCGAAGGGACGCAGCGCCGAGGGCAGCAGGAAGGGATCGGCGCCGAGCGCGCGAACGTCGGTCACAGCCCGAGCCCACGGCCGAGCGTCGGACCGTCATCTGTGCGTCCGCTCACTTGGGCGCCTTCTGGTCCATCTTCGGGGGCAGTTCGGGACAGCGCCGCCGACGCCAAGACCGGAGAGCGGAACGAAGGGTGGCACCGATGCCGAGGAGCGAGGCTACGATGCTGAGGAGCGAGGCTGCGAGCTGAAGGAGATCGAGGGTCATGCTGACTATACCAGCGAAGCCTCGATCCACGCGCCTCGTAAGGGAACCCACATCCGCCGAGGTTGCGCGCGACCCGCTTGAGCACGCCCTCGATGTCGACGATCTTGGTGAACTCCTCGGCCGCGAGGAAGCCGGGCCGCATCGGCTCGCAGGGGGCCGGGCGGGGATAAGGGACCGGTTCCTGACGAGAATCGGCCTTTTCGTCAGCTTACCGATTCGTCAAAAATGTAATAAATATCACATATTAAAGCGGGCGCTACGGACAAAAATAGAGTTATATCCATGACATATGCCATCCAAGAGAAAAGTTTCTCCTGAGGTCGCCGCGTCGTTAGCCGAAGGAGTGGGTACATGTTGTCTAAAAATTAGATGTTGCACGCTACGTGCAACAGAAAAATCCTGAGCAACTTTCTTTTAATGTTGCATGGAAGTATACTGTTGCACGGAGCGCGCAACATGCACGACGCAGGAAACATTCTCGTCCGGGATGGGCTTCGGGAGCTTCGGCGCCGGCTGCCACCTGGCTGGAGCTTGAGCGAACCTGAGTCCGCGCCGACCCCCATCGACGCGGTGGCCCAAGTAACCGCTCCGAACCAGAGCGCTGGTCCCATCGCCCTTGAGGCGCGCGTGCGTCTTGATCCCAAGGGCGTCGTGCCGCTCGTCGAGGCTGCACGCGCCGCACCCATGGGAGCGCCGCTCGTCGTGGTTGCCCGTTACCTGAGCGCAGCGACACGCAACCGGCTCCGCGAGCGCGAGATCGGGTACCTCGATCTCACGGGCAACGTCCGCATCGTGGTACCCGAACCGGGACTCTTCATCGAGACACAGGGCGCTGCCGAGGATCCGAGCCGCACGGAGCGTCCTGCCCGGTCGCTCCGTGGTGCGAAGGCGGGCCGCATCGTCCGCGCGCTCATCGATCGCAAGCAGCCGCCCGGTGTTCGCGAGCTCGCCGCGATGACGGGCATTGACGCGGGCTATGTCTCGCGCGTCCTCGCCTTTCTCGACTCGGAGGCACTCATCACGCGCGTCGGCTATGGCCGCCTCGAAAGTGTGGACTGGCTGGCGCTGCTCCGTCGGTGGGCACAGGAAGCGCCTCTCGAAGCACGCGGCAAGGCACAAACATACCTCGAGCCTCGAGGCCTCTCGACGCTCGTGGCTCGACTCGCGAAGTCCGACGAGCGGTACGCGATTACGGGAGGCCTGGCTGCTGCCGCCTTCGCACCGATCGCTCCTCCGCGTCTTGCGCTCGTCTGGATGCGCGACGTGAGCGAAGCCGCGAAGCGTCTCGGCCTCCGGCCCGCGGAAGCGGGAGCCAACGTGCTGCTCCTTGAGCCAGGCGACGATGGTGTGTTCGACGGCGCCGTCCAGCGCGACGGCGCCTGGTACACGGCACCGAGCCAGGTCGCTACGGACCTTCTCACAAGCCCCGGGCGTGGACCTGCCGAGGCTGAGGAACTGCTCGACTGGATGAGCGCGAACGAGGAAACTTGGCGCCGATGAGCGAGATGGACGAGCTCTACATCCTCGCGCGTCGCGTGCTGCTCGACGCACTCGGTGCGCTAGGTTCTCACCGGGACGCCGTCGTACTCGTCGGTGCGCAGGCTGTATACCTCCGCGTCGGCGAGGCCGACCTTGCCGTCGCCCCGTTTACGACGGACGGCGACCTGGCCATCGACCCGGCCAAGCTGAACGAGAGCCCACCGCTCGAACAGGCGTTGAGTAACGCAGGCTTCTTCCAGAAGACGAACTCCGTCGGCATCTGGATCGCCAAGCGTCCAACGAACCAGAGCGAGGACACGGAGGTCGCCGTCGACTTGCTGGTGCCAGCGTCTGTGAGCCCCGGCAAGGGAAGCCGCGCAGCGCGGTTGCCTGGTCATGACTCCAAGGCAGCCCGCATCGTGAAGGGACTTGAGGGCGCCATCGTCGACGTCGACGTAATGAACCTTGGTGCTCTCGACGCTACGGATGCGCGTGCGTTCGACGTGCGCGTTGCAGGCCCGGCGGCGCTCCTCGTCGCGAAGGCGCACAAGATCAACGACCGGCACGGCACTCAGCGCCTGAGCGACAAGGACGCGCTCGATGTCCTTCGGCTCCTGCGAGGTACTGAGACCGGCAGCCTGGCCGCACGGTACAGAAATCTGCTCGCTGACCCACGGTCAACCGAGGCAGCGAGCACTGCGTGCACGCTGCTCGAGGCGCAGTTCGGGACCCGGAAGGGCGTCGGCATCGAGATGGCCATTCGCTCGGCGGGCCCGCTTGCCGCCGCAGACGAGATCGCGGCCTCGTGCGAGGTCCTGATGGGAGACCTGCTCGCTGCGCTCAAGAGCTGAACACCCCTTGCGGTCGTCGACCTTGAGCGCGGCGCCAACGTCGTGCTGGTCGCCCTTTGAGTGCGTATTCCCCGCGATCCGCGCGGAGGCCCGAGCAGCGGCAGCGGCCCAAGATGGCGGGTCGTGTGGCTACCCCTGCTGCTTCTCGGCTCGGACGAGTTCGAGCTGAACCACCTGGCCCCCGTGGTCGTCGGGGGGCTGAGGCGGCAGAGCGATGCCTGCCACACGCTCGAAGACGGGCGGGCGCCATCGCAGGCGGGCGCAGACGTCGAGGGGCGAGGTCCTGTAGAGCCTCTGCATCTCGTCGAACGCGAGCGGGACGAGTTCCGGCTCCTCGACGTCGAGCTCGTCGGGCTCTCCCTTCAGCCAGCCCTGCGCGGCGATGTACTTGTACGCCCGCTGGTACTGCGCGGCGTCGAGGAGCCGGAGGTCATACGCTCGACGAACCTGGGCGCCCACGCTGGCCCCCCATCGCTTCTTCAGACGAAAAAGGGCGGTCCAGTCGATCCGGGGACCTCGTGGAAACTCCGGCGCGTACCCGGCCCTGGGCAGGAGCAGCGCGCTCGCGAACCGATCGGCCTCCTTCTCCGTGTCGGGATCCCCGGTCGTGCGCCCGCCGTGCATGACGAGGTGGCCGGTCTCGTGGGCGAGATCGAAGCGGGTCCGCGATGGAGCGTCTTTCTCGGTGTTTAGGATGACGACGCTCCGGCTGCCTGGGCGCGAGAACGCGTCGATCTTGGTGGAGCAGCCCTCGAAGCGGGTCACAACGACGCCGGCTCGCTCGACGGCCCGGGTCAGGTTCTTCACGGGAAGGTCTCGGCCGAGATCCAGGTTCTTGCGGCACTCTTCCGCCGCTCGCTCAATCTCCTCGACCGACCCGGTGCGCACCGCCGGCAGGCGGTTGGCGGGCAGCGTCAGGGCGCGGTCGATGTAGTCGACCAGGGCCCCGAAGAGGGTGCCGTGCGCGAGGACCCTCGTGCGCACGGAGACCGGGGTCGTCGAGCGCCGCCGGAAATGGCACTCCTCGTCGCGGAACTCGTCGACCAAGGGCTTGTAGAAGAACTCGACGTCGAAGCCCGTCGCGTCGGCGATGGCCTCGAGGCTCAGTGGGCTCGGGAGCTTGTGTCCCGTCTCGAGGTACCCGACGTACTGGTGGCTGACACCGATCCGCTCGCCGAGCTCGGCCTGCGTCCAGCCGTTGAAGCTTCGGGCCAGCCGAACCCGGCTCGGGCAGAACTCAAGCCGGCTCGGTCTCGCCATCGTCGTCCTCGTCGTCGCGGGTCTTCTCGCGGCGCACCTGATCGTCGCCTCCCGCCTTCTCGAGCGTGCCGCCAGGGGGGCCGACCACGGGCGGCGGAAGATCCACGCCCTCGCGTTCCTCAGGCGCGACGATCCCCACCACCGGGACGGGGCTGTCCATGGGGATGGCGTACAGGTTGCGGGTCTCCTTTCGGCTGTTGGCCTGGAACACCACCGCCCGCATCAGCGAACCATCGTCGTGCGTCTCGAGGGCGATGAGCCAGAACCACCCATTCGCCTCGGCGTTGAGCTCGTCCTTGAAGAACATGAGCTTCTGCTGGCGGATGGCGGCCTCGAGGCCGCGACGCAGCGATCTGGGGTTCGGGCTCTCGGCTTCCCCCCTGTAGAATTTGAGGGGCTCGCCCTCAACGAGCAGGGTGCAGGCAAGCCCCTCCTCGCGGACCTGCAACCACGGGTGATCCCCCGTCAGCGAGAGCCCTTGGAGCGCGTGGCAGCTTCGCGCGTACGCCCGGCAGCCGAAGACCCAGGCGTTGTCGCCCTTCTCGGGGAGGTGACCGTCGCGTGCGTCGGCGCGCACGCGGGCGATCGTGGTGGCGATCAGATGGAGCCGGTCGGCGGTGAGGGCAGGGCTCACGTCCCACGGGAGCAGATCCATGGAGCAAGAGCATAGAGGGTGGCGCTGAAAAATCAACCGATCGTGCAACCATTTTAGATACCCGCAACCATCCGTGGGCTCGGCAACCCGCGAGCCGGTCGCCCGAGGTTCCTGACGAGAACACGCCTTCTCGCTAGTAATTCGAGCCGCCGCTACCCGATCCCGTATTCCGTCCCCAGCACCCGCACCGCGCATATGGAACTTTTCCGGGGCTGGGTGCGGTAGTGATCGTGATGGTGGCTTCGAAGCCCAGCGCCCGCCGCGATGAACCTTCCGCGAGCGAAGCGCCCGCGCTGGTAGAGTTCATCGTCGCAAAGCTCAAGTGTACAGCCGAGCAGGCGGAACACCTTGCCAGGGAGGTCATGAGGGAGGGTCTGCCGGAAGCACCGGACCGGTCCTCGCCGGGCCTCCTCTACGCCAGCGACAGCCAGTCGGTGCAGCAGTTGCTGCGAGAGGCGGCGACGAGAGAATGGCGAGCGTCGCTGCTAGGTCCGTTGAGCGAAGAGCACTTCAACGTCCTGATGTCAGCCTATCAAGGCAGCATGTTCAAATGGGCGGCCCGGTGGGTCGGGCCAGAGCTTGCGCGCGACATCGTGCACGACACGATCGTGGGGCTGGCAGAAGCTTATCGGCGGTACGCCGGATTCGACGCAAATCATTTCGAAGCGTTGTTGCGCGTCCTGATCAGGTTTAATGCCATCGGACACCGACGGAAGACGAGTAGGCGACAGAAGATCCTCGACCGCTTGGGGCTGGAGGATATTCCACACGATTCCAATGCACCCCAAGCGATCGAGTTCGAGTTGGCAGAGGCCAAGGAGGAGTTCAAAAATGCCTTGGACCAGCTTCCTCCAGAGCTGAGGGAGATCATCCTCACCATCGACGTTGAGGGCCTCAAATACGAGGAGGCGGCGAGAGCGCTTGGCGTCAAGGTCAACACGATCAGGAGCCGGCTGCACCGTGCTCGAGCCATGTTGGTGAAACTCCTGGGATAGCCGATTGTCATGGAAAGAGTGCGCAAACCACCGAGCAACGACGCGAGCCACACGGGTGGAGCAGAGGTAATTCCGTTTCCATTTAGCGACCCCGGCGAACCGGGAAGCCACCCGTGGGTCGACTCGCCGCTGCCGGACGACTTCGCGACGCGCGTCATCGCGGGGGTGTTCGAGCGCGCCCAGGTGCGACGTCGACGGCTCAGGCGCGCGACGCTTGTCGGCGCGGCGGTGCTCTCGGCCGCGGCAGCCATCGCCATTCATCACCGGATGGACGGTGGACCGGATCCGCATGCCAAGGCGGCGCCATCCGCCTCCACTTCGTCGGGGAGATCGCTCCCATCGGGGGTGACGGGCCATGATACCGGCGACCCGCTCGCAGAAACGCCGTCCCGTCCCGCGCTGATAAACGTAGCGCCGGAAGTGTTCCGCGTGAGCGATGGCTCTCGTGACCTGGAGGTCGAGGTCACGGTGCCTTATGCGATCGCCGCGACCGAGGTGACGCAAGCCCAGTACGATCGCGTCATGCACGGCAATCCCTCGAGGTTCCGAGCAGGAAACCATGGCAGCCGGCCCGTCGATAGCGTTCGGTTCTCGGATGCAGCCAGGTACTGCAGGCAGCTGTCGCTCAACGAAGGACTCCCGCCCTGTTACGACATCGAAGGAGATCGCGTGACGTGGGTGTCGGAAGGGTTGTACTGCCGCGGGTATCGATTGCCCACGGATGCCGAGTGGGAGCTCGCAGCTCGCGCCAGGGGGCGCGCGGGGAGCTATCCCGGCAGCGTCGGCCTCAGCGGAGAAGAGTTCGCGCTGTGGAACATCGCCTACTTTGCGTCGAACAGCGACGCCGCATACGAGGGAGCGTTCGATTGCATTGACCCATCGACGCAAGATCGTGGGCGAGGCCGGTGCGGGACACACCCGGTTGGACAACGAAAAATGAGCGGTCGCGGGCTCTACGACATGAGCGGCAACGTTCGCGAGTGGGTCTGGGATTACAAGGGCCCCGCGCCCTTCGGAAGCAAACAGAGGGCCAACCTGGTGGCGCGGGCTTCCGTCGTCGATCCGATTGGTCCCTCCCACGGGGAGGAGCGGGTGCAGCGAGGCTGCGGGTGGAACGACCAGGAAGCCGATTGCGCTTTTTCGGCCGAACGCCGCTGGAGCATGCCCGATCTGGCAGATCCGGCGGTAGGATTCCGGATTGTGCGGTCGATGGCAGAACCGAGGTGAAGACGGTCGGTCGTGGAGGGTGATCATGAAAATCGAAGCTTCTGCTCTGCTCGCCGCTGCGCTCCTAACGGCTAGGGCGGCACCAGCGGAACTGAAGGAGCTCCGCATCGCGGTGATCGTGGAGCCGGGAAAGGGGAACCCCTGGGCAAAGGGCCAGCAGGCGCTCGCGGAGGAGGTCGCCCGCGACGGTCAAGTCCACGTAAACTACGTGCCGCGAACGGAGGCTCGGCTCGTAGATGAGCTCAAGGCGGGGAGCGTCGACTGCGCCACGCTGCCGGCGATCTCTGCCAGCGAGTTCTACCCCGCGGCGATTGTGGGACAGTTCCCGGGGGTAAGAACGCTCGCAAAATTCCAGGAGCTCGTGCGCAAGACACGCGCGGACATCGCGGCGGGATTTGCCGCCAACGGTTACGAAATGCTCTCTTGGTGGCTCTTCGGGTTCTACACCTTCCAGTCGAAGGTGCCGGTCCGCGTGCCTGACGATCTGAGCGGGCTGACGATGTGCGCTTGGCCGGGAGACAGCATCCAGAACGCGTTGAGCAACATCGTCGGAAGCATCAAGCAGACGCGATGTTTGACGAGCAACGTCCTCCAAAAGGTCGAGAGCGGCGCAGCGGACGTCGTTCCGCTCCCCGTCTTCTTTTCGGAGCAGCACCAGGTGCTCAACAAGATGAAGTTCGTCTGGGGAGAGTCGGTAGGTCCGCTGAGCGGGTTTCTCCTCTGCAGGAAGTCCTGGAGCGACGGCATGAGCGCGATCGAGGCTGCGCGCATCCGGCAGATCGTGCTCAAGCAGGAGGAGAAGATCGAGCAGGCGGTCGAAGCTTTCGAAGCGGGCGCGCTGCAGCGCGCACGAGGCCGCGGGAGTGTCCTTTCGGCAAAACTGCGTAGCTGACCCGCCCTCCGGTGCGACCCTCGCGCGCGCAGGAGGCGGACCATGGGACACGACAGGAATCAACGGACGGATCTCGAGGCGACGCGCGAGGCCCTCAC
>WBZU01002099.1_pt1 | contig 14115 bp, 11 predicted proteins | sample 5204311 | NCBI WGS metagenome assembly WBZU01 (sample SAMN12344359, study PRJNA552823) | activated sludge metagenome | biome: Activated sludge suspended growth; feature: Nitrification reactor; material: Wastewater; isolation source: activated sludge from nitrification reactor of wastewater...
GAAGCGATGAAGGGAATGAGAACAATCTTCTTGAGTTCAACGGCTCGAGATCTGTGCCAGTACCGAGACCGGGCATACGCAGTTATTGAGAGCCTGACCGGATACCATTGTGTCCGAATGGAGGATTTTACCAGCCAACCGCGAGACCCACTGAGTTGCCTCGACGAGATCATTGCCAGCTGCGACTTGTTTGTTGCACTCGTCGGATTGTGCTACGGCTCGTGCCCTCAGAGTTTCGACACCTCTTTCACCGAACACGAATACGACCGAGCCAAAGAGAAAGGTATCCCGAGACTCGTTTTTATGCTACCCGAGAGCTTTGCCATGCCAGCCAACCTACTGATAGCCGATGGTCGATGGGACAAACAGATGCGCTTCCGCCACAAGGTGAATGATGATCTTGTCCGAGCGGAATTCAGCAACCCTGACCAATTGGCTGCGCAGATCGCGGCAGCAATCAGGAACTGGGAACACGGAAGTAAACAGGGGGTAGCAACCGGCCATCCTGAGACCATAGACTGCATTATTCTCTGCGGTGGCTATGCTCGCCGCCTATGGCCTCTAACTGTTGACATCTCAAAGGTAACTCTTCCGGTTGCTAACAAGCCGGTCTTGGCTCATGTACTTGACTTTGTTACCAAATCACGGTTCGTCCGAAATGTGGTTCTGTCGGTCAATGCGAAGTATGCTCAACAAATGGCAGCCTTCACAGGGATCAGCCATGCTGCCGGACGAACAATCGAAGTCATCGCGGAGCCCGAATCCGGACCGGAAGGCAAACTCGGACCTATTGGCGCTATCGACTACGTTGTTGCAAGGACAGAGCCACGTGATCTCTTGGTTGTGGGGGGAGACAACCTCTTCGGATTCGATCTTGAGGACCTCCAACGCTTTGCGGCGGAACGGGATCGGAGCGTCAACGCTCTATTTCGGTTTCCCTCACTCGAAGATGTAAGTGAATATGGGGTTGCGAGCCTAAGTCCGCAAGGTGACTTTGTAGACTTTCAGGAGAAGAGCGCTCGTCCATCGTTCAGGGACGTGAGTACTGCCTGCTACTTGCTCCGTCGCCCTGACATAAACGCGTTGCGGAAGTATCTATCAGATGGTCACGATCCTGACAGCCTCGGCAACTTCATCCGTTGGCTTGTGACCCAGGGCAGACCCCCTGTTGGATTCCAATTTTCATCGTTCTGGTTCGATATTGGCACTCGGGAGAAGCTCTTGGCGGCTAATCGACATTTCATCTTGGATCACCGGCGAGGCAACTCCGTTAATAGTTCCTTCAAAGCTCCAGTCCTCATCCACGAGACGGCGACGGTTGAAAACAGTTTCGTCGGGCCGGACGTTTCCCTTGGCCCAACTGTCCGAGTCTCCGGTTCACAGGTGTCAAACTCTATCGTTCTTGAGGGTGCGGTCGTGAGAAACAGTCGGCTTTCCGACAGTATTGTTGGCCCAGGAAGCGTGGTTCAAGGTCACGTCGTGGATCTTGTGTGTGGACCTCGTAGCAAGATTTACCACGACGCGCACGAAGCGTAGTCCGACCCGAGGGAGACCCATCCGATCAGAGCGTAACAGCCGGGGTCATCTATCTGCCCCCGGCCTTGTTTGCTACCGGAATTAGCCATGGATGCTATGCGAATCTTTATCGCGTCGCCGTTTGACGCAAAGCCCGAGCGAATCGAGGCTGAGAACATCATCAACGAACTGTCCGGTTCGCTGACCTGGAGATGCCCCCTAAAAAGTACGAGTTGGGAACTCGAAGTTCCTCCGGGTATTGTCGGCGAATCGATCCAGGCTTATATCGACAGGCAACTTCAACCCCAGGAACATGACTTCGTCCTCGTGATCTTCCGACGGCGCATCGGCACGGTGCTAAGGCAGGGGGAGCAGACCGGCACAGAACATGAACTGGCCAAGGCACTGGAAGGTCGTATCCGTCGCGGCAGGCCTTGGACAATGGTGTACTTCGATAGCGCTGCGGCCATGCCTGGCACGGACGAAGAGCGTGTACAGATGGACGCCGTGCTCAAGTTGAAGTTTGCCCTGCGGCGGCAGGAGTACGACTTCAGGGAATACGCCGGTACCGAGGAGTTCGTCCGCCTGTTTCGGGAGCACTTACCCAAGGCGATTCAGGAGTATCAGCGAACGATAGGGTCGTTCTTCGACAGACGGCGCTATGACAAGTTGATTGATTCCGGTAAGACCTATGATTGCTTACGCCTGCATGAGATTGACGGGCCTGAGTTCTCGTCGTTCTGTCCGACCAACGACGATCGTCCTTTCCGGCGGGCTCATATTGGTACCACGGAAGGCCTCGTGTCTTCGGACTCGGACGCGTCGGGACGGTACGCGAAAGTGGCTCACCAGATTTTCATTCTGCGAGATCCGATTCGGCCGTTTGAAATCCAGATTGGCGAATACCGGACACGCCGCTATGGCCGCGACCCGCGGGAGGTGCCGTTCGATGGCGTCCCAACACTGACCGAACTGAGGGCGTCGTATCCAGTCTTGATGCTGGCGCAGCAGCATCGCTGGCTGCGTATGGTCTTGGCGGAGTTGTTGAGCGATCCCGAAGCACTGAACTACATGGACGAGGCAGAACGAGCCGGGGGAGCGCGCGACGACCAAGTGCTGAGCGTTATTTCGCGAAATCCTTCCGCTCCGAACCATCTCCGGGAACGCGGGTGCCGTTTCTGCAATGACGGGTTCCGCGAACGGCGCAGACTTCCGCAAAGCTCCAGCGACACCATCATCATCCGCAACGATTTTCCGTTCGGACCATACTTTCACTACGTCGTATTCCCGCGCGAACCCGTCCACGCCTGGGACGCGATCGAAGAGCAGCACCTTTCGGGAATGAACGAAGTTGTGTATAGCCTATTGGAGGATCGTTACGAGGCGACGCACAAGACGGTGATGGGTGCCGCGGGAATACGGATCGGATTCAACTCCTCGATCCGGCATCTGGTGCTCGGACGCCGGACGCGCTCAAGCGCCGGTGCCAGCGTCGCGCACGTGCATAAACAGGTGTGGGGCATGCCGCCCGGCTCGGTCAATCTTGCCGACCATCTGAGAGACCTTTGCTTGGCTTATGAAAGCAGTGGTGTGGACTATCTTGGCGCCTACCTAGCGGCGCTGGAGAAGGCGAAACTGGTCGTTTGGTATGACGCCAACGTGGTCCTCTACGTTCCTTTCGGTCAGATTTCGTTGCATGAGATGCAGGTAATGCTTCGACGGCCCACGCGGACTTTCCTGGACCTGCAACCGGAGGAGCTGACGTCCCTGTCGAAAGCCGAGTACGTGGTTTCGAAGCTCTACGGGCGGTTGGACATCAATAGCTTCAACGAGATAATGCTCTCGCTACCATTCGATGACGCGCGCAGCAGTACGTTCCGCCTGACCTTTACATTCATAACGCGCGAGGTCGACCTGGCCGTCTCCGAACTGAGCCTGCTTTACGTGGTGGACCAACATCCGTGCGACACGATGCTCGAAATCGCACGGGTTTGGCCGAGTCGCGAATATGACGACCTCGGCCAGCAGGGTTGCTCCTACTAGTTGAGCGCGAGCGTGGGCGAGCCAAGGTAGGTAACACCCCGAGGACGACGGGGAAGCAGACGAGCTAACCAACGGCTGGGGTCCGGTTGGGGTCGGTCCGGCGGGAGTCACCCATTAGCCGGCCCCAGTCAACAGGGCGAACAAATTTATTCGCGCCGTAGGCGCGATGCATTTTTCATTTCCCTCGCGTCTGGCGTCTGGGTCCAAGTCGACATTCGCGCCCTGGTTTTCGTTCGTAAGCGTCCAGCCAATCCACCTGTAAAACCCGCGAGAAGTGGAGCAACCTCCAGGTTTTCGACAGGAGGAAGAGATGGACAAGGCAGGGGAACTGGAAGCGCACTGGCGGGGCCATGTGGACGCCTGGCGGGCGAGCGGCGGCAGCCAGAAGGCGTACTGTGAGCAGCACGGACTGAGAAGCCATTCGCTCAGTTACTGGCACCTGCGCTTGGCGAAGGGTCCAGGGCCGAGCGGAGCGAGAGGCCCACTGACCCTGGTTCCTGCGGTGAGGGTTCCGGGTACCGCGGCCTCTACGCCGAGTCTGTCGCTGCACAGCCCGCAGGGCTGGCGACTCGAATTTGCCACTCTGCCACCTGCCGGGTGGCTGACGGCCCTGTGGGGAGAGCGCGCATGAACGCGCCCCTCGGGGCGGCGCCGGAGCGCATCTGGCTGGCCGTCGAAGCGGTGGACATGCGTCTGGGCATCGATGGCCTGTCGGCGCGCATCCAGGCCAGTCTCGGGCGCAGCCCCTGTGACGGCACCGCCTACGCCTTCACCAACCGGCGCCGCAGCCGGCTCAAACTGCTGGTCTGGGATGGCACGGGCGTCTGGCTCTCGCAGCGCCGGCTGCACCGTGGCTACTTCACCTGGCCGAGCGCCAGCGACCCGGTTTTCGCCCTCACCGCAGCACAATGGCGCTGGCTGATCGTCGGCGTAGACTGGCAACGCCGGGACGCTCCGGCACCCGCTCACTGGCAGGTCTAAGGGTGCACTTTCTTTGCAGAAAAGCATGCAAAATCCGCTACTTCGACGTCTTTCAAAGCATCTTCATGGTATAATCCGTCATGGATTTAGCCAGCGAACTTGCCCCCTTCTCACCCTCGCCGGAACTGCTGTTCTGGGCCGAGAAGCGGGTCGGTGGACTGCTCGAACAGGTCAAGACCAGTGCCACGGAGATTCACTGGCGCGATGCCAAGATCGAGAAGCTGACCCTCGAACTGGCCTATCTGCGGCGGATGAAATTCGGCGTCAAGAGCGAGTCCCTGGTCGCTGCCGAACGGGACCTCTTCGACGAAACCCTGGCCGCCGACCTCGCTGCCTGCGAAGCCCGCCTGGACGAACAGCGCCAGGCGGCCGAAATGGGGCCGCATCTCCCGCCCGCCGAGAAACCGAAACGCGAACGCGCCGGCCGTCAGCCCTTGCCCGAACAGCTGCCCCGGGTCGAGCACCTGCACGAGCCCGAAAGCTGCACCTGTGGGCAATGTGGTCAGGCACTGGTGCGGATCGGCGAGGACGTGACCGAGAAACTCAGCATCGTTCCCGCCGAGTTCTTCGTCGAACGCCACCTCTACCCGAAGTACGCCTGCCGGCCCTGCGAGACCCTCACCGCCGCACCGGCGGTGACTTCGGTCATCGATGGCGGCCTGGCGGCGCCGGCCTTGCTGGCCTGGGTGATGGTCAGCAAATACGTCGATCACCTGCCGCTCTATCGTCTGGAACGGCAGGCCGCCCGCTCGGGGGTGACGCTGTCTCGCTCGACGCTGGCGGACTGGGTCGGTCGCATCGGTGTCGCTCTCGAACCGCTCTGGCTGCGCCTGGCCGAGCTGCTGCGCCAGGATACGGTGCTGCATGCCGATGAAACCCCGGTACAGCAACTCGATCCGGGCAGAGGAAAGACCAAGCGGGCGTATCTCTGGGCGTATCGCAGCAATGCCCTGGGAAGCAACCCGCCGATCGTCGTCTTCGACTACCAGCCCGGCCGGGGCGGGAAGTATGTGGTGGAGTTCCTCGGCCACTGGCAAGGCGCTCTGATGGTCGATGAGTTTGCCGGTTATGTTGCCGCCGAAGATATGTGACACCAGTCGAGAAGCCCCAGCATCCAGCCTGTTCTTGAGCATTTGACAGCACATAACTGGAGGTCCTTGCTGACAGTCCCTTTCAACCTCAAAGGACTGTCATGTTCGAAACTCTTGTTAGTACAGATCGCGCACTTGCCCACCATCGCGATGGCCCGTTGGCAGATGAACGCAATCGCTACCTTCAGCACTGTACTGCTCAGGGTGGCACGCGAGATTCTCTACGTCTGCGGGCGCGATCGATTTTGTGGGTTGCTGAACACATGTCACCGAGCGACTTCGGGAGCGTCAATGCGTCCCGGTTGCATGAAATCGTCTACGGACGAGTTTCGCCAACCAGTCATGGGCTGGCACCAACGACGGCCGCTACATGCGTATGTTTCGCGCGACCCTGGTTGAAATACCTGGGCTGGTGGCCGCAGCCCGAGGAGTCGGTCCCGTTCGGGCCGGCCCTTGAGCACTTCGTTGCCTGGATGCGCGACGAACGCGGTCTGACGCCCTGCACGATTGAGCAATGGCGGTACCGCGCCTTGAAGTTTCTGCGCTGGTGCAGCGACACCGACCGTAACCTGGCAACGCTCCAGCCGCAAGATATCGATGCGTACTTCGTCAATTACGGTGCAAAGCGGTGGTCTCGGATCTCTGCCGGAGGAATCGCCAAGATGCTGCGGGTGTTCCTTCGTCACGCCGCCAGTACCGGCGCGTGCAGCCCTATTCTGGCTGGTTCGATCCCAGGAAATCGGCGATATGCGCTGGAGTCGTTGCCGTACGCTTTGAGCTGGGAGGATGTAAGGCGCGTGGTCGCCACCGCCAGCAGCGATAGCGAGGGCGACATTCGCGACCGCGCGATCCTGCTTCTATTGGCTGTATACGGCCTTCGGCGAGGCGAGGTTGCATCGCTTCGGCTTGACCAGATCGACCTCGCCGCCGGGCTTTTACATATCTGGCGACTGAAGCGCCGCCAACCCCAGGTCTACCCGCTCGTGCCTTCCGTGGCGGAGGCGCTTCGGCGATACATCCACGAGGTTCGGCCGAACGTGTCGCATGCTGAGGTCTTTATCCGGACCCAGGCGCCGCGATTCCCCATTCAGGCTACGGCCCTCTACAACATCGTCACCCGGCGGCTGCGCGCACTTGGGATACAGGCCGCTCACCTTGGCCCTCATGCTTTGCGGCACTCGTGCGCAGCGAAGCTGCTCGCCGACGGGCTGACACTCAAGGAGATCGGCGACCACCTCGGTCATCGCAGTGCCTCGGCCACGATGACCTACACGAAAGTCGACCTGGAGTCTTTACGCCAAGTGGCTGACTTCGATCTCGGAGGTCTGCGATGAACACCAGTGATGTCATCACGATTTATCTTGCCACCCGGCGAGCCCAGGGTGTCCAAATCCGCAGCGGTGCCCGGGCGCTGCGCCAGTTCGCGCGCGAGACAGGTGATCGGCCCTTGCACGAAGTGACGCAGCAGGCCGTGAGCGCGTTTCTACGCGGCCATGGCGCGCTTAGCGCCTCCTGGACGACAAAATTTAGATTGTTGGCCGGGTTGTATCGCTTCGCGTTGGCGCGCGGCTATGTGGCGGTATCGCCGTTGCCAGAAATCAAGCCGAAGTTGCCGCCGCCGCAGACACCCTATGTCTACTCGCATGACGAACTACAGCGCCTGCTCGACTCGACCGCCGTCGTAGGATCGCCCTTGAGCCGTCTTCAGGCCATGACGTATCGAACCTTGCTACTGGTACTGTACGGCGCTGGACTTCGTATCAGCGAAGCCATCGGCCTCACGGTGGCTGACGTTGATATTGCCGAGCAAGTCCTGACCGTTCGGAACACGAAGTTCTACAAGACTCGCTTGGTACCGATCGGGCCGCAACTGGCGTCAGCATTGGCGGCCTACTATGAGAGGCGAAGCACGCTGCCCATGGTAAAGGACAGGGGCTCCCCCTTTCTTTGTACACGCACGGGTTATTGTCTGGCTTACCCGGAAGTCATCACCTGCTTTCAACGGATACGATCAGCGGCGGGCATTGTCCGTCCACCCGGTGAGCTACGACCTCCGCGACTTCACGATCTGCGCCACACCGCGGCGGTTCATCGTGTCCTGGCCTGGTACCGTTCGGGCAAGGACGTCCAATACCTTCTGCCTCATCTGGCGACCTACCTCGGACACGCCAATATCGTTTCGACACAGCGCTATCTGCACATGACATCAGAGTTGCTGCAAGAGGCCAGCTCCCGGTTCGCGGCGTATGCATTGAACGAGGTAGAACCGGAGGTCGATCATGCGTGATCAAAGCCTTCTCGGTCCATGGGTACGGCGTTTCCTGCTGGAGTATCTGGTCGCCGAGAGAAACCTGGCGAGGAACACTCAAGTAAGCTACCGGGATACATTAACCCTGCTCCTGCCATTCGTCAGCAACTTGGCGACGGTGCCGATCGAGCGTCTGGCGGTGCATGACGTGTCAGCAGATCGGGTGCGGGCATTCCTCGATCACATCGAGCATGAGCGTGGTTGCAGCGTCGTCACGCGCAACCAGCGACTCAGCACCATTCACTCGCTGGCTCGTTTCGTCGGTATGCGTTCACCTGAGCATCTGGATTGGTGTTCTCAAGTTCGTTTGGTGCCGTTCAAGAAGGCCGCCCAGAACGCCATCGGATATCTCGACAAGCCCGAAGTCGAGGCACTGTTGCGCGCCCCAAATCGTGGCACGACGCTGGGGGCGCGAGACCATGCTCTGCTGCTCTTTCTCTACAACAGCGGCGCTCGTGCCGACGAGGCGGCGTCTTTGCGGGTGGGCAACCTTTACCTGGGAACGTCACCGTCTGTACGCATTCTCGGCAAGGGCAACAAGTGGCGGATCTGTCCTCTATGGGCGGTCACGGTAGCTGCGCTGCAACCGCTTGTGGCCGGAAAGTGCGCCGACGATCAGGTGTTTCACGGACGAACCGGTGACCCGATGACGCGCTTCGGGGTACATCGCATCGTGAAGACCTACGCCAAGGAGGCGGCCACGCGGGTCGAGTCCATGCGTGGAAAACACATCAGCCCGCACTCGATCCGGCATACCACGGCTGTTCATTTACTTCGTGCGGGAGTGGACATCAATACCATTCGCGCTTGGCTCGGTCACGTTTCCTTGGACACGACACACGTTTATGCCGAGGTCGATCTCGAGATGAAGGCCAAGGCACTGGCCTGCGTAGACATCACCGACCTGCCAGCCGCCGCGCGGACGAAATCAGCGAGAACGTCGGGCACGATCATGGACTTCATGAGCCAACTGTAGCCGCCAAACGCTCGAATTTATGTGCGCACCAGCCCGACGGTCCAGAGGATCGGCCGTCGGCCTTCAAGTCGCCACCACATATCTTCGGCGGCAACATAACCGGCATTATGTTGTGCAAAACATAATGCCGGCTATCAGGTGCTGTTTCGGGGCGAGGTGATCGAACTCGCCTGTATGGCCCACGCCCGGCGGAAGTTCTTCGACCTCCATCAAGCGAATGGGAGCCCCGTCGCGGCCGAGGCCCTGCGCCGCATCGGCGAGTTGTATGCCATTGAGGCCGCAGCGAAGGGGAAGACGGTAGAGGAGCGCGCCCGACGACGAAAGGAAACCAGTCAGCCGCTGCTCGAAGCCCTGCACCTGTGGCTCCAGAACACCCGCCGATCGGTGGCCGACGGCGGCGCACTGGCCAAGGCGATCGACTACAGTCTGCGACGCTGGCCGGCCTTTGCCCGGTACGCCACCAACGGCTTCTACCCGATCGACAACAACCCGGTCGAGAATGCCATTCGTCCGATCGCCATCGGGAAGAATTATCCTCGGTCCACTATTAGGCAAGGTTCGCGGTGGTGAGCGGCCGCCTGAGGGGGGCTACGTGCCAGGGTTTGCATAATTTCAGAGGCTTTCCAGGAATTTTAGGAGAGCGTCGGTAGGGTGGTAGCGTTTCCGTGTGGTCTCGGGCGGCGCAATGGTGGCGAGGGCACGCTCCTTCATGGCCAGGTCCGCCTCGATGTAGCCGTGCGTCGTGACCGGGTTCTCATGTCCCAGCCACAGGGCAATGACCGTGATATCGACGCCGGCCTGCAACAGGTGCATGGCCGTGGTATGTCGAAAGGTATGCGGCGATATTTTTCGACCTTGCAATTGAGGGCATTGCTTGGTCGCTGTGGCAACCGCCAAGGTAAGGCGATCGGCCACGTTTGTGCGGGTCATCGGTTGCCCGTTGCGGGTCGGCACGAGGGGTTGCTCGGAGCGCAAGTCAACATGCTTCAGCCAGTCACGGATTTCGGATGCCGTTTGCTTCCACAGCGGTACGGTTCGTTGCTTGCGGCCCTTGCCATGCAGGCGCAGCGAGGATGTGGCCGCGAGCGTGACGTCGGCCACCCGGATGCCGATCATTTCGGAAACCCGGGCACCGGTGTTGTAGAGCAGCGCGAACATGACCCGATCACGGCGGCCACACCAGGTCGCCGCATCCGGTGCAGCGAGCACTGCCTGAACCTCCTCTCGGGAGAGAAATCCGAGCAGGGATTTCTCGAAGCGTTTCATCGGTATCGCCAGGATCTGCTGAGCAAGCAGTAATGCCGGAGGACATTGCAAGGCGACGTAATGGGCAAAGGCACGTACGGCAGCCAGTCGGGCATTACGGCTGCGCACTGTGTTGTGGCGTTCGGTTTCGAGGTGGGCGAGGAAGTCGAGTATCAGCGTCGCATCGAAATCGTTCAGCGCCAGCTTGGCGGGAGGCTTGCCTCTTTCACGTTCCGCATAGCTCAGCAGCAGCCGGAAGGTATCGCGATAGGCTTCGACGGTTCTCGGACTGGCATTCCTCTGCTGTAGCAATCGTTCGGCAAAGAAGCGCTGGAGCAGGCCGGCGAATTCGGAGGGGTCGGCGAGCAAGGGGTTCATTGTGGCGCGCCCTCGGCGAAATGGTGGAAGCGTTCCGCGGCAATGGCCATCAGTTCGGGGATACCCGTGAAGTACCAATAGGTGTCGCTTACCTTGGCATGCCCGACATAGGTCGACAGTGCCAGAACGGCGCGGTTGACATCGATGCCCTGCTCGTAAAACCGCAGCGTGCTCCGGACGATGAAGGTATGGCGAAGGTCATGGAGTCGGTGATGCGTATAGTCGCCGCGCGGCTGCCAGCCCAGTTGCTGACACAGTGTTTGCAAGGCATACAACATGCCCGACTGATTGGCAGGTTGACCGTCGTCGCGCAGGAAGAACCGGTCGCAGACCGGCCGGGGGATGAGTTGGTCGCGCCGCTGAGCATACGTGCTCAGGCATGTCGTGACGCTCGGATGCAGAGGTACCAGACGCTGCTGGTGGAACTTGGCGTCCCGGATACAGAGAACGCCAGCCGCGAGGTCGACGTCAGCGCGTGTCAGCGAGAGCGCTTCGGAAATGCGCAGGCCACTGGCGGCCAGCAATCCGAAGAGGCATCGGCAAGTGGCCGGGCGTAGCCCTTGTTGTGGTGCCAGGGTACTGGTTGCTTCGAGCAGAGCGAGCAGTTCGATTTCGGTGTAGATGTGCGGGACCAGGCGTCGGTGGGCCCGGCCGAAGAGATCGGGCGGCGGAATCTCTGTTGCCGGATCTACACGCAGGCAATAGCGGGCAAAGCCACGCAGTACTTCGAGGCGGCGGCCCCAGGTGATCGGGCTGGGGCGTCGGGCAGCCCGTGCCCATGCCACGGCAAGCGCGACCGTCAGATGCTCTTCCGTGCCCATCTCGTCAGCGAAACGGGCAAACGATCTCAGCTGTGTTGCATCGATGGAGAGCTGGAAGCCGTAGCTGCGCCGATACGCCAGGTACGTCTCGACCTGGGTCAGCCAGGAAATCGGGGCGTTCATGACCGGCTCCCGGGCCACGGCAAGGCTACGGCCCGCAAGGCTTCCAGGTCGACGCGGGCGTAGGTGCTGGCCGTGTCGAGGCTTTGATGGCGCAGAAGGTCGGCAATTTCCTTCACCGATGCTCCTGCTCGCTGCAAACGGGTTGCTGTGGTGCGCCGCAGGGCATGGGTGTTACAAAACCGATCACGCAGTCCGCACCGAACAAAGGCCCGGTTCATCGAGTTACGGATGGCCGGAACGCTCAGGGGCGTGTCGAAGGGAGCTTGGTGTCGTACGAACAGCGCACGATTCGTGGTCTGGGGCCGCCCCTGATACAGGTACTGGGCAATGGCCTCTCCGGTGGACACCGGCAACGGCAACTGTTGCACCCGTTTACTCTTGGTGCCACTGATCGTCAGCGTTGCACAACGCCAGTCCACCGATTCCAGTGTCAAATAGGTGACCTCATGCCCGCGCAGGCCAAGATCGACCAAGCAGCGCGCAATGGCGTAGTCCCGCTGCCCAACGGGGTCAGTGCAATCGAACGCCGCCAGGAAGGCCGCCAACTCCGTGTCCGAGAGCGCTTTGGGCAAAGTGGCTCGCCGCCAGTTCGCCACTCTGGGCAAGGCCGCCGTCAATGCCGCTGTCTGCTCCCCAAGCAGCGCCCGATAACGAAAGTAGCTGCGCAGGCTATTGCAGACGGTATGCAGCGAGGTCGGCCGCAAATGCGAACCCAGTCCGGCAATGAACGCTTCCAATTGCTCCCCGGCAATCTGGGCGGTGGCGGGTGCTTGGGTACCAAATACCTGGCCAAGGAAAACCCTGACGTGCTGAACTCGGCAGTCACGGGTGACTGTTGCCACCCCGCAGATGTTCGATAGATACGCACCGAACCGTTCGAGCTCAACCGCAATCGGATCCTCGCTTGCCGGCGATATGCTCTCCTGAGGGAGCAAGCTCAGCAGATGCCTGAGAGCGGCAGGGATATCTGATCCGGCAGAACGACAGGGCGCGGGACAGTGGCAGACGGGCAAGTGCCGTCGCAAGAAGCACTCTACAACAGCCGGATTGACGCTCGATTCATCCAGCCCTTCGCCCTTCAGCCAGAAACTGAAGTGGGCCAGGCTACTCGCATAGGCAACAACAGTGCGTTCGGCATAACGCTGGCCACGCAGTACTTCGACAAAAGGTGCGACGAGGTGGGCAAGCGGACCGTCAGCCAGCCAGTCAGGGTGAGGAACGTGCGCCAGACAGCTATCGGTAAACATGGACTACTCCTGTAGAGAGGGGTTGGCCCTACAGGAAACACCATTTCTTATGACAAGTCTGGAATCAACAGGGGAAGGCTACCTCTCTGCTGCAAAACGATAATTCAGGCAGCCACGCTCAAGCCGTGCCTAATAGTGGACCGAGGATAATTCTTCTTATCCAAAGGTTTGGATAAGAAGAAAAATTGGCTGTTCGCCGGTTCCGAGGCGGCAGGCCAACGCGCCGCGGCGATTCAGTCGCTGCTCGAAACTGCGCGCGCGAACGGCATCGAGCCCATGGCCTGGCTGACCGACACCCTCGAGAAACTCCCCTCCTGGCCGAACCGCCGCATCGACGAGCTCCTGCCGCTCAAAAAGCCAGTCTGATTGTGCGCGCCCAGGGGTGGGTGCGCTGAACGCTTACCGTGCTCGGGCAGGAAGGTATTGCGCGGCAGGTTCGGTCGGTGGTGAATGACGTGCTCGATCGGCAGCAGGGGCGCAGTGTCGAGGAACCGCAACGTGGGCAGGGGCAGGAGCAGGCGGTGCGTCGGGTAGCGAAGGTCGGATGATACCTAGGGCGGCATCGCAAGTTGTACCGCGATGCCGCTTGTCTATTCGCTCGGATGAACTTGTGTGTGCGCTGCGAAAGCAATATAGCGAGTTGGTGAGGCGACCATCCCTGAATATTCGTTATCGCGCTCAAGCGCACCGCGGATTCGAAACTAGACTGGTGAACATCGATGGTTCGCGTGGAGTTATTCGTAATCCGCCGCTGCCTGTCCCGCTTTCACCGACAGCTACCTGCCGGCTACAGTTAGACTACCGAAAGCGGAACGATCGCCTGTTTGCGGGGAAAAAGACGCACCCGCCATGCACACTCTTCGAGATGCTCTTGTCCTGTCGGCTCTCGCCTGCTGGCTCGCTCGACTATGCCTATGGAACATAAGGAAGAGCGTGTCTGGCGGTCATCCTTGGCTCTGCTCACATCCGCCGGAGTAACTTTATTGCGTGGATTACACATCCATCGGCATCTAACGCTTTCCGCAGTCTCTGAACATTTATGGAGTGTGTAGGTTGCCCTGTCTCCTGCCCCTTCCCGCTCCCATCCTGCAAATCCACTGGTTTCACTCCACCCGGTTTTCTTTTGCGTACTCGCGCCGCACGCCCTCTACCAGGTCATCCTGTCTCAGCGACTTCTCGCTTCGGGCGATAGCTTTGAGGCTGGCATGACGAATCGCGTTCATGATCATGCCGCCGCTGATTTCGTAACGGCCCGCCAACTGGTTCAAGTCGACGCCAGGCTCGAGGGACGCCACTTCTGGCAATCCGTTCTGCCAGATCTGCCGCCGTTCGCCCTGACGGGGCATGGGAAAGTGGATGAACTGCTCGAAGCGGCGGGCGAAGGCAT